>LSQX01349036.1_pt2 | contig 25099 bp, 25 predicted proteins | sample 654561 | NCBI WGS metagenome assembly LSQX01 (sample SAMN04489861, study PRJNA283612) | anaerobic digester metagenome | isolation source: 4 biogas reactors fed with cattle manure at either 37C or 55C with and... | place: Denmark: Kongens Lyngby | collected 2014 | reverse complement strand
TGACGGTGGTATGGAGCTGGAACGCACCGCATTCCGCCGCGGTGAACGCATTGGCGGTGGCCATGCCCATATCATTGTGGAAGTGCACACACAGCCTGTTCTTCAGGTCCTTGGTCAGTTCCCTGACTATATCGGCCGTCTGTAACGGTGTGAGGCAGCCCACGGTATCCGCAAGGCTGCTGTATGTGGTCTTGTGCTCACATCCCTGCCTGAACATCTCCTTAAGGAAGGATATATCGGTCCTGGAGCCGTCCTCGGCCGAGAACCTCACCTGCAGTCCGTGATCCACGGCGTGATCGACCGTCTCCAACGCCTGTGCCAGCATCTCCTCTCTCGTTTTCTTGTATTTGACACGTATATGAAGATCGGATGTGGCGAAGAATATGCTCACGAGATCCACATCGCAGTCTATGGCCGCATCCACGTCGGACTTAATCGATCTGGACAGACAGCATACTCGGGCGTTCAGTCCGGCCCCGGCGATCCTCTTTATGCACTCCTTCTCGCTCTCGCTCACGCTGGGGAATCCCGCCTCGATGACCTCGACGCCTACCGCGTCAAGGCAGTGGGCGATGTCAAGCTTCTCCTGGCACGTGAAGGATATTCCCGGAGTCTGCTCTCCATCCCTGAGCGTTACATCACAAATCTCAATATCTAATGGTCTCATGTTTCTCACCCTCCGGACAATCCGCTTCAAAAATGAACGTCTTAGGTTCGACGACGGATTCTTTAAGGACGCTCATATCATTAAATACCTGCGGGTTCGCCCACCCTATGTATTTCGTGATATCGGCTGTATCCCCTCCCGTCATCCCCATCCTGTTGTTCTTCAGCACCACAGTGATCAGCGGCAGCCTCTTCTCATACACGTCCGCCAGGGCGTTCATGCCCGAATGCAGCAGTGCGTAATCCCCCGTTATCGCGATTCCCGCTGAACGTGCGGCAACGGCAACGGACGATCCCAAGCCGTAATTGGCCAGGCCTATGTTGTAAGGGTCCTTCATAGCCAGCAGGGCACAGCCCGTGTCCAGGATGACATCTATCCCTTCTTCGGATATGTACTCGAACAGAGGCTTGAAGGGACAGTTCTTACAAAGGGTCTTGGTGCATCCCCTGCTCTGAACGGTCTCGGGTTCAACGTTCTCTCCTTTGAACAGATTATCCGCCCGTTCGGCACGGCCCTTCATGGTAAGGTATCTGCCGGCCAGCTCGCCGTGCTTACGATCCCCGGGTGCTGCGGGGATGCATTGACCCTTTATCCCGGTCTTAAGCTGGATATCGGTCACTCTCATCAGGGCCACTCTGGAACATCTTTCGGATTCTCTGAATGCCCTCTCAAGGCTGCCGTATACGTCAGATGCATCCAATTCGATCAGCGGGATCGATGCCACCTGCGAGTAAGGCCTGGTATCCTGGCGGTTCTGTGAGCCCTCAGCCTCGGTATCGTCTCCTGAGATCAGGACCACGCCGCCGATCAGCCCCTGAGTGGTCGCATTCACAAGCGGATCCGCAAGGGCGTTGACCCCTACGTTCTTCACGATCACGACTGATCTCCTGCCCATCAGGGAATCCCCCAATGCGTATTCCATGGCCGTTTTCTCATTGACGGCAAGAATCGAGCCTGAGAACCCGGCGAGCTCGGTTATGGGATAGCCAGGCACTGTGTACGATGTGTCGCTCAGCGCTCTTATGCTGTCGGTCAGTAATCTCATCATGACTGATCGGCTCCCCTGTCAGACGGTCGCACATCAGTGTATCTGTATATTGAGTTTTATATCCCGGCGCTGTCCCGGTTCATGCGGCCTTTGCCGTTCTGTCATCTGAGATCTTCAGCATGAGCACCATGACGAAAGCTGCAGCGCATGCGATCGCCGATATAATGAATGCAGGGGTCAGATCCGTGTCCGAGATCATGGTCGATATGAAGGGGAACAGCAGCGCCGAGGCTCCGAAGCCGATAGTGACCAGGCCGTAGTTCGTACCCATATGCTTCGTCCCGAAATGATCCGCGGTCACTGCGGCCAATGTTCCGGCGGCTCCCCCGAATGCCATGGCTATGAGCGCAACGCATACCAGGAACAGGGCTCCGCGGGCGAATATCATCATCAGCACTCCTGCAGCGGTCATGAATATTATCAGGAAGAGGGCCTGTGTGCGCCCTATCCTGTCCGAGAGCCACGTGATCAGCAGACGCCCTGAGGCGCTGAACAGCCCTGTTATTATGACTCCCGATACAGCATATCCGGCAAGCCCCCTCTCAGCGGCCAGCGTAACCAGGTGAGGGTTGAGCACGAAGAACGCCGGGAGGGTGAAGAACATCGTGAGCATGATGAAATAGAAAGCGGGTGTTCTCAGCACCTCCTTCGGAGTGTACTGCTTCTGCTCCATGTTCTTCTTGGCAACAGTCCCCGGAACGGCATATCCCGCAGAGGGATTGCTCAGCACCACGGAGGCGCCCAGGCAGATGATCATAAAGGATATGCCGAAGATCATGAACGTCCTCGGCACACCCACACTGTTCAGGAGGGAGGTCGCCAGAGGCGAGAAGATCACAAGAGAGAAGCCGAAGGATCCGACCATGGCGCCGGTTGCGAACCCGCGTCTGTCGGGGAACCACTTCTGGACGCAGGCCACCGTGCAGGAGTACACTATGCCGACGCCTATACCCCCGGTTATACCGTATGTCAGGTAGATTAGACTTGCCGATGCCGGGGTGAGGAATGCCGTGGCGAGTATCCCGCCGGACATGAGGAAACTGCCCAGAGCGGTGACGGTCCTCGGTCCGAACCTGTCCTGAAGACCCCCTCCCGTGAGCATGCCGATTACGAAAGACGCCAGCATCACCGAGGAGACCAACGCTATGTCCGCTTCGGCACTGTCAAGATGGAGAGCCACAGGGGATTTGAACACGCTCCACATGTAGATCACTCCCGCACAGAGCTGGATTATCATTCCTGCGATCAGGACGGCATAGCGGTTCCTTGGCGGTGACGGGTCTTCATTCATGTACGGCCCTCAATGGTCTGACTGCGGCCAAGCAGATTGTAATATAAATAAATCTTGTACATCAATGTATTATATTATACATTTATTCCACATACTCCGCCCGGATCACATGATGTGCTGCAGAGCTCTTTCAGATCCTGTGATGTGAAGCTCCCCGGGGTGCAGACAGTGACCCTCAGGAGATCAGTCAATGCCCTCATAGAGATGAACGAAGAATTCCCCGTCCTCTTCGAAGATCTTGGAACTCACTCCGTACACCTTCTCTATCATATCTGCCGTGATGACATCCTCGGGAGGCCCTTTATCGAACACGACCCCATCCTTCAGGACTATCACCTCATCAGAATACCTCATAGCCAGATTCAGATCGTGCAATGCGACGACAAGGCACGCCTTCTTCTCCTTTACGATGTCCCTCATTATCTTCATCGTATTGAGCTGATTCTTGAGGTCAAGGGAATTGGTGGGCTCATCAAAGATATAGAACCTAGGATCCTGCGCCAGGGATCTGGCTATGAACACCTTCTGCCTCTGCCCCCCGGACAGATGGCCGATGTCCCTTCCCGACAGCCCCTCCAGACCCAGGCATCTCAGGGCATCGGACACGATCCCGATGTCCTTCTTGGTGTATGTCCATTCCACATAGGGGAATCTTCCGAGAAGAACCGTATCGAATACGGTGGAATGGCCGGAATAGATGACGTTCTGCGGTACGTACCCGACGACCTTGGCCGTCTCCTTCCGGCTCATGGAGCTCAGGGGCACACCGTCAACGGAGATGGTCCCGTTCTTCTGCCCGAATACGCCGCAGATCGTTTTGATCAGCGTCGTCTTCCCGCAGCCGTTGGGACCTATGAGGGAGACGACCTTGCCCGTCTCCGCCTCGAAGCTGACATCCTTCAGGACGTCCTTCTTATTGGGATAGCTTTGGCAGAGGTTCTGAACAGAGAGGATCACCAATACTCACCTACATTTTTCTTTGATATGAGCCAGATGAAGAATGCTCCGCCTATGAGATACATTATGATCCCCACAGGGAGCTGGGACGGGGCGATGATTATGCGTGCGACCGTGTCCGATGCGAGAAGCACCAGGGCACCCGCCACTGCCGAGGCCGGGATGAGGTACCTGCAGTCATTGCCTATGAACATCCTGCAGATATGCGGTGCCATGAGGCCCACGAAGCCGATTATGCCTGTGAATGCTATGCAGACAGAGGTTATGAAAGTGCTCAGGATGAGGGAATCCCTCCTGAGTTTGTTCACGTCTATCCCGAGATTCGATGCCACATCGTCGCCGGCGGAGAGGGTGTTGATCTTGAACGACATGCCCTCCAGCACGATCAGAGCGATCAGGATGATCGGCACGAGGATGATCATGGATCCCCAGGACGCATTCCAGGTCCCACCCATGAGCCAGAGGGTTATATCCCTGAGCGCTTCGTCATTGGATATGTATTTGGTGAACGTCACTCCCGCCTGGAACAGATAGCCTATCACCACCCCTCCGAGTATTATCGTCGATTTCGATGTGTCCTTCCTCCTTCCCAGGATGAGCACCAGGGAGATGCTGATCATGCCCACGACGAATGAGAAGATCATGGTGGACACGGTCGAGAAGGAGATGGCATATTTTCCCACAGAGACCTGCGCGTAGTACAGAGCACCGAATACGGAGGCCCCGTATACGATGGACATAGTGGCTCCGAAAGAGGCCGCTGATGACACTCCCAGGGTGAAAGGGCTGACAAGGGGATTCCTCAGCGTACCCTGCATGACCGCTCCCGCCACTGCGAGGCTGGCGCCGGCGGTTATGGCCAGAACGATCCTCGGCAGCCTTCCCTGGAACAGTATCGTGGAATACCACTCATTCTCCGGGCCTGCGAAATCGGACGGGGATATGGCGTGTGCTATGGCTGAGATCGTATCGGATACGGAGATGTTCACTGCGCCGATCCCGAGAGATACGATCGCCACGCACACCAGGATGACGGATGCGATGATTATGAAAAGAAGTTTCTTCCTCAGGCCGGAGATGTACACTCCTTCCGGAGAGACATCCTTCTTGGATCTGCCGAATATCTCGGAGATCTGTATCTTGCTGCCGTCCTGAGGTTCAGTCATATCGGGACCGTCAGACAATGGGGACTATGTTGTCCGAGCCGTATGCTCTGTACAGATAATCCCTTGCAGGTATCTCGAATCCGAATATCCCGTTGAATTCCTCCAACAGCGCATCCGGGTCCAGATCGGTGATGAGCCCCATCGCTTTGGCGATGCATATGTAGCCTATGAAATCCAGGGGCCCGGACAGGACCTCGGTATCTATGATGTACACATCGCCTCTGCTGACGGCTCCCAGATTCGCATAATATGTGCCGTCGTCGATACCTATGAAAGTCGTATAGGCTTTGGTGACGCCCACGTCCCTGGCCGCGGATCTGAGTATGATGCGGTCTATGCCGACATCGTGATCATAGTCGAATATAGTCTCCTGGGCGATGCTTGACGAAGCGCCCGTTGAGTTGTCATTCATGGCCCTGAGCGCGTTCACACCGGTGATGCTCTCTGTTATCCTTCCAAGTTCGGAGGATATGGAATAGGGCTTCTTCATGCTGGTGAACATGAACAGGAAGCTCTCATCATCGGAGCTGTCGGTATCGATGCCCTTTATCTGCTTTATTATAGGCTCATAGAATTCCAGGAAGAGGTTCGCTCTTTCCTCTGCGTTGCCTCCGAGGAGCTTCACGAGCTGTTCCATGTCGCTTATCATAGTGTCTCCGAAGCAATCGAGGCGGATGACCTTGATGCCCATATTCGTCAGTTCAGCCTCATTCGATAAGGTTCTGGAACCGGATTTGCATATCAGAACGGATGCGCCCGATCCAAGTATGATGTCTCCGCTGGGTGCAGTATACTTCCCGATATTCTCGACATCGGCATAATCCCCTCCCGCTATGTTCTTGGATTCATCATCTATAGCCGCGATCTTGTCTTCCTGGCCCAGGATCTCGATCATCGCCGCAGCGGTCGAGTTGGAAACAGCAACCTTTGATACGGGGCCGTCAAAGCTGAATGTCTGACCAGCGCTGTCTGTTATAGTGAAGGATCTGTCGCCTTCGCCGCCCTCGTCATTCATCATGACAGCAGCTGCGGCGCCCCCCATCGCCAATACGGCGATGATGAGTACAGCTGTGATTTTTTTCGTTATCATAGGTTCCAACAAGAAAGTTGTCCAATATAAATATTACTAAATCCGAAAAAGTATTACTTGATGTTAAACAGAGAATAATTATTATTAACGGATGAGCAGGCGTTGTGACGGCCTTGAGAACGGATCAGCACTGCGGGATCGGCACGGTTGCTGCAGCATCTGCCGGATGACAGGATCCCCGTGATCACCCCGGCTCACTGACGGTATGCCCGGGATCAGGAGGCGCTGCGCATAGGATTATCAACCGTCATCAGGATGTTAGAACATGTTCTCCGGTGCCGATGCATCCCGCACAGCAGCATTGCTGAGCACAGCCCTGATCATAAGCTTCTCCGCCACATGGATCATCGCAGTCATCATCGACGGTGCATGGGAGTTCGGTGTGAACATGATCAGCGATCTCGGCGTATCCGCCACGAACGCCCATTATGTCTTCGGATGGGGATCGATCGCATCAGGTATCCTGGCCGCATTGACGGGTTATGCCCTGTCCTCTCTGAGAGGAAGCACGGCTGACAAGGCTCCGTTCCTTTTGCTCATGTTCGCAGGCGTGATGCTGATGCTCGTGGGGATATTCCCCGAGGGGACCGCATTCCACTTCCCGGCCGCCCTCTCCCTGTTCATCGCCGTATGGATATCAACGGTGCTGCTGGCAGTGAGGGACCTGCGTGCGGGGGAATGTCTCTACGGATCGATCAATACCGTCCTCGCTCTGCTGAACGTGATCCTCCTTGTCGCCGTATCACTCGCGCTGTATGAGGCACTGGGAGTGATCATGTTCCTCCTCTGGGCTTCGATGCTGGCTCACGGGGCGCTCACGGGGGCGAGAGGTTACGGGAGATCAGCCTGAGGTCACAGGAGGCCCTTCAGCCATCCGTACCCCTCCTCATCCATCTTATCATAGGGGATGAATCTGAGGGCGGCGCTGTTGATGCAGTATCTCAGCCCTCCGCTGCTGACCGGGCCGTCATCGAACACATGCCCGAGATGAGCATCCCCGGACCTGCTGCGCACCTCGGTCCGGACCATGCCGTGTGTCGTATCCTTCTTCTCCGTTATGACATCCGGGGAGACGGGAGCGGAGAATCCGGGCCATCCGCATCCGCTGTCGAATTTATCGGAGGACAGGAAGAGCGGCTCTCCCGTTGTGACATCCACATATAATCCCGTCTCGAAAAAGGAGTCGTACTCCCCTGTGAACGGGTATTCCGTGGCACCTTCCCTGGTGACGGAGTACTGCGTGCCGCTGAGCTCGCCGCGAAGCTCATCATCCGTTTTCCGGGGATACTCAGGAATGAGATCGGAGCGCCGTGCCTCCTCGAACAGCGAAGGACGGATGTGGCAGTATCCTCCCGGATTCCTGTCCAGGTAGCCCTGGTGATATTCTTCCGCCGCACACCAGTTCCTCAGAGGTCCGTGCTCCACGGCGGATCTCCTGCCGAGAGCATTCTCCAGGGATGAGAGGGATTCTTTCACTACAGATTCATCCGCCGGATCCGTGTAGTATATGCCTGTGCGGTATTGTATGCCGCGGTCGTTGCCCTGTCTGTTGATGCTCAGGGGATCTATGATCTTATAGAAGGATCTCAGCAGGTCCGTCAGGGAAAGAACCTTCTCATCATAGATGACCCGGACCGCTTCCGTATGCCCGGAGCCGGAGCATACGGATTCGTAATCCGTCCTCCCGGAATCCCCGTTGGCATATCCCGCTTCCGTCTTAATTACTCCTCTGATCAGGGAGAGATACTTCTCAACGCCCCAGAAGCACCCTCCGGCAAGATGGATCTCCTTCATGCGGTCACCGGTATCGGGAGCGCATGCATCCGTATATAGGGCTCCGATAAGCATAAATCAAAAACGAATCTTCCCGAATCATGGACCTCTCCGAGCTCATCATTCTGTATTCCCTGGTGCTGATGTTGCCGGCCACAATGGTCCTGTTCGGATTGATATTCATGTATCGCCCTCCGAAGAGCATCAATTGGACGTACGGATACCGTACCCGGGGATCCACCGGGAGCCAGGAGGCCTGGGATTTCGCACATGCTCATTTCGGCAGGCTCTGGACCTATCTGGGAGCGGCGATGCTGCCGGCAAGCATAGCGGCAACGGTTCTGATGCAGGGCACGAACATCTGGACAGCGGTCCTGATCCTGTTAATCATCCAGACCGCGATCATGATGGCCCCGATAATGCTTACCGAGAGGGCGCTGAAGAACCGGATCGATGATCAGCTCAATCTATGAGCTCCCTCACATAGTTCGGCAGGGCGAAGGATGCTCTGCGCACCTCATCGTTGAAGTACCTCATTTCCAGGCCGTCCGTGCGGCCGGGGACGGTGTCTCCGGGCGGGGTCATATCCATGGATGCGAAACCGAAGAGCCAGTGACCGGACGGGTATGTGGGGATGAATGCCTGGTAGACCGTTGATATCGGGAATACGCGTTTCATCTTCCCGTGCATCTCCCTCACGACGGAAACGTTCTCATCATAATAGGGGCTCTCATGCTGGTTCACCAGTATGCCGCCTTCGTTCAGTATGCGGGCGCAGTCGCGGTAGAAATCCTCTGTGAAGAGCCCTTCGCCGGGCCCTGTGAAGGGGTCAGTGGAATCGATGATTATCAGGTCGTATGTCTCATCAGTCTCAGAAACGAATCTGACGCCGTCCCCGATGTGTATCGTCACACGGGGGTCGTCAAGCCCGGAGGCCACAGAGGGGAAGAATCTCCTGGACGTCTCTATGACGTCGCCGTCTATTTCCGCCAGGTCAATGCTCCCGAGGCATCCGTACCTGACAAGCTCCCTTACAACGCCGCCGTCCCCGCCGCCAATCACCAGAGCCCTTCCGGGGTTGCGGATCACGGACATGGGGACGTGGACCATCATCTCATGATAGATGAACTCGTCCTTCTGGGTCATCATAATGTACCCGTCAACTATGAGCACCCTTCCGAAGGTCTTGGTCTCGATGACCTCGATCTCCTGATATTCGCTCTGATGCCTGAAGAGCACCTTCTCAGCTTCTATCCTGAGATCCACGCCTTCGGACTGCCGTTCGATGTGCCAGATGGTCAATCCATCCCTCCGATGCGGCGTTCGAGATAGATCTCCTCCACCTCGTCCCACAGCGGACTCTCGTCCTTCCAGCCCAGAAGGTCCCTGTGCATCATCCGGGTGTAGTATGATCTCAGCTCAGGGGTATTGAAGTCCTCGGAGACGTATTTCCTCAGAGTCTCCTCTTCGAAGCAGTCCCTGAGAGAGTCGATCCTCCTGTCGATGAATACCTTCCCGCCCTCCACGTCCCGGGTATAGCCTCTCACGTTGTAATCGAGTATCGCTATCTGAGGGGTGAAGAAATCGAACAGGCTGTCCAGTACCGTAAGCGGAGAGATATCGCCGCATGTCGATACAGAGATATCCGTCCTGAATGTGGAGATCCCTACGGAGCAGTGGTGCTCCGGATAGGTGTGAAGGGATATGTGGCTCTTATCCAGGTGCGCCACCGTCTTCTTGTGGAGATCGACATCCTCCTCCGCCAGGAGCAGCAGTGCCGATGCTCCGTGCGGTTCGTAATCATAAGTGGAGACGTCAAGGATGGTCGCATCAATGTCGCTGCACACTCCTTCCATGATCCTCATGAGCTTCCCGGAGCTGAAATGTTCATCTATATACGATATGAAATGCTTCTTCTCGGCATCCGTGTGGGTTTGCTCTACTCTGTAGAGATTAAGGTCCAAGGACTTGGCCAAGTTATTGAAACCGTGTAATTCTATTGCTTTCTTCTTTACCATAACTCTGCCCTCCTTTGGAGCGAGCCACAGATGCGGGCCAGATATATCCCGGGTGTTTAAAAAGCAATTCCCTTTTACCGGGCCGTAATTGACCTTACTTTTAAAAATAAGGGGCCGATCCGACAGTGAGGCGTCGGACCGGCGCATGACAGCATCATACCAGTATCGGATACCTCTTAACCAGGCTCTGCTCCTTCCACCACTTCCCGAGGCCGAGCACATCTCCCGAATTCGAGAGGCAGAGTGCCCACAGGAGGAAGATGTAGATCACATGGTAGTCTATCAGAGGGTTCGTGGAACCGCTCTTCGTGAAGGGGAACAGGGAGATGTACATCATGAGCAGGAGAACGGTTCCGCCTGCGGCGGCGATCTTCATCCCTATGCCGAGGATCAAGGCGATTCCCAGCAGAAGGAATGCGGCCATCAGCACCACGTCAAGAACGGATATGAGGCCGGGGATATCAGCCAGGAAGGACAGTATATCCGTACCGTACATGAGGAACCCCTTTGTGGGGGAACCGCCGTTGATCATCGCATCGGCCGCCGTTGTGGAGAATCCGAGACCGAATAGCTTATCCAGGAAGGCCCACAGGAACATGAAGCCCAACAGTATCCTCACGATCGCCAGAGGAAGTGTTGCACCGTATGATTTGACCGTCTTCAGAGCAGACATGTACGCCGAACTGCTGTTTCAGATTATAAATCAGATATATGATACTCAGGGGAGCCGGTGCGCCGGAGCATCAGGACCCCACCTTCAACAGCAGATCCACGCCAAACTCGCCCATGATCTCCATCTGCTTCTTGGTGATCTTCGTATGCATGGGTGTCTTCTGCCCGGGGATGAATATGCGCTTTATCTTCGACATCTCCTCCACGATATCCTTGAGCGTGTACTCAGAGAGGGCGGGCCGCCTGCTCACCATGCGCCATATCTCACTGGATACGATCAGTGCGATGAACTGCAGGAAGAGACGGCCGCTCATGGCGCTTTCCATGTACAATCTCAGTGAGGCGTTGTCCTCCTCGTTCCTGATATTATCGAACATGCTCTCCACCCGGTCCTTCTCCCGGTATGAGTTCAGTGCCTCCTCCGGGCTCCTCTTATGACTGGACAGCAGCACGGAGAATCCTGCCACATCGTTGTACTTCATCATGGCGTCGCTGTTGAGCTCCACTATCCTCCCGCCTTCCGGGGCCTCCCGCATATAGAAATACTTCTCGTAGAAGTAGCTGTGCTCCTCTACGAGCTCCCCGCTCCGCAGCTCATTGTAGCAGTCGTCCACCAGCCCGAGGAACGTTATGAACTGGCTCTCGGATTCCTGGCTGTCGAAGAAGATGTGGGTGTAGCATTTGTGTCCTTTTATGTAACCGAGGAGGGACATCACGAAGAGCTGCTTGCCCAGGATGTTCTGGGAGTTCTCGAGGCTCATGATCCTGTCCCTGACACGGACTATCGATTCGCTGGAGAAGCTGAATTCAGGGTATGTGCGGGCGATGAACCTGTTGCGGTTCCTGTAAAGATATTCCAGGCTCTCCTCGTTCACAAAGGCCCTGTCCACGATCAGATCCATATTCCTCTTGTTGCTCCATCCGAAGCTTTCTGCCGCACCGGAGAGGGCGGAGGCTCCCATCATCCCTCCCGGACTGACCTGGAAGTAAAGAGGGAGCCTCTTCTTTGAGCCAACTATGACATAGAGCCCAAGCTTCGACAGATCCTCCATGACCAGCGCCGTACGGGTCCTCAGTCTGTTGTTGCCTTCGTTGACCGAGGATATGGATACGGTGTTCATGAGCTCCGTGTCCTTCTCATTCTGTCTCTCTATCCAGTCTTTGAAGAAGCGTTGCTGCACCTCGACGTCTATCTCGTTAAGCAGGGCTCTGAGGTTCTTGACGGACAGGACATCGTTGGAAAGGCAGAGGTTCTCCTCGGACCAGTGCTCGCATCCGGTGAAGCAGTTGCCTTCCGAGAGTATGTATTGTGCGCCCGTCAGTATGCGCTTCCAGTTCTTCGGGGAAGCCATGCGCAGGGACTCGCTCAGACCTATCTTCTCGCATGTCTGCTCGAAGAGCATGCTGAATCCGACGGATTTGATGGTGGCGGATTCCTTTTCCTTCCTCTGACGGTTCGGAAGTATATCACCCGTCTCAGGATCAAGGTGGCCTATGCATTTTCGTTTGCATATGCACTTCTTCTTATCCTTGTCCCACACCGACTCATTCAGGTACGCATATGTTTTACCGGTTTTCTTGTTTTTGAGGTAAACTATTGATGACATGGTACCACTTGTATAATTTCAAGTTTATACATAGAATTTTTCAGTTATACATAGAATAGTGCATACAGATTTAAAGGATTCTATAGATTCTTTTAAATATTGTAAAAATTAAAAAGGGTGTTAACTATGAACTTAACATATTTTTGAATTACATTTTATCCAAATCCTTCAAAACTAAATTTGAAAAAAAAGATTTGATAACAACAAACTTTATAAATAAGTTCAAAATTTGATACTCCCTATCTAATTCTGACTCTATTTATGCACCATAGTTTCTGTTGATGTTTGCGGGCTTCCGCTCTCCTCGGAGGGCTCAGGAGTTCAGGAGAGGATATTATGAGCAAAACAAAAATCGACTACGGAGCGATCCTTAGAAGGTATGACGCCGAGCTGGAGAACGTAAGCACTCCGGAGGCCATAGCCGCCAAGATGCTTCCGTCGGACCCCCACCTCAAAGAGGTGGCCAGCACTGTGCTTTATATGAAGATAAGGGAAGTGGGGCCCGTCGTCATGAAAGCTTTGAAAGAAGGGGTTGAGCCTCTTATATTGATAAACAAAGGACTTGTGGCCGGAATGGAGATCGTCAGCAATCTCTACGCTCAGCATGTATACTACCTGCCTGAGATTATGATGGCCGCCAAGACGATGGAGATAGGGATCTCCATCGCAGAGAAGCAGATCCCCGGCGGAAGGACGACCAAAGGAAAGGTCATCATGCACGCCGTGGAAGGGGATCCGCACGACATAGGCAAGAACATCGCCGCAGTCATGATGAGGTCCTCCGGATTCACCGTTCTGGACCTCGGCAAGGATGTTGCCGTGGATACTGTCATTGCCACCGTCAAGGAGGAGAAGCCATTCATGGTCAGCGGCACGGCCCTCATGACCACGACGATGACCGCATGCGCGGCCATCGCGGAGAAACTGAAAGCGGCCGGCATCAACATACCCGTGATGGCGGCCGGCGGTGCGGTCCACAGGGATTTCGCGGAATCCTTCGATCTGGGGATATATTCCGAGAAGGCTCCCCAGACTCCGCCGATAGCGGACAAGATCCTTGCAGGATACGACTGGAAGAAGATCAGAGAGAATTGGGACGATATTGTGGAGGGGATTTGAAATGGCTAAGAGATTCACGAAAATGGCATACAGCAGCCCGGAGGAGATGGTCTTCGGGCATTCGAAGGCCCCCATCTCCTACGGATTCGGCATGAAGGTCGGAGCGGGAAGGGTCATACCCGAACTGAACTATGCGCCCAGGCCCGGGACCGAGAAGAGCGTGGACAGGCTCAGAAAGGAATATGTGGACTACATATCCAAGGATGCACTGGACAGAGCACTGACCCTCGGATTCCCCGACCTCCAGCTGGAGACCGAATGGGTCTCCCAGATGGCGGCTCCCGAGATGTCCGCACCTATAGTCTCCGGACAGAGGGATCTGGTGGAGAAGTACCACGACAAATACGGCATCAACCTTGCCGTCAGGCACACGATCCCCGACCAGCGTGAAGCGGGTCAGGGCCTCAGGCTCGGCCTGGATAAGGAATCGGCCTACCCGGAGCGTTTCATGACCTGCGTCGATACCGTTTGCGAGAACGGAGCGGACGTCCTGTCCGTCGAGTCCGTCGGAGGAAAAGAATTCGCGGATTACGCCGTCACCCACGGTGACATAACGGCCTTCCTGTTCGGAGTGGGCTATCTCGGTTCCATGGACATGGAGTATATCTGGAAGCAGATGGTGAGCGTGGCCAAGAAGCACAAGGTCATCCCCGGCGGGGACACCAACTGCTCAGGTGCGAACGTCGCCATGTTCATGGCGGGAGGCATGATGGACAACGACGTCCAGAAGACCTTCTCCGCCGTCGCCCGATGCATATCCGCCGCGAGGACGCTGGTCGCTCCCGAGTGCGGTGCGACCGGGCCCGACAAGGACTGCGGGTACGAAGGTGTGATCGTGAAGGCCATAACCGGACTGCCTGCAGCTCAGGAAGGGAAGAACTGCCAGTGCGCCCACGCCGACCTTCAGGGCAACCTGATGGCACAGGTCACGGACATGTGGTCCAACGAATCCGTGGAATACCACCCGGAGTTCGGGGGATCCTCCATCCAGTGCTGGTTGGGAACACTCGGATACGAGGTCTCCCTGATGAACACGGCCATTCAGATGGGACAGGAGAGGACCCTCAGGGACCTCTACATGAACTCTGACAGGACGAGAGGGCCGGAAGGATACGTGCTCGCATATGACAACGCCTGGAAGATCGGCAAGGTCATAGCGGAGTACGGCGACGACTACTACCTCCGTGCGAAGGCCGCCGGTCTGACCGGTGCGAACATCATAATGGAGGGGTACGACAAGAAGGAGCTCATCCTGACGTCGAAGCAGCTCTTGGTCCTCAAGAAGATGATCAAGGAGCTGGAAGCTCTTCCGGACAACGAGGATTCCTTCTACGAGTACTGCGCTAAGAAGTACAAGGACGAGGTACCCGACTTCAACCCGAAGAACTACGGGCTCTGAGGCGATAAACATCAAACCCGGCCGGGGAAGGGGAAATGTCAGTCAACCCGCGCTCCCCCGGCCGATAAATCCTTTCCATTACGATCACAGAGAAGGAAGCTGAAAATGGAATACGGCATTTCGATAGACATAGGTACGAGCGGGATAAGGAGCCATGCGGTGGATCTGTCCGACGGGAGGATAATCTCGACGGCAATGACCTCCAGGAATCCGCTTCCCGGCGCCAATGTCATGGATCACCTGACATTCTGCATAAGATACGGGGAGGACCTGGCCCACAGGATCATGATGTCCGCGGTCAACAGGGTCCTGGAGAATCTGAGGGTGGACCTGAAGGATGTCAGAAGGGTCGCCATATGCGGTAATCCGATACAGCTGTCCATATTCCAGGGGATGGGAGTGGACGACCTCGCCTTTGCCGGGGAGACTGCCCACAGGGTCAGAGGGATAAAGATCAGGAACAGGGATTCTGCGGAGATCCCTGCGACGGATGTGGGACTAAACGTTCCTGACGGCACGCCGCTTTTCGTCCCCCCTGCCATTAAACATGAGATAGGCGCAGATGCGCTGGCGATGATGTACAAGAGCAATTTCCTTGAGGGGAAGGGCATCAGGATGGTCACTGACTACGGTACCAATGCCGAGATGGCCCTGAACATCGACGGGGAGATATACACAGGATCGGCTGCCGCCGGCCCGGCCATGGAAGGCCAGTCGGTTGAGAGGGGAATGCTCGCATCCCCCGGTGCGATATCCGATCTGGAGTACGAGTTCCAGTGGCGCTGCATGGTATTGGATGATGAGATGATTCCCCGGCCCGGGGATAAGATAGATCTGGCGACCGGATCCCTCATCGAAGAAGGGGACATGCACGGGAAGGCCGTTGGCATAACAGGGACCGGGGTCGTGGCAGCCGTGGCGGCGGCCATACACGGCAATATGTGGAAGAAGGGCAGGCTCACGATAGGCGATATGAGGCTGCAGGACGGAGTTAAGATAACATCCAATGATATCTCGGAGACCTGCAAGGCGATAGGTGCGATCAGGGCCGGGCATTTCACGCTGATAGAGCATGCGGGCATAGGTTTCGATGACATGAAGGAGATGATCATGTCCGGTGCCTCCGGAACATATGTTGATGCCGCGAAGGCCAGGGAGGTGGGCATGGTGCCGCCTCTGTCCCGGAACATCTATCAGATAGGGAACACCTCACTGGCCATGGCCACCGATATAATCAGGAGGCCGGAACTGCTGGATGAGCTGCAGGGGATCGCCGACAGCATCAGATCCAATCACGTGATGTTCGCCACGGACAAGGTGTTCGAGGAGATATACATCCAGGAGCTCGCCTACTGGGAGGAGGGCATGACCCTGGAGACGTACAACCGCAATCTGAGCACTGCGGGGATACAGGCGCTTCCCAGACCGAAGGGGATGCCGAACGTCCACAGGATAGTGGTCAGGGACATACCGGTGTTCGGGGATCTGGGCATGCATATGTTCGAGGACATAGGAACTGAGCTGACCGCAGAATTCGAAGGATGCACCCTCTGCCATACCTGTGTCGACGAGTGCCCTGAGGATGCGCTCCAGTTCAGGGGCCGGACCGCCGTAGTGCGGACCAAGGACTGCCTGGGGACCGCATGCGGAAGGTGCCAGCTCAAATGTCCCGAGAAGGTTTTCAAGTATGAGGAGCTGAGAGTCTCAGATACCGATCTCTGAGAACGCCTCTTCGAGCCCTTTCCCGGTGAGCCCTGATATGGGTATAATCTTAGTTCCGGGGTTCAGGGACTCCAGCCATGCGGATGCTGCTTTGATCGACACATCATCCGCCTTATCTATCTTGTTCAGCAGGAACAGATCCGATCTGGAGAGCTGCATTCTGAGGAAATCCTCCTTTTTCTGCACAAGGGCCCGGAATCTGAAGGCGTCGCATATCCCGACTATCAAGGTGACCTCAGGCTCAATCATGGAGACCTTTACCATCTCCTTGATCTTGTGAGGGAGTGCCAGACCGGTGGGCTCTATGATTATGAGCTCCGGATCGAAATCCTTTTTGATCTGTATCAATGTGTTCTGCAAAGTACCGACAAGGGTGCAGCATATGCAGCCGTCAAAAAGCTCCACGGCATTATACCCCTCATTCCTCACGGTCGCACCGTCGACCCCGATCTCCCCCATCTCGTTTATTATCAGCACTGCGTTCCCTTTGACGTGTTTCGCCATCTTCATCAACAGAGTGGTTTTACCGCTGCCCAGGAAACCGCCGACTATGCAAACCTTCATATGGCCACATAGCCAGACATATATTTATTACTCTCCGGATAAATAGAAAATTCTTTATATCCAGGACATTAAGGGTCAGTCCATGGACGCCCTTTACTTCGCGATATTATCCGTATTCTGCCTGGCGGCTCCATTCATCATGATGATCATGGGATATTTTCTCGGTCGCGGACTGCCTCCTGAGCTGTCACCTTACCTGGGATACTCATCTCTGAGGTCCAGGAGGAATGAGGAGACCAGGGAGTTCGCCGACGGATATATGGGAAGGACGTTACGGACCGTCGGGCTCATTCTGTTCACAGCCGCCGCAGTACTGATAATCGCTGCCGCATTCGGCGTGATCCCGGAAGGGGTCCTCTCCTGGTTCCTGATCATCGAGTTGGCGATCGGGGCCGCATCCATACTGCCGACGGAGATAGCACTGATAAGGAGGTACGGCTAGGCCCGGCGTTCCGCGGAACCCAAGTGCTTTAAATAAGATGAGCATAAGGCCTATTCGTTTGGATGGACATCTTTAATCTCACTCTGCAGAATGAGGCGCTGACCGTGATATTCTTCGCTGCGGTATTCATACCAGCTTTAGCTGGCACAATCCTCAGCCTTATGTTCAGATACAATAAGGTCGCCAACCTGATCGCAGGCCTGTGCATAACATCCTGTGCCGTCGGTATCGCAGCATACCCTCTCCGGGCATTGGGGGTGCCTCTGTCATACACATTCCCCCTGTCCTCTGCTGTCGGGGATTACGCACTGGCGATAGATCAGATCTCCTCTGTGATGATCTCGCTCTCATCAGTCATATTCATGCTCATCGTCGTGCATGTCGTCAAATCCTCATCTGACTCCGGTTGCAGGTACAGCGGGCTGCTGAACGTCCTGTTCATCGCATCATTCCTATGCATGGCGGCCGACAGCGTTCTCGTTCTGCTGATCTCATGGGAGATGATCACCCTCTCCACTTTCCTGCTTGCCAAGAAGGGCAACAATGATCGTGCCAGATGGATGTTCTTCGTCATAGCCCACATCGGCGGGCTGATGCTGATGTGCGCCTACGGCTACCTGGCCTGGGTGGCAGGGACCCAGACGCTGTCGGATTGGAACGGGCTCGGTGCGATCGTGGGCTCCACAACCTCCATGATCCTGGTGCTGATGATCGTGATGGGGTTCGGTACCAAGCTGGGTCTTCTGCCGTTCCATGCATGGATGCCCGGCCTCTACGGGACGGCACCGACCCATACGGCAGCTCTTCTGTCCACCGTGTGCTCCAACGTTGCTGTATTGACGATATTCAAGAGCATATACTCGTACATAGGCGTCACCGAGTCCATGTCCGTCATCGCATTCGCGATAATCGGGCTGGCTGCGGCCACGGCGCTCTGGGGGGCGATGGAGTCCCTGGTGCAGAAGGAGCCCAAGAAGATCCTGGCTTACTCGAGCGTGGAGAACATGGCCCTGGTGATCCTGTGCCTGGCTCTGGGGATGATTTACATAAACGAATCCCCGGTCTTCGCCAAGCTCATCCTGATAGCGGGTCTGCTGCACACCCTCAACCATTCGGTTTTCAAATCACTCATGCTCATGACCATCGATACCGTAGAGGATTGCACAGGGGAGAAGAACATAGGGAGGATGGGAGGTCTCGCGAAGACCCTCCCTCTGCTGGCAGTGGTATCGATAATCGGCGTGTTCTCCATGGCTGCGATACCCCCTACCAACGGCTTCGTCAGCGAATGGCTGATGATCCAGTCCATCATGGGCGTCAACCTGCAGTCTAAGGGCATGAGCCTGCTGATCCCCCTGGTACTGGCCGCAGTGGGCATATGCGGGATGATGATGGCCGCATCCTATGCCAGGCTGTACGGATTCATATTCCTGGGCAGACCGCGTTCGGACGGGATGCGCGAGCCCAGGCCCATGAAGAATGGCACACTGCTGCCCATGGCGGTATTGGCGATCCTGTGCGTGGGCATGGGCTTCTTCGCCACCGTGATAATGGACGTCCTGACGACGGGAGTGGTATCCGTAACGGGGATAGCCCCGTCACCGAGCTACAGGAGCGTCATGTCCGAGGAGATGCTCCCCCTGATACTGGGCGTGCTGATCGTGATAACCTCGGTCGCAGTGCTGCTGGCAGTCAGGCCCGGTAAAGAACGGGAGGTCCGCACATGGGGATGCGGAGAGGATCTGGGCAAGGAGATGCAGTACTCATCAATAGGATTCTCCCAGCCTCTGGTCAGGGTGTTCCATCCCTTCTACGGGGATACCACAGTGGTACGTGAAACGAAGGAAGGCAGTAAGAAGACCGTTCATACGGAATTCACAGAACCGTTCGTAAGATATCTGTACATGCCTCTGGGCAATGCCATCACCGCCATATCGGAGAAGATAAGCAAGACCCAGACGAACAGGATCCAGACATATTTCGGATACGTGCTCATAACGCTGATAGCAGTTCTCTTGGCGGTGAGGATATTATGAATTATCTTGAGATCGCACTGATGATACTCCAGTTCGCCGCGCTGATACTCATCTCCCCCCTGATAACCGGCATAATAAGGAAGATCAAAGCCCGCATGCAGAATAAGGTGGGGGCGAGCATATTCCAGCCCTACAGGGATCTGCACAAGCTCCTGAAGAAGGAGTCGGTAGTGTCCGAGAATGCATCGTTCTTCTTCCGTTTGGTGCCGTACATAAGCATGACGGCCATGATCCTGCTGGCGGCCATGACCCCCTTCGTATACGGGGGGGTGATAGCTCCTTATTCGGACGTCATAGCCATGGTCTACATATTCACCATGTTCAGATTCGCCATGATCGTCGGCGGTCTGGAGGGCGGGTCCGCGTTCGGAGGGATGGGGAGCAGCAGAGAGGTCATGATGTCCGTTCTGATCGAACCGGCGCTGCTGATCTCCATAATGACGCTGTCCGCCATGACCGGCGTGGGATTCAACATAACGGATATATCAGGTTCCATAAACGCAGCCGGTGCCGCAGCGATATCCCCTGCTCTGCTGTTGGCAGGTGCGGCCTTCGTCATCACAATGGTGGCCGAGAACACGAGGGTCCCCTTCGATAATCCGGACACGCATCTTGAGCTCACCATGGTCCACGAGGGCATGCTGATCGAGTATTCCGGAAGAGGATTGGCGATGATGGAGACGGCCTCCATGCTCAGACTGACGATATTCATGACGCTCCTGGGAACGGTGTTCTTCCCGTGGGGAACGGCCATGACCCTGTCCATTGCAGATCTGGCTCTCTCCGTTGCAGTGATAATCGTCAAGTTGCTGGTGATCGCATTCGGGATAGCTCTCCTGGAGAGCATCATTGCGAAGATGAGGGTCTTCAGGATGCCCAACATGCTGACTGCGTCCTTTGCGCTGTCCCTTATGGCGATGATATCGCTGTATGTTCTGTGAGGTGATGAAGTGGAATCTATACTGACCAGCAATCTCATAGACATCTTCGCGGTCTGCATGCTCCTTGCATCGGTCCTGGCGATGGCCACCACCAGGATGCATCCCCTGATCCGGCTCTTCCTGATACAATCCATCTTCCTGGCCGCCTTCGAGTTCACCGTGGCCTACTCGCAGGATGAACCGCACATCTACATCATGGCGGTCATGACCTTCGTGATAAAGGTGCTGGTCATCCCGAAGATGCTGTACTACATCATGGACCGCATAAAAGTGAACGACAAGCTGGTGCTGTCCGTGGGTGTTCCCGGTTCCATGCTTCTCTCTGCTGCTCTGATCATGCTCTCATATTTCGTATCCGAACCTCTGGTGGCCACTTTGGCAACGGCGGAGAGGAACACTCTGGTCCTGTCGTTCTCTATAATGCTGATAAGCATCTCCATGATGGCAACCCGCCGCAAGGCCGTAAGCGAGGTCGTCGGACTGCTCATGGCGGAGAACGGATTGTTCCTCGGCGCCATAGCACTGTCCAACGGGATGCCCTTCATCGTGGAGCTGGGAGCATTCTTCGATGTATTGATGGCGGTGATAATCGTCGGCATATTCGCATTCAGGATCAATAAATCGTTTGATTCAGTGGATGACACGCTGCTCAGGAGGATGAGAGAGGAATGATCGTCACCCTCATGATCCTGATGCCCGCGGTCGTCGGCATTCTCTGCCTTCTGCCGGTGGGAACGAAGAATATGTTCCGCACAGCCGTGACAGGCTCTCTGATATCGACCGCAGTGGCGGTATACTGCTGCATCCCCCCTCTGAGAGGGGAGACCATAGACACAGTGATCTGGTATGTGGACGAGCTTTCCGCATTCTTCCTGATGATAACCGCCGTCATATCGATGCTGGCCGTTCTCTATTCGAAGGACTATCTGCTGGTGGAGAGGGAGGAGCACAGATTGAGCTCCAAGGAGCTCAGGAGCTTCTACTTCACACTGCTGCTGTTCATCGCGGCCATGCTGCTGACCTTCGCAGTGAAGTCCGCCGCCCTGACATGGATCGGCATAGGCATCACCACGCTGATATCGGCATTCCTGGTGGGCCTCTACAAGGATGAGCATGCCACGGAGGCTGCGTGGAAGTACATCATGCTCTGCTCGGTGGGGATAACGTTGGCTCTGTTCGGGATAGCGATGCTCTACACGGCATCGTCCGGCGTCATTCCGGGGGATGCGTCCCTGGAATGGCCCTCCCTGGTTGCCAATGCCGCGAACCTGAATCCCGTGTTCATGAAGTTCGCGGCAGTGTTCTTCATCATAGGCCTGGGGACCAAAGCCGGGCTGGCACCTATGCATTATTGGCTGCCGGACGCCCACAGCCAGGCTCCCAGCCCGGTCAGCGGCCTGATGTCCGGTGTGCTGCTGAACTGCGCCATGTACGGCATAATGAGATTCTACATCATATCCGAGGTGGTGAATCCCGGGTTCGCGAAGACCCTGCTCCTGGTATTCGGTCTGCTCTCAATACTGGTGGCCACTGCGTTCATACTCGTATCCAAGGACATCAAGAGGATGCTGGCCTATTCCAGCGTAGAGAACATGGGGCTGATCTCGATAGCCTTGGGGATAGGCACTCCGCTGGCTCTGTTCGGTGCGTTATTCCTGGTGCTGGCACACTCCATATCAAAGCCTTTGATGTTCTTCTGCTCAGGGAACATGACCCAGGCTTACGGGACGAGAGCCATGTCCGAGATACGGGGGGTCACCGGGAAGATGAGATTCACCGGCCTCTCGACCACCGCAGGGGCATTGGCCGTGGCCGGAGCACCGCCGTTCCCTCTCTTCACAGGGGAGCTCATCCTGCTGTTCGCCGCCATAAATTCCGGCATGTATGTGCTGGCGGGTGTGCTGATCATCCTGCTGGCGATAATATTCGCAGGGCTGACGAGGAGCATATTCCCGATGCTCTCCGGGAATACGAATAAAAAAGTGTCAGAACGCCGCTCGGTCACCCGGAAGATATCCATACTGGCTCTGGTGATCGGAGCGCTGTTCGTCGGGCTCTTCATGCCCGCATCGGTCGAGAACGTGCTCCTTGATATGGTGACGATACTCTCCGGAGGACTGCCATGATAGTAACAGATACAACATCCTGTGACTCTGATCTGCTGGCACAGTATGTCAAGACATATTACAGCGACGGATGGAGGATGATCTCCATGTTCGCTTCCGAATCATATCCGGGAGCGACCATAAACGTGTTGCTGCGCAGAGGCGGGGAGATCATGAGGATAACCTCCGAAGTCGTCGACTCATATCCGGCCGTGGCGGCACAGGTGCCTGCGGCCTCCCTCTTCGAAAGGGTGATCTATGAGATGAACGACATACATCCGGACGGTCACGGCAACCTCATCCCGGCGATATACTGGAGGAAGGGGGACGGGCACCCTCTTCAGAAGAGGCCTTACGACACATACAACGAGATAAGGATCCCGATACCCAACAACCCCATACGCGGAACGGGGGTCTATGAGATCCCGGTGGGCCCGGTGCATGCCGGCGTCATAGAGCCGGGGCATTTCAGATTCAGTGCGGCAGGGGAGCCCATACTCCACCTCAGCATCCATCTCGGATATAATCACAAGGGCATCGAGAAGATGATGGAGGGTCCCGTCTCAAAAAACCGTACCTATCTGGCAGAGAGGATATCCGGCGATAACGCCGTGGCTCACGGTCTCGCCTGCGCCCACATAATGGAGGGTGAGGCGGAGATACCGGACAGGGCACGCCGCATAAGGGTGATCCTCGCCGAGCTGGAGAGGATACACAATCATTTGGATATCGTCGCGGGATTGTGCACGGATTCCGCATTCGTCGTGGCGGCCGCATACGGGGCGGAGGTCCGGGAGGAGCTTCTCAGAACAAACCGCAGGATATTCGGCAGCAGGCTCCTGATGGGCAATATCGTGCCGGGGGGCGTGAAGAGGGATCTCTCCGACGGGGACATGTCAGAGCTGGAGAGCGCCGTCATGAAGGTGGGATTCGGAGCCAAGAAGCTTGACGGATACATCAGGAAGACGCCTTCGATAGTCGACCGTCTGGAGACCACGGGGATATTGAGCAATGAGAACGCCCTGAGATATGAGACCGTGGGGGTCATAGCAAGAGCCAGCGGCATAAGGTCTGATGTAAGGGCGGAGGTGCCCTATGATGCATACGGGGACCTGTCCTTCTCTCTGATCACCAGGGATAAAGGTGACGTCATGTCCAGATGTGCGGTGAGGGTGGACGAGATAGCCGAGTCCGTGAGCCTGATCCTCCAGTGCCTGGCAGAAATGGAAGAAGGGGAGATCAGAACCGATTTCAAGACCCCGGACGGCTTCTCATGCGGGCTGGTGGAATCCCCCAGAGGGGAACTGGTGCACAGCGCCGATATCAGGGACGGGAGGATATGGAGATATAATATCAGGGACCCGTCCTTCGTGAACTGGCCGTCAATGGAGACCGCGGTCATGGACAACATAGTCCCTGATTTCCCATTGATAAACAAGAGCTTCGGGCTGTCGTACAGCGGGAATGATGTCTGAGGTGATGAGATGATAAGGAAAAGCCTGTCCAATCTGCTGTCGTTCAAACGCCCCACGGAATCCGTGGAGGAGATGGGGTCCCGCCCGCTTATGATGCCCTTCTCCGGCGGAGGATGTGACCGCTGCGGGAAATGCGTTGATGTCTGCCCCGTGAATGCGATATCGGTATCGGACGAATGGACCATAGATCTGGGAAAATGCATATTCTGCATGGACTGCATCAGTTCCTGTCCCGGGTCCGTGATAACGGAGGTGCCGGCCCCCTTATATGCGCTCAGGCGGGAGGATCTGATCTTCAGGGAGTCGGACCCTCCCCGGGAATCGGAGGGAACGGTGGATGCGGAAAAGGCAGGGGTCATAGGATCTTCCATGGCCATAAGGGAGCTTGACACAGGCTCCTGCAACGCCTGTGAGGCCGAGGTGAGCTGCATATCAGCCCCCCATTACGACATAGGGAGGTTCGGGATCAAGATAGTCGCATCACCCAGGCATGCGGATATGCTGCTTGTGACCGGACCGATGACGAACAATATGTGGAGGGCGGCGCTGGAGACCTATGAGGCCATGCCCGCCCCGAAAGCAGTGGCGGCCATGGGCACATGCGCCATATCCGGAGGGATATTCGCGGAAGGGGACGTCTTCGGAGAAGGCGTCAAGGACACGATGGATGTGGACCTGTTCATACCCGGCTGCCCCCCTCCGCCGGAGAGGGTAATACTGGCGATACTGAAGGCCTTCGGACGTCAGTGAACCACGACGACGTTGCACTTGGCGTTATCCACCACGTGCTGCGACACGCTCCCCAGGACGACCCTGTCAAGGATCGTCTTATCGGACCTGCCGATGACTATGATGTCGCAATTGAATCTTGAAGCCGCGACCAGGATGTTCTCGGCCGCCGGCCCCGGCTCTATGACGGAGTGAACTTTAATGCCCCTGAGCTTCGCATCATTCCCGGCAGCCCCCATATCTTTCTTCACTTCGGCGAATTCGTCCTCCTTTTCTAT
>LSQX01211261.1_pt2 | contig 25103 bp, 23 predicted proteins | sample 654561 | NCBI WGS metagenome assembly LSQX01 (sample SAMN04489861, study PRJNA283612) | anaerobic digester metagenome | isolation source: 4 biogas reactors fed with cattle manure at either 37C or 55C with and... | place: Denmark: Kongens Lyngby | collected 2014 | reverse complement strand
TGAAAGCAATGATCATGGCAGCGGGGGTCGGGTCCAGGTTGATGCCGATGACTATCAGTGTCCCCAAGCCCATGATACCGATGGCCAATCGGCCGTTGATGGCCAATACGGTCAAGCTGTTGGCCCGGTACGGCTTTACTGAATTGATCGCCAATCTCCATTATCATGGGGATCAGATCAGCGGCTATTTTGGGGATGGTTCTGATTTTGGAGTATCCATGCAGTACTCCCTGGAGGAGGAACTACTGGGTACTGCGGGAGGAGTCAAACGATGTGCCTGGTTCCTGGATGAGACCTTTGTGATCGTGAGCGGTGATGCCCTGACCGACATCGACCTGGGCAGGCTGGTGGAGGCCCATCGCTCCCATGGCGCCCTGGCTACCATAGCCCTCAAGGAAGTGCCCGATGTTGAGCATTTTGGAATCGTGATTATCGGGGATGACCAGCGCATCCGCAGCTTTCAGGAGAAACCCCGCCCTGAGGAAGCTTTGAGTCAGGTGGCCAATACCGGCATATACGTTTTTGAACCAGAGGTTTTCCAGTACATTCCCGAGGGGTTTTATGATTTCGGCCGGCAGTTGTTTCCCCGCTTGATTGAGATGGGCAGCCCGTTCTTTGGTGCGGTGATGGAGGATTACTGGTGTGATGTAGGCAACCTCGATACCTATCGCCAGGCCCATGCCGATGTACTGGCTGGGAAGGTACATGCGGATTGCGATGGTCGGCTGCTTTATAATGAAGAGGGACGGCGGGTATTGTTGGGGGAAGGGACTGAATTGGGGAGCGGGGTTATGTTTGCGGGCAGCGTGGTCATAGGTCCCGGCTGCCAGATAGAAGATGAGGCAGTTATAAGTGATACTGTGGTATGGGAAAATACCTGTATCGGCAGGGGAGCAATTCTGCGGGAATCAGTGGTAGGGGCCAACTCCCGGATCAACGCGGAAAGGATTGTGGCACCGGGCTCGGCCATCGCCAGTGATACCGAACTCTAAATCACCCCTGACCAACCTGGCCACCGGGAAGGGATTCCCCTCAGCCCATCCCTGGTAACGTAGGTCGCCGCTCAACATCAGGGCTGGGCTCCAATAATGAGATTGAAAGTGGACATGGGAGGAGAAGTCCCAGTAAAAAAGGAGCAGCGGAGCTTTCCCGCTGCTCCTTTAAAGCTTAAATAGGGCGATCTATTCGGTGGGGGCCGATTCCAGTGTTTCCGGTTCCAGTAAGCTGGCAAAGCCTTCGTCCAAGTCCTCGATGGCGAAGTTCTGGACTTCCTCCATCATGCTGGGATCCACGGGACTCATATTGAATATGCGGAAATGGCCTTTCTCATTGATCAGCAGAGCGGCTTCGCGGCTGGTCGGCTGTCCATTCTCCAGGAAATCATAAACAACCAGGGCGCTGTTGGAACCGATCTTGGTGTATTCCGGTAATATATCGATGCCGAGGCCTTCCGGCAGGGTGTTGTTGGCTTCGATGTCAGCGATCACAGCAGCGATTTCCTGTTCTATCTGACCGCGGTCAGCCAATAGTTGGGCTGGGGTCTTGTCCTGATGGTCGGGCAGGAAGCGAACCGACCAGAAGACACTTAGGTTGGCGGCCACCGTATCATAATTCCTATCGAAGTATGCTGCATAGAAGTCCTCCACCGTCTTTTCCGGTGCCGATTGGTTGTCTACAAAGGCCGCATATGAGTAAAGCCCGGCCAAGAGCAACACAATAACTACTAAAAGGGATCTGGGCACCCGGGCTGGTCCGGTCGGCATCTGGACCGCATGGTCGCCATTAGCAGTGTGAGACAATTTCCATATACCCCCGTTTCTTTTACAATTAGGATAAATACGTATTCTATTGTAATCCATCGCTGGCCGTTTAACAAATTGCCGGATGGTGCTGTGAATGGCTGAGGCGGGCTGACGGAGAATATGGACTGAAATAATGCATTTATCGCCTTCGGGGAGGATTGGGCTGTGAAAGAGATTGTGGTTATCGGTGCCGGCCCGGCCGGGATGATGGCGGCTATAAACGCCGCTGGAGGGGGAGACCGGGTGACCATCCTGGAGAAAAAGGACAAGGTGGGACGCAAATTAAGCATTACTGGCAAAGGTCGCTGCAACCTGACGGCAGCAGTGGATAGAGACGGTCTGATCAAGGGCATGCCCGGCAACGGGCGCTTCTTATACAGTTGCTTCAATGAGTTTTCCAATCAGGACCTGATCCGTTTCTTTGCCAGCTATGGGCTCAAGGTGAAGGTGGAGAGGGGGCAGCGGGTTTTTCCAGAATCGGATGACGCCGGGCAGGTGGTTGAGGTTTTGGTGCGGGCCATGCAGCAGGCCGGGGTTAGGATGCTCAACCGCTGCGAGGTGCGGGGACTGAATTGGGCTGAAGGTCGGATCACCGGAGTGAATACCCGGGAGGCGACCTTGGCGGCCGATGTGGTAATAGTGGCTACTGGCGGCCTGTCCTACCCAGGAACAGGTTCGACCGGGGACGGTTATCGCTGGGCCAGGGCGTTAGGCCACAAGATAATCGAGCCGCGTCCCGGTCTGGTTCCACTGGTGACAGGCGAACCCTGGGTACGGCAATTGCAGGGCATGGCCCTTAAGAATACCCGGGCGACTTCTTATGATGAGCGGGGCCGGAAGATAAACGAGGATTTTGGGGAACTGCTGTTTACCCATTTCGGTTTATCAGGACCCATAATCCTCTCCATGAGCCGGGATATAGCCCAGTATATTTACAGAGAAGGGAAGACGGTGCGTATAGAGCTGGATCTCAAACCAGCCCTCTCCGAACAAAAACTGGATGAGCGATTGCAAAGGGATCTTAGCCGGCATTCGCGCAAATTGTTCAAAAACTCTCTGGATGACCTCCTGCCGGCCAAGATGATTCCGGTGGCAGTTGATCTGAGCGCAATTGACCCAGCCAAGCCCTGTCATCAGGTGAGCCGGGCGGAGAGGCAGGAACTGGTCCAGTTGCTGAAACACCTCACCCTCACCGTCATCGCTACCCGCCCCATAGCTGAAGCTATAGTGACTTCGGGAGGAGTGAGCGTCAAAGAGGTTGACCCGCGCACCATGCAGTCCAAACTGGTGCCGGGCTTGTTCTTCGCGGGCGAGATCCTGGATGTGGACGGTTACACGGGAGGGTACAACCTGCAGGCCTGTTTCTCGACCGGATATGTGGCCGGTCGGTGGGCAGCCCGGATGTAGTGCCTCTTGCAAGCCCCTCAAAAAAAAGGGTTCCTGCGGCTTAGGCCGGCTTGGGTGCGCGTTGACGGGCTACCCTGTTTCTGTTATGATTCATATTGGTTAATTACGGCCAGAGAACAGGAGGAAACAATAGCATGATGACAAAAACGGCCCAATACCAGGGGTCAGCCCAATATATAGTCAGCGACGAACTGCGCAACAGCGTCAACATCGCGATCGCTTTGGGCAAACCATTGTTGATAAAGGGCGAGCCCGGCACTGGCAAGACCATGTTGGCTCAGAGCATCGCCGAGGCACTGGCCAAAGAACTGATTATCTGGAACATCAAATCAACTACTAAAGCCCAGGAGGGTCTGTACGTATATGACACCGTGCAGCGGCTTTATGACAGCCAATTCCAGGACCACGACGTATCCAACATCAAACAGTATATAAAGAACGGCAAGCTGGGCGAAGCCTTCCAGAGCCATGCTCAGGTGGTGCTTTTGATTGACGAGATCGACAAGGCCGACCTGGAGTTTCCCAACGATCTGCTGTGGGAATTGGACCAAATGAGTTACTATATACCGGAGACCAAGGAAACCATCACCGCTCGCACCCGGCCCATCGTAATCATCACCAGCAATGCCGAGAAGGAACTGCCGGATGCTTTCCTGCGCCGTTGTATATTCCATTATATCGCCTTCCCCGATCCCAATGAGATGCAGCGGATCATCAAGGTGCACCATCCCCATCTCGACAAACGCCTGCTGGAACAGGCCATGGAGACTTTCTATATGCTGCGCAACCTCAACAACATTCAGAAAAAGCCCAGCACCAGCGAGTTGATCGATTGGCTCCAAGCCTTGGTGGTAGGTGGAATAAGCCCTAACAAGATAAAACAAGACATACCGTTTTTAGGAGTACTGTTGAAAAAGAACGAGGATTTGGACCTGCTGTTAAACGGATTACAGGGCAAAACCCAAAACCGCTCCACTCCCCGTTCCAGCATGTGGGGCCGTTAGGGGTGATGGTTTGTTTACCGAATTCTATTATTACCTGAAGGATTTCGGGGTGCCGGTCTCATTCAACGAATGGCAGGACCTGATGAACGCTTTGGACCAAGGTATGGCCGGTTCCAGCCTGACTGGATTCTACTATCTGGGCCGGGCCCTGTTGGTGAAGAGCGAAGCTCATTATGACCGATTTGACCTGGCTTTCGCCAGCTATTTCCAGGATGTGGAGGCGGTGGAGGGACTGCCGGAGAAGATATGGGAGTGGCTCAACCGGGAGGTGCCCCCCTTGGAAATAACCGAGGCCATGCGCCAGAATCATCACCGCCTGGATATCGAAGAGATGAAAAGGATGCTGGCCGAGCGACTGGCCGAGCAAACCCAGCAGCATCATGGCGGCAATCGCTGGGTGGGAACCGGTGGCACTTCGCCTTTTGGACATTCCGGATATCATCCCGGGGGGATTCGTATCGGCGGCGATACCCGCAGTCTTTCGGCGGTCAAAGTAGCTGGGATGAGACGCTTCCAGGAGTTCCGCACCGATGAAACCCTGGGCGTCAGGCAATTCCAGTTGGCCTTGCGCAAGTTGCGCCAATTTACCACCCGCCTGGATGGAGCCCGGGAAGAATTGGACCTGGAAGGGACGGTTGATCAGACTTGCCAGAATGCAGGCCGCCTCGAGTTGAAATGGGCCCGGCCCCGGGTCAACAGCATGAAAGTAATGCTGCTCATGGATGCGGGCGGATCGATGTGGCCTTATACCCGGCTTTGCAATCAACTGTTTACCGCAGTGCATAAATCCAGCCACTTCAAGGATCTGAAGACATTTTATTTTCACAACTGTATTTATGACTGGCTCTACAATGATCCCAGCTGCAGCCAGAGAGATTATGTGGACACCGAATACATATTGCGCACCTGCGACTCCAATTATCGGGTCATCATCGTTGGCGACGCCAGCATGGGCTATGCTGAACTGATGCGCCCGGGCGGTATCATCGATTGGGATTTACACAACGATCAAGCCGGGATAGAGTGGCTGCGCCGACTGCGCCAGCATTTCGAGTACTCGGTCTGGCTCAACCCTATTCCCAGTCGATATTGGGCACGCATGGAGGGCGCGTTTACTATTGGGGCCATCCGTAAAGTGTTCCCGATGGAAGAGTTGACGGTGGAGGGGCTGGAACGCTCCATACGCAAACTGAAAAGCCGGTCCCGGGCGGGAGAGGAGAGTAAGCTTGTATACTGAAAACCGGGTCAAGATAGTTGTGGATGGTGTAACCGGGGTGGGTAAATCCAGCCTGGTCAGGATTATCAGCGAGGAGATGGGTTTTAGGCCTTTCGACGAGATGTTCGATGATGAATACCGTCTGCTACATAAGTTTTTTCACGACCGCGAAAAGTGGGCATTTGCTATGCAGGTCAACTTCCTGACCAACCGCTTCAAGCAATACAAACAGGCCATGAAGGTGGGCAAGGCAGTGATGGATCGCTCCATCTTTTCGGACCGCATATTTGCCCTGATGTATCTCAACCATAAATACCTCAGCCCGGAGGAATACGCGGTTTACAATAATCTGCTCAATGCCTTCCTGGACCATGTGCGACCGCCTCAGCTGTTGGTATACCTGCGGGTCAATACTGACGAAGCTATCCGGCGCATCCACCGACGCGGCCGGCCCGACGAGATAGAAGTGGAGCGGGAATACTGGGATATGCTGAATCAATTCTATGAGAACAACTACCACGATTACCAGCTGGGCCAGCTGCTGGTGCTTAATGTCGACCATCTTGACTACGTACATAGAGAAAATGACCGACAATTCATGGTGGAGGAGATCACCCGGGCCCTGAATACGGTAGTTGGCAAAGCGAACAGTTCATAATGGATTGATCATTAGGTCTGGTGGTGGGTTATGGCAGCCATTCTTGGGATTATGGCAGGGACTATATTCCTGCTCTATTCCGTCTATTTTTACAAAATTATTAAGGAAGAGCCCCATTTCTTTGAGCTGGAGTTGTTGAGATCCCTGGCCAATTGGATGATATCTGCCGGGGCTCGCAGCAAGACATATCTGTGGATGATATTGGCGCTTTCGATACTGCTGGAGATTGCCTATTTTTATTTGACCTTGGCCCATATTCCCAATCCGGTAATAACCTTGTTTACCTACATTATTATCCTCCTGGAGCTGTTCCACTTGTCCCGGATGGGAGTAGCCTTCCACCGGTTCTTCAAAGGTCAATACCTGCTAAGGCAAGTGTTCTCCTGGCCTCTGGAGAGGTTTAGCGCCGGCCTGTTCTTCACCCACTCGTTGCTGGTGGTAGTAACCCTGCTGTTCTTCAGTTAGACTAGTAGCGTCCGTACCGCCACCGGGAAGGGCTGGAAAGCCGGTAAGGCCTCCCTGCAGGCAATGTCCTTCGATGCTGGAACCGGGCCAACAACCTAACGATTAACTCAAATTGACAACTTTTTAAGGCCGGGAACAACGATTGAGGAACTTAGCCCTGTTTCCATAGCCGGGCTGCTAATGCTGTCAACGTTGGTGGGACCTGTTCCCAATCCTGTATCCGGACAATATTATCGGCTTGCAGATGATTATTGTAAGGATGATCGAATAGGATGACGGGGATAGAACCGCTCAGTTCCAAAGCCAGGCCGTCATGATCCTCGATCATCACCTGGATGTCGTTTTCCAGGCAGACGGCCAGTTTGCTGAAGTGGTGCATATTATCGGTATCATTCATGATCAGCTGGTCGTATTCCACCTGGTTACAGGCCAGCCATTCCAGAGTGACCTCGCGGATATTGCCGTTGCGGCGGTTGCGGGAGGTTATAAGGGCGATGTAATTATTGCTGTGCAGGTCGCGAATGACTTCAACCGCGCCGGGTTTAGGCGTCACATCCCGGTATATGTTGCCCAGGTGAAGTTGGATGAACATTTCCAGATCCCCTGGTTCCCAGGATACGGCTTCCTCCAGGGTATATTTGCTGGGATCAAAGCGGTAGGGGAGGCGGCGGGCCAGAGCATAGCGCTCCAGGTATGCCCGTATCGTCTCCCGGGTGTTGGTTATGGTGTTGTCGATATCGATGCCTATCCTCATAAAACAACCATTCCAGTATGGCTGGTATATCCCAGCCATATCTTATCTCCTGATTTCCTGTCCAATATGCAGTATCGGAGCCACCAAAATAGGATTAAGGCAGGCGTTCCGTGCCTTATACCTGGTAATAAAAAGGGGTTTAGTCACTGACTAAACCCCTGGTCTGATCGCTGGCGCCAACTAGCGGCGTCTGGCCTGGAAGCAGTCCCGGCAATAAACCGGACGGTCCCCGGTCGGTTCGAAAGGAACCGTGGTTTCCTGACCGCAGGCAGCGCAAATGGTGTCGAACATCGGGCGCGGTTCTCTGTAACCGGTGTTCCCGCCGCGCTGCATTTTGCGCGCCCTTCTGCATTCGGGGCAGCGGCCTGGTTCGTTCTCAAAGCCCTTTTCAGCATAAAATTCCTGTTCCGATACCGAGAACAAGAACTCATTGCCACAATCCTTACATACGATATATTTGTCCTGTAACATGCGTTCATCTCCCTTCTGAAGTACTCTTGGACCAGATCCCCCACAAAGGAGATGATTAGAGCAAGGCAAGTTAAATTCTAATCCAAAGATTGTCGGTTGTCAATTCGTTAAGTAAAAATCGGGGGCATGCCTCTAAGAGAGACTGCCTGGCGACCGGTCAGCTTTCCGCTTTGCACCCTTGCCGTCGAAGTCCGGGCCGTGGTCTCTGTTTCAAGAAGGTTATGAAGGCGGGCAACAGGGTAATGGCGATAATACCCAATACTATCAAGCTCAGGTTGCGCTCCACCACCGGTATGTTTCCAAAAGTCCAGCCGGCCCAGAGGAACAGGGACACCCAGGCGACACTGCCCACCATATTGAAGGCAAAGAACCGGAGATAATTCATCCGCCCGATACCGGCCACGAAAGGGGCAAAGGTACGGATAATAGGGAGGAAGCGGGCGATAACGATGGTCTTGCCCCCGTGTTTTTCATAAAAATCGTGGGTGCGCATAAGATGTTCTTGATTAAGAAAACGAATCTTGGTGCCGCTGAAGACCCGGGGACCTATATAATGACCGATTTGGTAGTTTACCATATTGCCCAGTACGGCCGCAATCATAAGGGAAGCGGCCATGGCCAGCATGTTGATCTCGCCGCTGGCAGCTAGGGCACCTACAATAAACAACAGTGAGTCGCCGGGTAAAAATGGGGTTACTACCAGGCCCGTCTCGCAGAATATAACCAGAAATAGGATAAGGTAGATCCAGATCCCATAGTTAGCGATGATAGCGACCAGGTGCTGGTCCAAATTGATGAAAATATCGACAAGATAAACGGCTATACCGACATCCATGGCAGTATCCTTTCCTAAATCAGACGCCAGAAAGGGTCTGGCAAATAAAAAAGCTGCTTGCGCGAGCTGAAATATAGATATTTTAGTGCAATTTAGTCTAAATTATATGAAAGGTTTAGTCAATAGCCGCTGACACTGTAAGCTATTGATTTTATTCGGTTTTATGGGTATTATGGATGGCACAACCAAAACTTGTAAAAATGAATCAGTTAACGTAAAAAGGGATGAGTTGATCTGGCTCAGGTTAAATTAATCCTGAAAGATTCTGCTTATGACATAGTATATCTGTTTAGATACTGGTACGGCATTGACACTTGTGAGGTAGAAGATGTTCGAAGCGATTTTGTTTGACTTGGATGGCACTCTGCTGGACATCGACATGGAATTCTTTCTGGGCCGGTATTTCCAGGAGATGGGGGAGATGGCTGCCGGGCAAGGATTTGAGGAATCCAAGCTTCTAATGGAGCAGATACTCAAATCAACGGATGTAATGATTAGAGATAAAAACCCGTATATTACTAACGAAGATGTTTTTATGCAGCACTTTTTTAGTTGTCTCCCGGTTGATGAAGAGAAAACCAGGGCTTTTTTCGAGGAGTTTTATAGAACCGGGTTTCCTCGGTTGGAGAAGTATGCTGCTGCCTTCAGCGGAGTCAGGCAGATGATGTCGGGTGTGTTCGCCAGCGGGGCCAAGGTAGTCGTAGCCACCAATCCAGTATTTCCGCGGGCGGCAATCCAGATGCGGTTGGATTGGGCGGACGTAGGGCATTTTCCTTATGATTTGATCACCTCCTACGAGGTGATGCATTATTGTAAACCCCATGCCCAGTACTATCAAGAGATCGCCGATTATCTGGGAGTCCAACCAGCGGACTGCCTTATGGTAGGCAATGACCGGGCTGAAGATCTGGTTGCCGGCCTAGTGGGTATGAAGACATTTCTGGTGGAAGATCGGTTGATAGACCGTGGTTCGGATCAGTTCACCCCTGATTGGAAGGGGAGATTACCGGGGTTGTTCAGTTTCATGGAGAAAGTAACCCAAAAAAGAAGAAAGAAGATGGTCAAGGCAACTAGCTCGACTTTGGCGGAGGGGAAGTATATTGAAACGATGTAGGATTTTTGGTAGAGTATAGCAGGTTTAGTTTGTAAAATTGTGTATTCCAGCAATGAACTTGTTATGTCCCGGTGCCTTATTAAACTAGGGAAAGAGGTCGTGTAATGGACGGCTTGTTGTATGATGCATTTTCATGCATTGTAACTGTAGCGGAAGCGATAGTTATCCTGTTCTTATTGTACTACTATTATGTTTCAGTTTCCGGATGGCGTAAACGCGAGGAAGAGAAGGATTTCACCCCTGAAAAAAGATTTGCTCTGATAACCGCAGCCCACAACGAGGAAGCGGTCCTACGTTACCATTTGGAAAGCATTAAGAAATTGAATTACCCCGCGGAATTGTTCGACATCTATGTCATCGCCGACAACTGCACCGACAGCACAGCGGCAATTGCCCGCCAGGAGGGAGTCCTGGTTTACGAGAGATTTTCGCCCCAGAGAGGCAAGGGTTATGCCCTGGATTGGATGTTTAACAAACTTTTTAAGATGGAGGAACAGAAGTATGATGCCGTCTGTCTCTTCGATGCTGACAACATAGTCTCTTCCAACTTCCTGCTGGAGATGAATTCCAAGCTGAAGAAGGGCTATCGTTCCATCCAAGGCTATCTGGATACCAAGAATCCCAATGATTCTTGGGTCACCGCCTGCTATGCCACCGCTTATTGGTCCATGAACCGCATGTGGCAGCTGGCGCGCTTCAACAAGGGCTTGTCCAATGCCCTTGGAGGGACCGGGGTATGCTTGGAATACCAACTTCTCAAAGAATATGGTTGGGGCGCAACCTGCCTGACCGAGGATCTGGAATTTACCATGAAGTTGCTCATGAACGGCATCAAGACCTCCTGGGCTCATGAGGCCAAGGTCTATGATGAGAAACCGGTTTATTTTTCTCAGACCTGGAGGCAGCGTACTCGTTGGCTGCAAGGGCATTGGGATGTGGCCTTCCGTTATATGGTTCCGCTATTCAAGAAAGGATGGCGGGAGAAAAAATGGTACCCCATCGACGGCGCCATTTATCTGTTTCAGCCGTTCCTTATAACAATTATGTTCTCGACTTTCGTTTTTGCCGTGGCGGCCAACCTGTCACCGATACCTCTATATGAATCGATGTTGACCAAGATGTTACCAAAATGGTACTGGTGGGTTTTTGGTCTGGCCGGCTACTGCTACCCAATGTTGGGCCTGATCCTGGAAGGGGCGCCGCGGCGTGCTTATTTCTACTACATTACTTATCCTTTCTACGGACTGACTTGGTTCCCAGTCACACTATGGGGACTGTTGCAACATAAAAATCAGGATAATTGGGCCCATACCCGTCATTTCCGGGGGATATCCATCAATAGCCTGGAATCAGAACAGCCAGCGGTGGAGGCTGCAGCCGCAACCAGTTTCTCACCCACTCTGGCAGTAGTGCCTAAAGCAGACAAGGTCAAGGTGGGCGGGGTAAGACGCAGCCTGGTCCCCCACCAGGTATCCGAAGCCGGCGAAGGGCCTGGCAGCGAAGCCGAAGTGAAACACCGCCCGGGCAAACCCGTATATCCGGCTTTGGTGGTGAACCGGTCTGCAGCCATTTTAAAACCGGTGGAGGTAGTCAAAGCTACTATCAACCAGGATAAGCGAGTTACGGTTGCCAGTGGCGAGAGTCGTTAGGATATCAACTCCATACCGCCCAACCAAAACCTGCTGGATCTGAACTGCAGTTCGGTCGCCGGCAGGTTTTATTGTTTACAGCGTAGGAAATATGGCAAAATCTTGCTATATTAGACGTATAATTAAGAAAAGGAGGATGAGATGGATGGACAAGAGAAGGTGGCTGGCCTTGTTGCTGGTCGTGTTGATGGGAATCAGCCTGCTAAGCGGCTGCAGCCCGGCTGAAAAGAGTTACTATAGTCTGATGAGTGAAGTCAGTACCCAGACGGTGTATGAAGACAGCGGCAGCTACACCATTGAGGTATCAGCACTGCCAGCGGGGATGTTCACGGGACAGGATAGCCCAAGTGCTTCAACCCTGATCAACGCCTTGAGTCAGATTAGAATCGAATACAAGGGCAAGGTTGATATGAAGCAGCAGGTCTACCAATATGATTATATAATCTTGGAAGGACGCACCCGGGCAGAGGTGGGAGCCTTCTCTATTGCCTACAAAAATGGGGTTATGTACATAAAGGTTGACCAGATGATGAATCTGATCAAGGAATTAGGCACTCCGGTCGAGAGGGAAAATCTGGACCGAATTTTTACCGGGGTGGAATGGGTGAGCCTGAGCGATCAGGATATGGCTGGATTGGCGCCGGAGAGCCAGGCAGGCATCACCAGCCAATTGCTGTCCAATTTCTCCGGGCAGCAACTGTTAATAAAGAAATTGTTGGATGGATTGGTCAATGACGTTTACAATGATTACTCCACCAGCCTGATAGCCCAGAGCGGAAATAAATACACCATGACCCTGCGGGGCAGCGATCTGATGGATGTCTTTAAATCAGGGGCAATTTACACTATCAACAACATTGACAAGCTGAGCCAGTCCTTAAAGAACTTCCTGAATAGCTTGACCCCGGCCGAAGCCGCTCAACTGGGCCTGACCGCGGACGCCAGACTCCAAGCCCTGCAGATTCTGGATGAAATGGTGTTGGAGGTCAAACAAGACAGCCAGAGCGCTATCCGGGAAATAGAGGGCATGAGCGCGGCTTCAGAAGCCGAAATGCTGAGGGCCATCAATGATTCAGAGTTTGTCTCCAGTGTTGAAAAGACCGGGACCAACAATTATAAGGTAACTGCCCGGGTGCACCTCAACCTCAGTGATCCGGACAATCCGCGGGATAGACTGTTGGCTGCCTTTACCGCCGAGCAGAATATCAACGCCGGGGCCGCAGTGCAGGTCATTGCTCCTGCCGGGGCGGTATCCGTGACCGAACTGCAAAGCAGGATGCCCCGCAAGATGACCGTCAATATCGACACCGGTGATTATAGCAGCAGCAACGGCCTGTTTAGCAACAGCGGGCGACTAAGCGTACAGATGGTGGATGGTCGTACTTACCTGCCCCTGCGCATGGTCGGAGAATCGCTGGGCGAAACAGTGGGCTGGGACCAGGATGCCCATCAGGCCTATGTGCTGCAGAATGGCCAGCGCATCAACATGACCGGGACAATCGTGAATAGCCGTACCTATATCAAGATGGGCGATTTCGAGCAGATGGGTTTCTCGGTAGGATGGAACGATCATACCCGTACCGTCACCGTAACTAAATAAGGGAGCTTGCACGGCTGCCTACCTAGGCAGACAAGAGTATGATACCCCCTGTCTTTCGGGGCAGGGGTATTCTTCCCCAAATCAATCCGGGCCGATATCAAGATTGGTTAAACAACAGGGGACCTGGTTATAGGTTGGGTACATGGATTGTGGCCGGCTGACACAATTCGGCAGTTGCCCCTTCATAAGAAGGGTTTTACCAGCAATATGTAGAATATGTAATGCTTGAGTGTGAATATCGGGAGTTGTCAGCAATTGGATAGAAAGATCTGGAATAATGTCTTATCGGGTCTTATCCTATTTTATAGCTTGGGCAGTATGGCAGCCATGTTGCTATGGAGCCCAAACTGGCCCATCAGCCAGGACCTGACTACTGCTCTGCTGATCAGTTCGCTGGTCTGCCTGATAGTCCTTTATGTTTACAATCATTACGTAATCCGCAAGGAGAGACAGAACTGGCTTAAACAAACCCGTCACCTGGAAGAGGAAGTAGGGATACGCTCTGAGCAGCTGCAGGAAAAAAACGCCCAGTTAAAGACATTTATGGAGGACATCCATCACTTGGGCTATTACGACGCCCTCACCGACTTGCCCAACCGCAGGTTGTTTATGCGTCACCTAACCAAAGCCTTGGAAAGCGCTCGCTATCAGGGTCGGATGTTTGCGGTTCTGTTCGTCGACCTGGATAATTTCAAGGTTTTGAACGACAATCTGGGCCATAACCTGGGCGACCTGGTCCTTAAAAAAGTAGGTGAGAAGATAAGCACCACCATCCGCCCCATGGACATAGTATCCAGGCATGGAGGGGACGAATTCATGGTGCTCTTGAACGAGATTGCCACCATAGATGAGGCCAAGCAAATGATAGACTCCATCCATAAGAGCATCCGGGAACCGTTCCTGCTCGGCACGGATATGGAGATCTTTGTGGAGGTCAGCATCGGGGTGGCCATATATCCCCGCCATGGTGATAATATCGAAAACCTCATCAAATATGCTGATATTGCCATGTATGAGGCCAAGAACCAGGGTAAAAACCAGTCCATCGTGTATACGGTGGAGATGCACAAGTACTACGCCCGCCGCATGACTCTCGATAACGAACTGCGTTCCGCTTTGAAGAATGATGAATTCAGCCTTTACTATCAGCCCCAAGTCAGTATCAAGACCGGTGAGATAGTAGGAGTGGAGGCGCTGGTCCGTTGGCATAATCACATCCTGGGGGCGGTAAATCCCTCAGAACTGATCCCCATTGTCGAAGAAAACGGGCAGATAATCCAATTGGGGGAATGGGTAATTAGCACCGCCTGCCGGCAATTGAAAGCTTGGCACGATGAGGGATACCATATCCCCAAAATAGCCGTCAACGTATCCCCGGTACAATTCAACAGTGAGAAGCTGGTGAGTTGCGTTCAGCGTGTATTGAGGGATACCGGCTTGGCAGCGCCATACCTGGAACTGGAGATTACCGAAGGGGTAGCCATCTTTAACCAAAGATCCGTCTCCAACAAATTGATGGCTCTGAAAAGATTGGGGATCCAACTGGCCCTGGACGATTTTGGGACAGGCTATTCTTGTCTGGCCTACTTGTCCCAGTATCCGGTCGACACGCTTAAAATCGACCAGCGTTTCATAAGAAACCTGCAGGATCGCGACAACCGGATGCTGGTCGATACCATGATCACCATGGCCCATAACTTCGATTTGAAAGTGGTTGCCGAAGGGGTCAGCACCATCGAGCAATACAATTATATCCGCGATAAAGGCTGCGACGAGATGCAGGGTTATCTGATCAGTGAGCCCTTGAACAGTAATAACCTGATTCGGCTGGTGGAGATGTACAGCCAGAAGACGACCTATATCCAGAGCATCAGTTGATGTCGGTTGTCTCTTTGCATCCAGTCCTTGCTATTGCAAGCTTCCATTAACAGACTGCCGTTCTATCATGCGCCGAGGTCAGGCTGCACCCGCCGGGATTATCGCCACGACGGTAATAAAATCAGCAACCGGCGAACCCCCGCCCAGCCACAACCAGTCCAACACTCCTGGTATGCATGAAGGCCGGGCCATGCTGGCCGCATGAGCCGACGGGCTGACTTCCGTAGCCATGTGCATAACCCCGGGCAGACCCGTCCGGGGTAAGGCCGGCCTGGGAAAACAGAGGGTGGCTGCATTGATGATGCCTTGGTATTAATAAAAGGCAGGGCGGGCAATCGAGTCGGGTTAGAAGTTCCAGGCACCGTCCTGATTCCAACGGCTCTGTTTGGCTTCTGACAACCCTAGTTTGGTTTTAAGCAAATGGGTTACGGTTTCGTATTCCTCAAAATAACCCTGTTCAACACATTCCAGGTCCGGGTGGATGTTTAATTGCCGGCATTCGGCTACGGTGCTGGCCTCTAGAGAATTGACGTCCAAGCTGTTGGGGTAGCGGTGGTTGTCGATATAGGGGGGCGCATAATAGATGCCGTTGGCTGGGTCGACATAGACCACCGCTTGGTCGGGGACATGGTAAGTGATATCTATTGTGGTACCGATGACTCCCATCAAGGCCAATATCCCCACCATCAAGGCTATGGTAAACCAGAAACGCTCCATGGGGCTATGTTTTTTTTGAAACGCCATCCCCTTGCCCCCTCCCTGTCAAGATCAAGTGCTTTTTCAATGCTCCGCCGCTCCGGAAGACCCGAGTACCGATATTTTACGATTAATCGGGGGGTCTGTAAAGATTCTGCCTTCAATAACAATATAACCTTATCCTGGAGTGACGTACTTATGTATATTACCATTTTGCCCCTATCATCTTACACCACCCCGACTTCGGTCTGGCCGAGACGATGTACGCAGAAATACTCCCGTTGAGCCGCTGGCTATGCATACCGTTTGGTTCAGCCGGGCGCGGCCGTCCCGGAAAGCTGGTGTTGAATGGTTGGCGGCAAGCCGGGATTATGGTTCGCAGGCGGGAAGCTGCGGATGCTCCTAATGAATTTCACTCTGGGCAGTAATGCAGGCATCCACCGAGGAGATAGATTGGAGGAATGCGCACCAGAGGATCGTCTCCGGAGGGCGAGGATGTAATTGTCCCCCAGGTAGGGGTAGACTTTGACCCCGGCCTTTAATAAAATTATTAGCAGCAAAAGAGACAAGGAGTAACATATGGCAGACAGACAATCGTCATCACGCACCCAACAACTGACGCCGTTCATAGTCATGGAGGTGCTGGAGAAGGCCCAGACCATGATGGCCGATGGTCAGGATGTGATCCACCTTGAGGTCGGCGAACCCGACTTTGCCACCCCCGAACCGGTCAAGGAAGCAGCCATCAAGGCCTTACGGGAGGACGATACCCATTATACCCACAGTCTGGGTAAACTAATCCTTAGAGAGGAGATCGCCCGCTATTACCTGCGCAAGTACGGGGTGGATATCTCCCCGGAGCAGATTATCGTGACCTCAGGCACTTCTCCCGGCATGCTCATGGTTTTCTCAGTATTGCTGGAGCGGGGCGAAGAGGTGATTCTGCCCGACCCCTACTATGCCTGTTACCCTAATTTTATCCGTTATGTTGACGGGCAGCCGGTGGTGACACCGGTTTATGAAGAGGATGGCTTCAAATACCGCCCCGGCGACATCAGGCAACGGTTGACTCCACAGACCAAGGGTATTCTGATTAATTCTCCCAGCAACCCCACTGGAGTGGTGCTGAGCGGGGCAGACCTGCAAGCGGTGGCCGAACTGGGCCCGGTAATAATCTCCGATGAGATATATAACGGGCTCAACTATGAAGATGAGGATCACACCATCTTGGAATACACTGACCAAGCCTTCGTCATAAATGGCTTCTCCAAGCTCTATGCCATGACCGGGTGGCGGCTGGGATATGTGATTGCGCCTCGGGAATATGTGCGCACCATTCAGACCATGCAGCAGAACCTGTTCATTTGTGCCTCTTCTTTCGCCCAGGAGGGCGGGATGGTAGCCCTGCGAGATTGCGATGCCCATGTCGAGGAGATGCGCAGGATATACAACCAGCGGCGCCTATACCTGTTGCAGCGGCTCAAAGAGATGGGCATCGCAACCCGTTTCGATCCCACCGGAGCCTTCTACGCCCTGGGCAATATCAAGGAATATAGCATGGATTCCTACCGCCTGGCTTTCGAGATCCTGGAGAAGGCCAGGGTGGCGGTAACCCCAGGTATCGATTTCGGGGCCAACTGTGAGGGGTATGTGCGTTTCTCCTATGCCAATTCCATGGAAAACATCAAGGAAGGACTGGATCGCCTGGAGCGCTTCTTGAGAGACTACAGATAAAGGGCATAGGGACTTAGCCCTGCGTGGTTTACGGTCACCCTTTGTCACCCCCCGCTGGGATGCCAGTCGATGCCGGTGGTTCGGGCCAGGGCCGCCAGAGAGACATCATCGAGACATGTATGGCACCCCCGCGATGAATTATCCGTTGTAAATCTGACCCGGGCGAAGTGAGTCCGGTGAGGTGAAGGCCAGCGGGTGATGTTGATAAAAGCGGTGTAGGCGGTCGACAGACTGCAGGCAGGAATCAGGATATCAACTGCTGGGGCTACCAGCAGTTGTTTATTTTTATCCAGAAATTCCAGAGAGGCCCGCATAGGCGGATTGTTGCGGCTCTCAGCTGCGCACAGGAAGAAGGTCAGCTGAAAATAGCCGCCCGGGCACACCCCGGGTATATCCTGGCAGAGCAGGGCTTGTGGCCGTATCAGGCCTAGCTGGGCAGCCGCTTGCCCCTGGTGGGCAATATCACCCCGGGCCGGATCGATCACATCCACTCCTCCGTTCACGGTCCAGTTGTGGAGTGGGTTGCAAGGGTTTTCAAAGCCGCCGTTGCGGACCATTTCCCCTTTGCGGGGCAGACACTGGCAGTTCTCGTGCTGCCAGGGGTCGGTACAGCCGATCGAATTGGCGGCCAGGGTAGGATTAACGCCAGCTGGATTTCTGGTACGAGGCCTCAGCTGATTGCCATGATCTATCGTATGCCGGCCGGGATGGCGATACTGGGTCACGTGATAGCGGGTCAGGTTGTACATGGCGGGTCCTCCTTTGCATGGGCTGAAGTAGAGACATTTTGGCTGATTTATAATATGTTGGTGAAGACTCAGAAGTTACCCCGCTGACGTTAAAGACAAGCTTGGCGGCAGACAAACCCGGTTCCCAACCGACTGTAAGTTTAACCTGGTGGTGTTTGCGGAACAATAAACGGCATATACGGTTATAGATCAATGTCAGCATGGACCGGCCGACAAAATTATTTAGGAGGGATGCGAAATGGAACGTACCTTTGCTATGGTAAAACCAGATGGGGTACAAAGAGGATTGGTCGGCGAGATAATCGGTCGCTTGGAGAGGCGGGGCATCAGACTGGCCGGACTCAAACTGATGCAGATTTCACCGTCACTGGCAGCTGAGCACTATCAGGAACATGAGGGCCAGCCGTTTTTTGAGGGGCTGATCGGTTTTATTACCTCGGGGCCGATAGCGGCCATGGTCCTGGAGGGGGAAAACGTAGTGGCGATGGTAAGGGGCATGATGGGGGCGACTGATCCCCAGGACTCAGCCCCAGGTACCATTAGAGGTGATTTCGGTGTCAGTATCGACAAAAACATAATCCATGGCTCGGATTCACTCCTCAGCGCAGCCCGCGAGATCGGCTTGTTTTTTGCACCGGCGGAGATCATCGATTATTCGCGGGATTTGGATAAATGGGTCTTCTAAATGGTTCATTGCGGTGTGGTTGCGGTTTTGGAACACAATCGACCGGCTGCCGACATGAGGTCAGGCACTGGCTCCGAAGCACCGAAAAATAGCAATTCAGTTCGGTTCAAATACCGCCCCCAGCTAGAGCAGACAGATGAAAACAACCGGACCTCGTCATCGCCGGGGTCCGGTTGTTTGGAGACGGTAATAGGCTAATGTGACTGCCGCTCGGAAGGTCAGGGATGGTCGTCCTTTTGCCCAGCCGCTAAACCGCGCTGAACAATTGCACCGCCAGTTCGGTCAGTTCAGACAGGGGCCCGGGATAAACACCCATTAAAATGGTACCCAGCAGGCATATCCATAGAGCAATCCGGACCGGGACCGGCAGCAGCACCCGGTCCTCCCGCGAACTGATGCCAATGTACATGGCTTTAGCCACATGCAGGTAATAATATACGGAGATCATGCTCATCAGCAGGCCGATGAAGGCCAGCCACAGGTAGCCACCCTGAATGGCACCGGAAAAGAGATAGAGCTTGCCGGCAAATCCAGCCATGGGGGGTATGCCGGCCAGGGACAGCAGGCAGATGGTCATAACCGCGGCTGGCATGGGAGCCCGGCGGCCCAACCCATTGAATGATTCCAACTCGGCGTTTCCTTCCGCCACCTCCACCACGGCGGTCACCGCGAAAGCGGCCACATTGGCGAACACATAAGTCATAGCGTAAAACAGCACTCCCTTGAGGCCATAGGTGTTGGCCGCCACCAGACCCACCAGTATGTAGCCGGCCTGAGCGATGCTGGAATAAGCCAGCATGCGTTTGACGTTGGTCTGGGGCAGGGCAGTGAGATTGCCAATGATTATGGTCAGGGCAGCCAGCACCGCCAATATAAGCTTCCAGTCAAGGCTGGTGGGAGGAAAGGCGATCAGGAGTATCCTCACCAGCACCGCAAATCCAGCTGCTTTGGAGGCCACCGCCAGATAGGCGGTAACCGGGGTGGGCGCCCCCTGGTAGATATCGGGGGTCCACATGTGAAAAGGCACCACCGAGATCTTGAAGCCCAGACCGGCCATCATCATCACTATGCCCGCCAATAAAGCAGGTCTTTCCGACCCCGCCAGAAGAGCCTGGTAAATCTCGGTAAAGACAGTAGATCCGCTGCAGGCATAGATCAGGCTCATCCCGAACAACAGGACCGCTGAAGACATAGCCCCGATGAGCAGATATTTAAGGCCGGCTTCAGCTGACCACCGGTCATTGAGGAGATAAGCGGTGAGGATATAGAAACTGATGGTCATCAGCTCCAGGCCCACATAAACCATGATCAGGTCGCCGGCCGCTACCATGATCATCATCCCCAGGGTAGCGAATAGCATGAAGCTGAACCATTCGCTCTTGCGCTCGCCGAACAAACCAGTGTAACGGCTGGACATCAGCATGATCAACAGGGCCGCGCTGAGGAACAAGAGGCGGAAGAAATTGGCGTACATATCTATCTGGTAGACCCCGGCAAAGAAAATGGCTTCCCGGCTGAAGTTTAAGATCACCGCCAGCAGCACTGCGGCCAGACCGATGGTAGTCAGGTATCCTAATGCGTTTTTCCCGTGAGAGGGGAGCAGCAGGCTGCCGGCCAGCACCAGTAACCCCAGAACGGCCACTGTTATCTCCGGACCCAGCAGTTGGTAGTACATCATAAGATCCCTCCGATCTGGCCAGGGCCGATTTGCCCCAGCAGTTGCCCCACCCCGCTATTGATCAGATCCATGAGGGTGAAAGGCAGGATGCCGCCTATAAGAATCGCGCTCCCCAGGACCAGCAAGGGGATGGTATCCACACCGCGCAGGTCCTGAAGATGGTCCCATTCCGGCCGGCGCGGCCCGAACAATACTCCCCCCAGGGTGCGGAGGATGTATACTGCGGTTATGACGATGCCGGATATAGCCAGAATGGTCAGGACATTATATACACCGAAGGCGCCTACAAAGATGGTAAACTCGCCGATAAAATTGACGGTACCGGGCAACCCCAGGGAAGCCAGGCCGGCCAGCATGAAACCTATTGCCAGCCGGGGCATCTGGTGGGCCAAACCGCCGAAATCGGAGACGTCTCGGGCATGGCTCTGTTGGTAGAGGTTGCCGATCATGGCGAAGAACAGGGCGGCCATAACCCCATGGGCGAACATCATCATAACTGCCCCATTGAGGCTGATCAGGTTGACCGAAGCAATCCCCAGCAAGACATAGCCCATATGGCTGACTGAGGAATATCCGACTATGTACTTAAGGTCCTTCTGAGTCAGGCAGATGATCCCCGCATATACGACATTGCCCAGGGCCAGGATGGCGATGAGGGGAGCTACATACCGCGCTCCGGCCGGCAGCAACAGCAAGCCGATCCGGATCAGGCCGTAGCCCCCGATCTTCTTCAACACCCCGGCGTGGATCATACTCACTGCGGTCGGGGCGCCGGCATACCCATCGGGCGACCAGGCGTGGAAGGGGAACATGGATAATAGGGTACCGAAGCCCAGCGCCATCAGGCAGTAGACGAACACCTGGAAGCCCACCGAAAAATCGGCCCTGGCCAGGGTGTTTATATCCATGGTAGGGAAGCCCAGCAAGGCCTTGGCCTGTACAAACAAGGCGATCAGGCCCACCAGCAGGAAGGCACTGCCGATCAGCAGGTAGATGGTCAGCTTCATGCCGGCATACTCCTTGGTGACCCGTTTGGAAGAACCGAACATGATGACCAGCAGGTAGATGGGGATCACTACCACCTCGTAGAAAAGGAAGAAAATAAACAGGTCGGTGGCTATGAAGGTGCCCATGACCCCGCTTATCAAGAGGAGCAGCAGCACGAAGAATTCCTTGACCCGCTCCTGGGTGTGCCAACTGGCATAAACGGCACTGAAGCCGATCAGGTTGGTCAGCAGCAAGAGAGGGATGCTGATACCGTCAACTCCGAGAGCATAACTGATGCCCAGGTCCCGGACCCAAGGGATGGATTCGGTCATCTGCAGGCCGCCCTGGAGCTGATCATATCCGAAAAAGACCACCAGCGACAGGAGCAGGCTGCCCAAGGTGCTGACCGCGGCGATGGACCGGATAATACTCTTTTGGGTGGGAGACAGCATGGTTATCAGTACAGCCCCGGCGATGGGGAGCAGCAAGGTTACGGAGAGGATGGGGAAATCGCTCATATTCTGTCCACCTCCCTAAACCAGGACCGTAAACACGGTCTTAAGAACAGTAGCCAACAGCAAGACTAGCCCCACCATCACCCAGATGGCGTAGGACTGCACCTGACCGTTGACGGCGTAACGAAGGGTGCGTCCGGAGGAACCGGTAAGATAAGCCAGACCGTTGACGGCACCGTTTATAATCTTGAGGTCGACCCACTCCAAGACCCGGGCGCCGGCATCCACGAATACCTTGCCCAGCCAGGCGTAAAACTCATCGACATAATATTTGTTAAGGAACACATGATAGAGTGCCGGCCAGCGCTGGCGAAGCTTCTCGGCTGACACCGCCTGTTTTTGATAGATGAGCCAGGCCAGCCCGATCCCAGCCAGGGCCAGCAATGAGGAAACCGCCATAATAGTTGGGTTGACCGGATGGTGGACCGCACCAGGAGTGCTGATGTAAAGGCCGAATACGTTGCCCATCCAAGGGGAACCGACGAACCCGGCCCCAATCGATAAGGCGGCCAGGATAACCAGGGGACCGGTCATCACCGGTGGAGATTCATGGGCCTGTTCTGCTCCCTTACTGACGCCGAAGAAGGCGATAAATATCAGGCGGAACATGTAAAAAGCGGTCATGAAGGCTACCAGCGAACCCAGCAGGTAGAGACCGGTGTAGCCGCCGGCAAAAGCGCCCAACAGGATCTCATCCTTGCTCCAGAAACCCGCCAGGGGAGGGATGCCGGCTAGAGCCAGGGCGCCAATGACAAAGGTCCAGGTGGTGATGGGCATCTTCTTGGCCAGCCCGCCCATCTTCCAGATATCCTGTTCCCCGTGCAGCGCGTGGATAACGCTGCCCGCGGCCAGGAACAGCAGGCCTTTGAAGAAAGCGTGGGTCATCAGATGGAACATGCCGGCGGTCATAGCCCCGACCCCCATGGCCATCACCATGTAACCCAGTTGGCTGAGAGTCGAATAGGCCAGGATGCGTTTGATGTCGTTCTGCACCAGGGCGATGGTGGCTGCCAACAAGGCGGTGAATCCGCCCACCAGGGCAATCAGCAGCATAGCCTGGGGAACCTGACTGAAGATGAAGAAGGCGCGGGCGATCAGATATACCCCCGCGGCCACCATGGTGGCGGCATGGATCAGGGCGCTGACCGGGGTGGGGCCTTCCATGGCATCGGGCAGCCACACATGCAGGGGAAACTGGGCCGATTTGCCCACTGGGCCGAAGAACAGCAGGACGGCGATAGGTAATAGCACCGCCAGGTTATGGTAATCAGGAATCAGGGCTGCCAGTTCCCCGAAATTCAAAGTCCCGAAGACAATGATCAGGAAGAGTATGCCCAGCAGGAAGCCAAAATCACCGATACGATTGGTGACAAAGGCCTTGATAGCCGCGTCCCGGGCTGAAGGCCGGCCAAACCAGAATCCGATCAAGAGGTAGGAACACATGCCTACCAGTTCCCAAAACACGAAGATCTGTCCGAAGTTGCTGGCCATGACCAGGCCCAGCATGGAACCGGCAAAAATACTCTGGTAAGCAAAATAGCTGGCCCGGCCGGGGTCACCCTCCATATATCCGAGGGAATAGATCTGCACTAGCAGGGCTACCGTGGTCACCACCAACAACATGACGGCGGTGAGGGGATCGATCAGGATGCCCATATCCACCTTCAGCCCCGGCATCTCCAGCCAGCGGACTGACATTTCGAAGGCGCGGCCGGGGTCCCCGCCGAAGATTTCTACAGCTATCAGCACGGAGAGGAAGAATGATACCCCAATAGCGGCGATGGAGCAAGCGGCCGACCATTTTGGCCAGCGATGGAGGAATAATCCTATCAAGGCGAAGGCCAGGAAGGGCAGAACCGGGATCAACCAGGAAAATGTCATGACGTCTTGTATCAACACACTGCCCTCCTTACCATTTCAACAGGTTAAAGTCGTTCAAGTCGACCGATTTGCGGTGCCGGTATATTGATATGATCAGGGCCAGACCGACTGCTACCTCGGCTGCCGCCACCACTATGACAAAGATGGCGAAGAGCTGGCCCATGCCTGCCGCCGGTTGCAGAAACCGGTTGATAGCCACGAAATTGACGTTGACCGCATTGAGCATCAATTCGATCGACATCAGCACCGCGATGGCATTGCGTTTGGCGAACACCCCGTAAGCACCGATTCCGAACAGGACTGTGCCCAGTAGCAGGTAATGATTTAGTCCGATCATGGGTTCTCATCTCCCTTGGCCAGGATTATGGCTCCCACTGCTGCCAGCAACAGCAGGATGGCAGCTGCTTCAAAGGCCACCACATAGTTGCCCAGCAACAGGGTGGCCAGGGTACCGACCGCATCGGCTTCGGCCGGCTCGGACGCCATCGCTGGCCATCGAGTCAATCCGATAGCCATGCCTACTCCTATCATCACCAACCAAGCCAGCAGCCCGCCTATAAAATGGGTATCCCGGCTGGGGGTGGGGGGATTGGTGGCGGCAGAATCGGGTTTCATGACCAGCATTATGGCGAATATGATCAAAACCGAGATTGCTCCGGCATAGACCAGGATCTGGACCAGGCCCAGAAAACTGGCACCCAGATCAAAAAAGGTCATAGCTACTCCCAGAAAGGTCAGAATCAAGGCCAGGGCACTGTGAATTATGTTACGGCTCAAGACCACCCCCAAGGCCGAAGCTATGGTAAATGCGGAGATGATCAGAAAAACCAGGGAATCCATGTTCATGATCATGATGAGGGACCTCCTTCCCCGGGATTACGTTTCTTTTCCCGGGCCACCCAGGCAGTGGCCACCTTGGCGGCTTTATCCCGGTCCTCGACCAGGAGCTGGGTCAGCTTGGCCAGTATTTTGTCATCCGCTTTCATCAGGCCTGACATGATAACTACATCTTCTTCAGCCGGGAGGATCTTGCCCAGGGTTTTGGCCGGGTTGTTAAGCAGGGCGGTCTTCAAGGCCTCCACCTGTCGCACCCTTTTGTCGTCGGCTTCATCGCCAAGAGGAGCTTTGTCCTCTGCCGGCAGCCCCACTCCGCCCTCTGCCTCCCGTGAATCGGCGGCCGGCGGCGCAGTTTCCTCAGCTGAGGATTGCCCGGCAGCTGACCTTGGAGTCCCATCAGCCATCGGGGGGACCGCCCCGGGTGGTGGTCCGGAGCTTCGGCCTTTCTTGACCCAGGCAGTGGCCACCTTGGCGGCTTTATCCCGGTC
>LSQX01243257.1_pt1 | contig 25106 bp, 20 predicted proteins | sample 654561 | NCBI WGS metagenome assembly LSQX01 (sample SAMN04489861, study PRJNA283612) | anaerobic digester metagenome | isolation source: 4 biogas reactors fed with cattle manure at either 37C or 55C with and... | place: Denmark: Kongens Lyngby | collected 2014 | reverse complement strand
GCTGTGTTGTGGGCTCGGATATGTATATAAGAGACAGCTCCTGGCATAGGCGGGGACATAGGTAGTTCTGAACACGGCGGCCAGCCGCCACCATATAGTACGATCCTGTTTTTGCGCGGGGGACAACGCGGAAAACGCCGCGACTGCATTGAGCGGCGCGGGGTATTCCACACGCAGGGCAGGCTCGCGCTCGGACACCTGAAACACGAACGCGGACTGGCATCCCTCGGCCCCAAACGAGGCGGTGACTTGGGCGGGATCGGCGGACGGATCGAAGGTCGCCCCCTCCGAAAAGGCCTGTGGAACGGGATCTGTGCGCGTCCGGACTTGCGCGGGGCGTGCGGCAAGGCCGCCGCCCCGGCCCTCGGGCTCGGGTCCACCGGGCGGCAGATGGGCGCAGGTCAAATCCGCTGGGGTGCGGGTCCCGATGGTCGCCGCTGCGCGGCGGTTGTAGCGTCGCAACCGGCCCACATCGCGGCCTTTGGCGCTCGTTCCTCGCACGCGTCCGCGAGCGGTCCGCCTGCGCCGCGTTATTTTCTCATTATTTTCCCAGCCCCGCCTTGACTCCCTCCCTCCCCAGGTTGTAAGATTATCGCATAAGATAAACTTATGAGATAAGGGGTCCGCCATGTATTTGGATGTTGCGTCTCTTTCCACTCGGGGCCAGTTCGTCATTCCCAGCCGTTTCCGCGAGGTCTTAAAACTCACGACCGGCTCGAAACTGGCGATTGTGTGCGATGGCAAGCACCTGCTTTTGAAGCCGATTTCCCGCCCGGACACGAAGACATTCAAAGCCGTCATTGATGGCGTGGATCAATGGGAGAAGAAAGCCGCCGCGAAGAAGGCGAAAGGGGGCCGCAAATGAAATACTTCCTGTATGCGCGGAAGTCCACCGACGAGGACGACAAGCAACTGCTTTCCATCGAGGCGCAGCTTGAAGAGTTGCGCGAGTATGCCGCGCGGGAGCGGCTGGAAGTGGTCCGCGAGTTCGTCGAAAAGCGGACGGCGAAGGAGCCCGGCCGGCCGGTCTTCAACGATCTGCTGCGAAGGATAGAGAAAGGCGAAGCCGACGCGCTGCTGGCGTGGCATCCCGACCGCCTCGCACGGAATTCAGTGGATGGCGGGCGGATCATCTACCTTGTGGACACCGGCAAGCTGGCGGCCTTGAAGTTCCCGTCGTTCTGGTTTGAGAACACGCCGCAAGGGAAGTTCATGCTTTCCATCGCGTTCGGGCAGAGCAAGTACTATGTGGACAACCTCAGCGAGAATGTGCAACGAGGCATCCGGCAGAAAGTGCGCCTTGGCTGGTATCCGGGCCGCGCGCCCATCGGCTACGCGAATGAGCCGCGCCTGCGCACCATCGTGATCGACGAAAAGACGGCCCCGCTGGTCCGGAAGCTTTTCGAGTCCTACGCGAGCGGCGAGACGAGTTTCCAGGCGCTGGCGGACATGGCGAACCGGATGGGCTTGCTGACTTGCCGTGACCACTCTTTCCGCAAGTCCTGGATGCGGGGCCTGCTGTCGAATCCGTTTTATATCGGCATGTTCCGGTTGAAGGGCGAACTGTACGAGGGGCAGCACGAGCCTTTGATTTCGCGCGAGTTGTTCGACCGCGTGCAGAAGATGCTCAAACAGCGAGGCCGGACGCAGCAAAGCCCGCGCAAGGGCGATCCGTGTTTTTTCACGGGGATGATCAAATGCGGATCGTGCGGGAGCGGCATCACGGCGCAACGGCAGAAGGGGCACCATTACTACAACTGCACGCGGCACTTTGGCCCATGCGATTTGAAAAAGTACATCCGCGAGGAATCGCTATCCTTGGAAATCCACGCCGCGCTGTCCTATCGCACCTTGCCGGGCGAGGTGGCCGACTGGATTCTGGCCCAGGTTGATCAGTGGCAAGCGGAGGAGGCGCACCGTTCCGAGGGGTTGGCGGCGCAGCACGCGGCACGGCTTGACGACATCCAGACGCGGCTGAATCGCCTGCTGGATGTGTACCTCGAAGGCACGGTGGACAAGGAGGAATACACGGCGCGGAAGGAAGCCTTCATCCGCGAAAAGGCTTCCTTGGCCGCCGACCTCGCCCAAATCAAGACCAACGGCGCGGGCTGGATTGAACCTTTGCGCGCCTTCGTTACCGACTGCAAGGAAATGGGTTCCGATTTGGCCGAGGCCGACGCCGAGGAATTGGCCCGTTTTGCGAAAAAGTCGGTATTGAATCTAAACATTGTGAAGCCGATCCGGGGCCGGACGGACGGGAAACCCGTAGCCATCGGGACCCGCACCCCAGCGGATTTGACCTGCGCCCATCTGCCGCCCGGTGGACCCGAGCCCGAGGGCCGGGGCGGCGGCCTTGCCGCACGCCCCGCGCAAGTCCGGACGCGCACAGATCCCGTTCCACAGGCCTTTTCGGAGGGGGCGACCTTCGATCCGTCCGCCGATCCCGCCCAAGTCACCGCCTCGTTTGGGGCCGAGGGATGCCAGTCCGCGTTCGTGTTTCAGGTGTCCGAGCGCGAGCCTGCCCTGCGTGTGGAATACCCCGCGCCGCTCAATGCAGTCGCGGCGTTTTCCGCGTTGTCCCCCGCGCAAAAACAGGATCGTACTATATGGTGGGCGTTACTGGACTCGAACCAGTGACCTCGTGCATGTGAGGCACGCGCTCTAACCAACTGAGCTAAACGCCCGACCTGTCGATTACGTCATGGGGCAGGATACGGTTCGGCGGGAAATTGTCAAGCGAAGCTCGCATGAATTACGCGGCAAGCAGGTGGCCTGGCACATGGCCCGAGGACGCAGCGCATCGGTTGGCAAGGGTTTTCGGTTTCACTGGCTTTCGCGTTCAGCGCGTAGTACTCTGCGGCTGTGTGTTTCATGACCGCGGCCCATACCAAAAGCATTCAAGACATTTTGACGGAGCTTGCCAGTCACCCGGAACAGGGATTGACTTCCGCCGAGGCCGCCGCGCGTCTGGATGAGTTCGGCCCCAACGAAATCCGCGAAACCATTTCCCGGTCGGCTTGGAAGATGTTCGCCAGCCAATTTGTGGAGCCGCTGATTTTGATCCTGGTGGCGGCCACGGCGTTGTCGTTCGTGCTGGGAAACGTTACCGAGGGCGTGGCCATCTTGGCCATTGTCTTTTTGTTCGGACTGCTGGGCTTTGTGCAGGAATATCGGGCGGAAAAGGCGCTGGCGACACTCAAACAGTTGTCCTCGCCCATGGTTCGGGTGCGGCGCGACGGCACCATCCGCGAGCTTCCGGCCCGGGAGCTGGTGCCGGGCGACATCGTTTTGCTGTCGGAAGGCAATAGCGTCCCGGCCGACCTGCGTCTGATTTTCTGCATGAATTGCGGGATGCTGGAGGCCTCGCTGACGGGCGAATCGGAACACATTCACAAGGATACGGCTCCCTTGCCATGCGCGGACGCCCCCCTCGGCGACCGGATCAATCTGGCCTATATGGGCACCAGCGTTGTGCATGGCCGGGCGGAAGGCATCGTGATCCAGACCGGAATGCGCACCGAACTGGGCAAAATTGCGGAGATGCTTTACGGCATCAAGGCCAGCCGCACGCCGCTGCAGGTGAAACTGAGTCAGGTGGGCGCGCACCTTTCCATGGTGGGGGTGGGCGCCGCGCTGGCATTGATGGCCATGGGCCTGTTGCTGAAGGCCAGCTTTGCCGTGGTGCTGCTGACATCCGTGAGTCTGCTGGTGGCGGTGGTTCCGGAGGGGCTGCCCGCCATCGTGACGATTTCTCTGGCGATGGGCGGTCGGCGCATGCTGAAACGCCGGGCGCTGATCCGTAAATTGCCCGCCGTGGAAACGCTGGGAGCGGTCACGGTTATTTGCAGCGATAAGACCGGCACACTCACCCAAAACCAAATGGCCGTGGCGGAAATTCGCGGACTGCACTACGGGGAGACCCAGCTAGATTGTCAATTGTCAAGGACTGACCCCGAAGCGGAACGTGGGGACCGCGCGCCGCCGGATGATCTCTGGCCTGCGCTGGTGGTGGCGGCACTGTGCAATGATGCCAATTTGACGATCGAGGAGTCCGATGCCGTTGTCGGGGCCGTTGGCGACCCCACGGAGAAGGCGCTGCTGATGGCTGTCGAACAGATGGGCCTTTCCACGCAGGCGCTGGCGCAGGCCTGGCCCCGTGAGATGGAATCGGCGTTTGATCCGGTCCGCCGACGCATGTCCACCTTCCATCGTGAAAAGCGTCACCATCCCGCATGGCCCGAGGCCATGAAGTCGCCCGTCTTGATGGCCATCAAAGGCGCCCCCGACGAGCTGGTGGCCCGTTCCACACAGGTGATTAGCCAGGGTCGGGTTGAGCCCCTTACCGATGACCTTCGCGACGACTTGCGTGAGATCGGCGAGCGCATGGCAACGGCGGGTCAACGGGTGCTGGCGGTGGCCTTTCGCCGCCTCGAGACCCTGCCCGCAACCACGGAACAAGCCGAAGCCCTCGAAACCGATCTGGTATTCTGCGGACTGATCGGCTTGCTGGACCCGCCTCGCGAGGAAGTGCGCGAGGCTATCGCCCATACGCAAACCGCCGGCATTCGGACCATCATGATTACCGGCGACCACCCCCTCACCGCAGCCGCAATCGCTCGCGACCTCAGCATTCCCGCGCCCGGTGGGGAAACACGAGTCCTGACCGGGGTTGAATTGGCCCAAATCAGCGACGAAGATTTGCGTCAGCAGGTCGATCAGTACTGTGTATTTGCGCGCGTATCCCCCGAGGACAAGCTGCGGATTGTTAGCGCGTTGCAGGATAATGGCCAGATCGTGGCTGTGACGGGCGATGGGGTCAACGACGCCCCCGCCCTGCGCCGCGCGGACATTGGCGTGGCCATGGGGATTATGGGCACCGACACCGCTCGCGAGGCCTCGGCGATGGTGCTACTCGACGACAATTTTGCGACCATCGTATCGGCCATTGAGGAGGGCCGGACGGTCTTCGACAACCTGATTCGTTTCATCAAGTTTTCCTTTGGCGGCAACATCGGCAAGGTGTTGGTGATGCTGTTGGCGCCTCTGTTCGGGATCGGGCCCATTGCCCTGCTGCCCCTGCATCTTCTGTGGTTGAACCTGTTGACCGATGGCCTGCTGGGGCTGGGCCTGTCGCTTGAGCCGCCAGAGCGCGACGTGATGCGCCGCCCGCCACGGGCGCCGGCCACCCCCATCTTGACCCGCGCGACTATCATGCACATGCTTGGCGTGGGCCTGCTGATTTGCGGGTTGTCTCTTGCGCTGGCCAAATTTAATCCCATTCTTCTGTGCAATCCCGAACGAGGCAGAGAATGGCACACCATTTTATTTTCAGTGATTGGCTTTGTGCAAATGGGCCAAGCCTGGGCTCTGCGCGCCCGTCCGGGGGGGCGCTTTCGGTTACGGCACATTCTGCCGCTGTTGACTCTGACGCTCATCACGTTGGTTTTGCACATCAGCGTCATCACCCATCCCCGCCTGCAGGCGATCTTCAATTTGGGGCAACTGACGTGGTGCGGGTTTTTTGCATCAGCGCTGGTGGCTCTCATAGCGTATGTGGTCATCCGCCAGCCATGGCGTCGGTCGCGCGACTGATCCCCCTCCCCGCTCGCTGGGCGGCGGCTCAGACTATGTTTGGAGGCCGTTCAAGCTGGAGGGTTTGGCTGAGGTCGAGACGCCGCTTGGCGTAGTCCTCCAGCGCCCGGTCGGCAAGAGTCTGGGGTTTCCATGGGGGCACCTCCACCGGCTGGCCGCTATCGTCGAGGGCCACGAAGACAATCACGCAGTGGGTGGTCTCGTGCTGCTCATCGGTGCGCAGATCGCGCGAGAGCACATCCACGGCAATATGCATGCTGGTGCGGCCGGTATAAATCAGGCGGGCACGCACCTCGACGAGCTGCCCCACCAGAATCGGCTTATAGAAGCGAATGCCGCCGACATAGACGGTGACGCACATGCCCCGGCACCAATTGGTGGCGCAAGCGTAGCCAGCTTGATCAATCCAACGCATGACCGCGCCACCATGCACTTTGCCAAAAAGGTTCTCATCGGCCGGCTCCGCGACAAAACGCAGGGTGATTTCGCGACTGGACGGGCATGGGGTGGCTGGGCTCATGCGGGCTCCTTGGCTTTAACTGGATGAAGGGCGTTCACGACGATTTCTTGCGATGCACGATCTTGGCCTGTCCCGCGCGCAACTGCAAGCTGTGTTCGATGGAGGATGGAATTTCGCTGGGCCGATGGGTAACGTAGAGCACCGTGGCGCCCTGCCGAATACGGCGATCCACCTCGGCGCAAAAAGCCCGTCGGCTGGCGGGGTCCAGACCTTGGCATGGCTCATCGAGAATCAGCAGGCGCGGCGCCTTGATCAGCGCCCGGGCCAGCAGCAACAGCCGCTGTTGACCGGTGGAAAGCTGGCCGAAGGGCCGTTCGGCCAGGTGCAACAGACCCATTTTCCGCAACTCGCGGCGCGCCTGTTCGCGTTGGCGGGCGGTGGGGACGGAGGACAAGGCGAAAGAATCGGTCAGGCCAGTCAGAACCGTTTCCAGACCCGTCAAACTGGCATCGAATGCCTGGTGAAACTCCGGTGAAATCCAGCCCATGTGCCGTTTGATGTCCCAGACGCTCTCGCCGCTCCCACGCCGACGGCCAAACACGCGGACATGACTGGCATAAGCCCGCGGATTGTCGCCCAAGATATAGCTGAGCAGCGTTGATTTGCCGGAGCCGTTGGGGCCCAGAATCGCCCAACTTTCGCCGGCATGAACGGTCCAATTGACGGCATCGAGCAAGACCGTGTCATTCCATTGTATGCGCACATCCTGAAAGGCCACCAGCTCCGGCCCAGGCCGATTCATTTTAGGAGTGGCCCGCCCGACGCGCGGAGGCGCCACGTGTTGTTGGCGACCATGCAGAAAACGGGCGACGGCTGGATCGCGCTTCATCTGGTTCAAGGGCCCCTGCCCCGCTATACGCAGGCGCTCGATATGCACCAGATGAGTCATCCCGCGCGGCCAATCGTCCGAATGAGAGCTCACCAAAATCAGGGGCACCGTCCGACGCCGGATCAAGTCATCGAGCAGGTCGCGCACATGCCGCCGATAGGCAGCATCGAGCCCGGCAAAGGGATCGTCCAAGATTAGCAGTCGCGGCGCGCGCATCAAGACTTGGGCCAGAGCCACTTTGCGCCGTTCGCCATCAGACAGCGCCAGCCAGGGCCGTTCAAGGAGGAACGGGATATCTAGTTGCTGAACCACCCGATCCGCACGTCGATTCCACCGGGCAATCTGTTCCGGGGAGCGCGCGACCACTTCGAAAGGATTGATGTTCTCGATTGCCCGCCAGCTAAGCAGGTCGGCCACCAGCGGGCTTTGCTCACAGTCCAAACTGAACCAGCGCGAGGGGGCCCCCTCAACCCGATCATAGGCCCATTGCGTGGCCGTGAGGTATTCGATGGACTCCTCCGGCGCGCGCCCGGCGCGGGTCGCCAGGCGCAGCCGGTATTCGCCGCCCACCAGCAGGAGTTCCCCGAGCAAGGCCCGGCAAAAGACGGTTTTGCCGGCTCCGGTGGGGCCAGTCACGATCCAGTGTTGCCCCTTTTGCAGAAACCAATCCACCTGCTTGAAAACCAGCTGTTCGCCAAGCCGGAAGGTTGCCTGACGCAACTCGATCAGAGGCAGTTGGGACCGTTTCATGCCAAGCCAAGCATAAGCCAGAGGGCGCCCCCGGCCAAGACCGGGTTACAGAGTTTTGGCCATGCGCCAGTCATCCATGACATACCCCTCCCCGATATCCGTCACCAGCGCCCCGGTTTTGCGAAACCCCAACCGCTCATAGAAGGCGATCGAGCCGGTATTCCTCTTGTTGACCGTCAGCCAGAGTTCGCCGCAGGCCAAGTCGCGGCAGCGCTGTTCGGCCAGCGCCATCACAGCGCGTCCCCATCCCTCGCGTTGTTTGGCCGGATGCACATAGATTTTGTTCAGGTGAGCCACGCCGGGCCGCGGATGGTTGGGCACAATGGCCAAATAGGCGGTGCCGCGCGCCACATAGTATTCGTAACCCTCGTCGCGAATCTGCCGTTCGATGGCGGCGGGGCTTTGATAGCGCTCGAGCATGTAGTCCACCTGCGCGGCGCCAATCAGCGGCACATAGTGGTGCTTCCAAATTTCGCGTGCGAGTGAGACCACGGCGGCAATCTGCGCGTGGGTCTCCACCCGCTCGAAGAGCTCGGCAGGCTCAGGCGACATGGCGCGGCCTCTGGCCGAACGGAGTCGACCAGCCCCACCCCGGCTCAGACGGTCGGATCAGGTCAGGCCGATCATGCTGAAAACCAGCACGAAGAGCGCGACGGTTTCCACAACGCCCAGGGTCATCAGGTAGTTCCCGAAACCCTGGCCCGTCTCGGCGAGCGCGTCGGCGCCTGCCGCGCCAGCCACACCTTGATACCAGGCCGAAAAGCCCATGCCCAGCCCGCCGAAAATACCGGCAAACAGCGAGGCCGCCCAGTTGGCTGTGGCCCACTCCAGACTGGCATCGCCCGTCAATTTCCCGCTGATGGTAATCATCAGGATCATGCCGTAAATGGTCTGGGACAACGGCGCGCCGATGAAGGTGATCAGAATGAAAGGGGCGGCCTTGCTTTGCGCGTAGCACTTCTTCCAGGCCCCAACGGCGGAGGCGCCCGCCACACCCGCGCCAATGGATGAGCCAATGGCGGCGAGTCCCAAAGCGGCCAAGCCGCCCGCCTTGGCCAATGCGATCATGATGTTCGAATCCATGGTTATTCTCCTCAACTTTCCTTGCGATTGCCCTCTGTTTTATACCCTGTCCATCGAAGCTAGGCTGCCGGTTCCGGCCGGGCAAAGGGCCGATAAGGCGACCCGCTCCATGAAATTCCTTTGTGGTTCGCAAATTCGAGCGTGTTGAGCCGGATGCCGTGGACCAGCACGCCCATGATGCACAGTAGAATGTTGAGGGTGTGCGCGGCAAACACCAGCACGGCGCCCAAGATCCCGCCCAACAGAGTGACCTCGCCACCGAAAATCATGGTGTTGAACGCATCGGCCACGGCAAAGCCGGCGGTGCCCACCGCATAGAGGCGCACATAGGAGACCACGTCGGTAAAGTTGCCGATGAGGTCGAGCGGGAGCAGCGCCAGGTTGAACCAGTTGTCCTTGATCTCGCTGGGCTTCATCATGAAAAAGATAATCAATAAAACGCCCAGAATGGCGGTGTAATCGATGAGGGAGCCAGACAGCGGCACCAGAGCGCGCGGGGAGCCGATATAGGAGACCATGTTGCCGCTGATGACCATGGAATCGGCCAGAAAAAACAAGAACCATGTGGTGAGCGTCCAGCCCAACTGTTCGAGCGCCTTAAGGCTCTTGGCGCGCACCAGATCCACCACGTTCCACAGGTGACCGATCGACAGTTGCACCGCGCCAATCAAGAAGCAGAGACCCATGATATTTTGGACGGTGCGCTCGCGCAGAGGATGCAAATAAGGGATCCAGAACTTCGCAAAAAATGTGTTCTGTAAGAGCTCATGAGAAATACCAAACACCGAACCGGTCACCAGACCCCAGAGAATCGTACATACGCTGGTAATGATGAGTAGATTCGAAGCATTTCGAGGCATCTTTTTACGGAACAGCAGGGTCAGAACCAGAAACACCGACCCGTAGCCAGCGTCGCCGACGATCATGGCGAAAAACAGCGAAAAGAAGAGGATGAACACGGCGCTGACGTCGGCTTCGGCGTAGCCGGGCAGGATGTTGATGCCATCAAAGACGGCCTGAATGGGCTTGACCCAGGCGGGCTGGCGCAACTTGACGGGGACATCGTCTTCGGGGCCGGGGTCTTCGACCAGCAGGCCCCAACCGTGACGGGCCGCCGCGTCGCGCACCCGCTCAACATCCGTGGCGGGCATGAAGCCCTGCACATAGGCAATCGCTTCCGCGGCGCCCATCCCGGCGCGAACTTCCTGCAACTTGACCTCGGCTTCGGCCTGAACCAGCAACTGTTCGAGCTTGGCGCGGTCATTCGCCAACTGCTCAAACTGCCTGGCAATTCCGGTCAGCCCCCGCCCGAGGGCTTCAGCCTCATTGCGCAATTCGGAAAGAGTATCCTCCGGCAGACGGAATTCCTCGGCTCCCTCCCACTCGAAGGGTTCCCGGGCGAACAACGCCCAGAGGACATCGCTCTTGACCTGAGCCAGGCGCTGGAAGCTGACCCCTTCGGGCAGCGGCAAGCTGGCCTTGGCCGGCGCGCGGTACAATTTGACGACAACACCTTTGCGGGCCAAATCGGCGATGGCGCGTGGATCAAAATCGCCCAGCGGCTCGACGCGGACGATTTCCGAGGTCAGCGTATCGAGCCGGTCCTGCCATTCTTTGCGGGTGTTGAGCAGTTCGCTGATCTCGGCGATCATTGGCCAGGCATCCCGCCCGGTGGGCTGCGGTTCGTCAAGAACCGGCAGGGCATCCAGCAGCGTCTGAAGGCCGTTGGCCTTTTCGCGAGCCTGTTCGAGGCCGGCTCCCGCCGGCGCCACCACCGGCTTGACGTGCAGAACACCGAGATTGCGCAACTCTTCCAGGGTGGCCGCGCGATCGTGCGCCAGACCCAGCACCGTCACCTTGTTCATCCGGACAATCATGCCGCCGTGCCCTCCCCGGCCGCGATGGCCTTCTTCAGGCTCTTGCCCTTGGCAATCTTCGAACGCACAACCGCGCTGGTGTTTTCATCACCCAAAAAGATGCGAATGCGCCGGATGTTTTCCAGGCATTCCGGAATTTTGATCTTCTCGAACAAATTGACGCGCTGGCTGGTGGTCCGCAACTCGTCGGCCAAGAGACGCAACTGCTCTTCGAGGAGGCGGCGCTCGATACGCAACCGGAAGAGCGTTTCCAGCGTGGCGAGTCCCTCGTCGAGCCATTCGGGCGTGGCCCAGAGATCGGGGGGGGTGCGGCGGAAGTTGATGGCGCGCAGGGTGCGCACGGCCACGCCCGCGATGTTGCCCGGATCCACCTCGATCGAATCCACACTGAGCCATCCCAGATAGTTGAGCGGCTCGGAATACAGCTTGATCCATGTGGCCATGTTGGCGCGCGCGGCGTCCTCTTCGGCCTTTTTCTCGGCCACGCGCTGCTCCACTTGGCGCACCTCCAACTGCAACTGCTGCTTTTTGAGCTGCAGAGTCGGCAAATAGCGCTCGAAGCGCGCCAGCGCGTCGCGCTGGGCCTTCAATTCCGTTTTGCTGTTCTTGACTTTGCCCATGGGTCGCCCTGTTCGCTACGCTCAGCCAGCGGTCTCCCCGGTTTCCGGCGCCACCGCCGGCTTCTTGGCCCAGAATGTATCGATCAGCTTCGAGGGAATCCCGGTTTCCTCGGGCTCGAAGCAGTCGGCCATGATTTGCCAGCCCAGATCCAGCGCTTCCTCGAGGGGAATGTTGACGGACAAATCCATCATTTCCTTCTCGAAGCGTTCGCCATACTTGAGCAGCTTGTTGTCCCAGGCGCTCATGCGGAAGCCCATGGACTGCTTTTCAAGGGTCTCCTTGTAGGAGGCGTAGAGCTGAATCATGGTGGTCATGACCGTGCGGTGGTCCTCGCGCGTGCGGGCATTGACCTGCTGCTTAAGACGCGAGAGCGAACCGAACGGCTCGATGCGCCCGTTGCGCAGATAGAACTGCCCCTCGGTAATGTAGCCGGTGTTGTCCGGCACCGGGTGGGTCACGTCGTCGCCGGGCATGGTGGTCACCGCCAGGATGGTGATCGAGCCCGCGCCTTCAAAGTCCACGGCCTTCTCATAGCGCGAGGCCAACTGCGAATAAAGGTCGCCGGGATAGCCGCGGTTCGAGGGAATCTGCTCCATGGTGATCGCGATTTCCTTGAGCGCGTCGGAGAAGCTGGTCATATCGGTCAGCAGCACCAGCACCCGCTTGTTCTGCAGGGCAAACTGCTCGGCCACCGCCAGCGAAATGTCCGGCACCATCTGGCACTCCACCGTCGGGTCCGCCGCGGTATGAATGAACAGGATCGAGCGCGACAGGGCGCCATGCTCTTCGAGCGTGTCGCGGAACTGCAGATAGTCGTCGTGCTTGAGGCCCATGCCACCCAGAATGATGACGTCCACCTCGGCCTGTAGCGCGATGCGCGCGAGCAACTCGTTGTAGGGTTCGCCCGCCGCCGCAAAAATCGGCAGCTTCTGTGATTCCACCAGCGAGTTGAACACGTCAATCATCGGAATGCCCGTACGCACCATTTTGCGCGGAATAATGCGCTTGGCCGGGTTGACCGACGGCCCGCCGATCGGGATGCGGTTGCCTTCCAGCTCGGGGCCGTTGTCGCGCGGCTGGCCCGATCCGTTGAAAACCCGCCCCAGAAGCGCGTCCGTGAAGGGGACATCCATGGTACGGCCTAAAAAGCGCACCTGGCCATCGGTGGCAATGCCCCGGCTGCCCGCGAACACCTGCAGGAACACCTTGTTGTCTTCGAGGCGGATCACCTGCGCCAGCGAAACGCCCAGCGTGCCCACCACCTGCGCCAGCTCGCCGTTCATGACCCCTTCGGCATGAACCGTAATCACGTTGCCGGCAATCTGCTCGATGCGATGATAAACCTTATGCATGTTCCGAAACCTCCGCCAACAGGCTGAATATCCGCTCCTCCAGTTGCTTGAATTCGTCCGACTCCATCTCGACCAGATTCCAGTCCTTGGTCACGGAGGTCAGTTGCAGGAACCACCGCCGCGCGGTGTCCTTGTCCGGGAAAAACATCCGATGAGTCAAAATCTTTTGGATCTTGGCAAAAACATAGTGTTGGCGCTCAGCGCTGGAGGCGGCGTCCACGTCATGGAAACTGTTCTGCTGCAGATAGGCGGCATCCAGGAATTCACTCTTCAGATAGAGCACGAAGTCTTCGATGCTGGTCCCCTCCTCGCCCACCACCTTCATCATCTGGTCAACCTCGTTGCCCCGCCGCAGGATTTCGCGGGCCTCGGCCACTTGGGCGCCATCCACCACGCCGGGATACTTGCTCCACGAGTCCAGCGGATGAATGGCGGGATAGCGCCGGGCATCGGACCGTTCACGGTTCAACCCGTGGAACGCGCCCACCACCTTGAGGGTGGCCTGGGTGACCGGCTCGTCAAAGTTGCCGCCGGCCGGCGACACCGTGCCGCCGATGGTCACCGACCCCTCGGAACCGTCGCGCAGGCGCACCAGCCCGCCACGCTCATAAAACGCGGCAATCACCGACTCGAGATAGGCCGGGAAAGCCTCCTCGCCGGGGATTTCCTCGAGGCGGCCGCTCATTTCGCGCAGGGCCTGCGCCCAACGGCTGGTCGAGTCCGCCAGCAATAGCACGTTCAGGCCCATCTGACGGTAATATTCGCAAATGGTCACCGCCGTATAGACCGAGGCCTCGCGCGCGGCCACCGGCATGGACGACGTGTTGCAGATGATCAGCGTGCGCTCCATCAGGCTCTTGCCCGTGCGCGGGTCGATCAGCTCGGGAAATTCGCGCAAGGTTTCCACCACCTCGCCCGCGCGTTCGCCGCAGGCGGCGATCACCACGATGTCCACATCGGCGTGGCGGCTGGTCACCTGCTGCAGGACCGTCTTGCCGGCGCCGAAGGGGCCCGGAATGCAATAGACACCCCCGCGCGCCACCGGGAAAAAGGTGTCCACGATGCGCACCTTGGTCACCAGCGGATCCACCGGGCGCAGCCGTTCGGCATAGGCCTGGATGGGCACCTTGACCGGCCAGGGCTGCACCATGCTCACCTCGATCACGTCGCCCTGGGCATTGCGCAGCTTGGCCACCACATGATCCACGGTGTAGCTGCCCGAAGCCGCCACTTCCACCACCGCATGCTTGCCCGTCAGCGCGAAGGGCACCATCACGCGGTGTTCGAAAATGCCTTCCGGCACGGTGCCCAGCGTGTCGCCCGCCTCGACCTCGTCGCCGGGGCGCGCCTTGGGCGTATAGTCCCATTTCTTGGTGCGATCCAGCGCCTTGAGATAGGTGCCGCGCTGCAGGAAAAAACCGCATTGCTCCGCCAGTTCGCGGAGGGGATTCTGAAGGCCGTCATAGACCTGCGCCAGCAGACCAGGACCCAGTTCCACCGTGAGCAGGTTGCCGGTAAAATCAACCGGGTCGCCGATTTTCAATCCGGTGGTGTCTTCGAACACCTGCAGTTCCGCGTTGGCTCCGCGAATCCGGATCACCTCCGACTTCAACGTCACGTCGCCAACCCGGGCATAGCCCACTTCGCCCTGCGTCACCGGTTTGTCAAACCGGACCGTGATCAGGTTGCCGTTGATTCCTACGATGCTTCCGACGTTATCGCTCATCTTCGCCCGCCTTCGTTATGCAAAGTCCGCCGCGCCTTTCGACACCGCGTTTTCCTCCAACTGGTCCACCAATTCTTCGAGGCGCTCGCGCCCGACTGTTTCATCCATGGTCGCCCAACGCGACACCAACATCAATTTGACCGCGAACGCGAGCACCGCCGGCAGCCCGAAGGCGTCCGCCCGCGCCAAGTCGTCCACAAACGTCCAACGGGCGGCATCCAGCTCCAGCTCGCGCACCTGCGGATTGGCCCGGGACAGCGCGGCCGCCACCTCGCGGTCCAGCCACACCACGTAGCCCGGGTGGGCGCGCAGATATTCCTTGGCTTCGACCCCCAGCTTGGCGGCGCGGGTCCGGGCCACCGCGTTGCGGATTTGCGCGTCCGCGGCCGCCCATGCCCGGGCGAACGCGGTGCGGCCCTGCTCCGCCCGCCCGGCCAGCACCAAATCCAGCTCGGCCAGATCCGCGCCGCTCAGCACCCCCTGGCACTGAAAGCGGAACTCCTCCGGCGTAAACGGCGGCGGCGCTTCCAGCGACAACGTCGGCAGCGATGCGACCAAATAGGGATAAGCTCCCATCCCCGCGCCCTACTCGACCGCCGCTTTCTTGACGACTTCCGCCAAGTCCGGTCGCAGGAAACTGGCCAGCGAATCCGCGATGGCATCCGCGCTGAAATCATGGAAAACCTGGCCGTCCTTCACCCCCACGCGAAAGCCCTTGAAGATGCCCTTGGCGCTCTCGATCTGAATACCCGCGGCCAGCTTGCCCTGATATTCGCGCGCGATGTACTCCTTGACCGCGGCGGCATCCTGTTCCCCGAGCATGGCCACCAGACCGCCCTGGCCTTCATCCTTGGCATAGGCCTCGGCCAGCTTCACCAGCATCCGGCCCATCGTTTCCGGCGTCAGGGCTTCATTGACCTTGTCCGAAGCGATCTGGCCCATGACCCCGCTGACCGCGCCGCTGATGCTGATCAGCAGATCCCGGGCCGCCTGCTGGAGGGTCGCCCGCCCGCGGACGGCAAACGCGGCCGCGTCCTGCTCCGCCTTCGCGACCAGCCCCTGCGCCTTCTGCTGCGCTGCCGCGACAATGTCCTCGGCTTTCTTCTTGGCATCGGCCACCAGCGACTCCGCGGCCTTTTCCCCGGTCTCAACCCCCTCCTTGCGAATACGCTCGATCAAATGTTGCAATTCTTCGGCCATGGCTCTTCCTTTGCTCCCTAAAAGTACGAGTAGACAGGTCAAGGCTACTCCTTCTCGACCTCAAAGTTCAATCTCAAAATTTGCCAATTCAGATTGCCTTCTCCACGGGGTTTGCTCATTCTCAAGTTCGGCATGTATCGACTGATTCCACAATCCGGCCCGCACCGGGGCAAACGCATTGTCGTCCGCCAGGCGGTCACCGTGATTGGCAGCGCTCCCGACTGCCATCTCATTCTGGATTCCGGCGAACAGCTCGCGGCGCGACACGCGCGTCTTGAAGAGACTTCTTCCGGCGTCATGCTTGAGGCCTTGTCTCCCGATCACCCTGTCCTCCTCAACGGCCGGCCGCTCGAAGCCCCCGGCCCCCTCGCCCACGACGACCTCATCGAGCTGGGCTGCCTCCCCCTGATCTATCAGACCATCGTGCCCCCCCGCCGCAGGCTGCGGCACACTCCGGGGCTGCTCCAGCCCACCACCTTCCTGGCCATTGTTGCCCTGCTCGTCCTGCAGGGCTTCCTGCTGGTCTTCCTCCATGACTGGCAGGAACACCTGCTGGATCCGATCACCGAAACCGTTGACATTGCCTACCACGCCGCCAAGCTCAAGGAGGCCGAAATCCTGGCCACCCAAACCAATGCCGCAACCAATGGCAAGGACACCCACGCCGAGGCTGACCCGGCCGACAAAGCCCGCCAGAGCGGCGCCGGCGACCAGGCAACCAGTGAGCTGCAAAATATTCTTGCCGAAGCCAACTTCCCCGCTGTCGAAACCAACAACGCCCTCGACACCCTGCCCCAGATTTCCGCCGCCGACCCCCGCATCCAACAGGCACAGCGCCTCCTGGCCGAAGCGGCGGCCGCGGCCGACTTCACCGACTACACCCGCGCCATCCAGCTTCTTGATCAGATTCACCAGCTCCATCCCGGCTTCATCCCCGCCCACGAGGAACACGCCCGGATCTCCGAACGGCGCGGCGATTTCGAGGGAGCCCGCCAACGTTGGGGCCTGTTGGTTGGCCTGGCCGCGCCCGACTCCGCCGAAGCCCTCAACGCCCGCGAACAAATCGAGCGCCTCGACAATCTGCGGGTGCTCCAGACCCAGCTGTTGCATGACAGCTTTACCGCCGACCTCGACAACCTTCCTCGGGACATCCGCATCGTGTCCTCGCCCGATCTCAAGCGCCAGCCGACTGATGCCGATCTGGCCGAAATGCGCACCCTTGATGTCACCCTCGAACGCTCGACTGCCCAGCGCCTCTTTCCGGACGCCCGCATCCAGATCTTCATCACCTTCTATGACCGGGCGGGCGAGGCCCCCCCCCAACCCACCCGCGCCATCACCACCCCTTCGCCCATCGTCCTGGGTGCCTTCTCCAAGCTGTCCTTCCCCGCCGTCTTCGAGGCCACCTATGTTCTCCCCGCCGGCATGAACCACGTGTCGGACCACCCCGGCGCCCCCGCCCCCGCCTTCTACGGCTATACCATCCACGTCTTTGCCGGCCAGATCCTCCAGGATGCCTTCGCCAAACCCACGCGCCTCCTCGAACAGCCCATCCATTTCCCCGAACATTCCAGCGACTGACCTCCCCGCGCTGCCGCCACCTGCAAGCGACAGTGCCGCCGCCCATCAACGCGCGTGAGTCAGCACCGTCACGCTCTGCCCTTCCACCTGCAGAATTGAGCGGTCCTCCCGTTTGAAAAGGGGCGGCTGATCCTGCGTGCTGATGGCCAGCAGCCACGGCCGGCCATCGCGATTGGGCGGCAAGTGAAAAGTTTGGGGCTTCTCGCTGCGGCTGAAAATGATGAACAGGTCGTCGTCGTCATAGTCGCCGCCAAAGCTGTCGCGCCGCCCATCCACCCGGCAGGCCAGTGCCTCGCCGCTCTCCCAGTTAGGCAACTGCCCGTCGGGGCCATACCAGTGGATAGCCAGCAGACCCTCGCCCACCACCCGGTAGTGGTCAAAATTGGCTCGCCACAACACCGGATGATTCCGCCGGAAGGCGATCAGCCGCCGGGTGAAATCATGCAGTTGGCGGTGATCCCTCAACAGGTTCCAGTCCACCCAGGAAATCTCGTTGTCCTGGCAATAAGCGTTGTTGTTGCCCTGCTGCGTGCGGCCGAATTCGTCGCCCCCCAGCAGCATCGGCACACCCTGCGCCAGAAACAGCGTGGCCAGCATGTTCTTCTGACGGCGCAAACGCCGGGCGCGAATGGCCGGGTTGTCGGTGGGCCCTTCATGCCCGCAGTTGTCCGAGCGATTGTGGTTGTCGCCGTCACGGTTGTCCTCGTTGTTGGCCTGATTGTGCTTGTGACTGTAGCTAACCAGATCGGCCAGCGTAAACCCGTCGTGGCTCGTGATATAATTCACGCTTTTGTGCGCCGTCTGCCCGGGACGGTCATACAGATCGGGACTGCCGCACAGCCGCGTGGCCAGCGTGCTCCAATTCGAGCCGCCCCGCCAGAAATCGCGCACCTCGTCGCGAAAGAACCCGTTCCACTCGCTCCAGCGGTCGCTCGGAAACGACCCCACCTGGTAGGCGCCCGCCGCATCCCAGGCCTCGGCAATGATCTTCACCCCGCGCAGCAGGGGGTCTTCGGCAATCTGTTCAATCACCGGCGGATTCGCCAGCAGGTTGCCGTCGCGCCCGCGCGCCAGAATGGTGGCCAAGTCAAAACGAAAGCCGTCCACCCGCATGTGCAGCACCCAGTAGCGCAGGCAGTGCAGAATAAAGTCGCGCACCACCGGATGGTTGCCATTGACCGTGTTGCCGCAGCCGGAATAGTTCTTATAGCTCTGCCCGCCCTCCTCGAGCATGTAGTAGAGCGCGTTGTCGATCCCGCGGAAAGAATAGGTCTGGGCGTCCATGCCCCCCTCGCCCGTATGGTTGAAGGCCACGTCCAGAATCACCTCGATGCCCGCCCGGTGCATCGCCAGGACCATCTCCTTGAACTCGCGCACTTGCTCGCCGTGCCGGTTCGCGCTGGCATAGCGCCCGTTGGGCGCAAAGAAAGCCTGCGTGGTGTACCCCCACATGTTGCGCAAATCCCGCCGCGGGCCGTTCTCCCACAGCAGTTCCATCTCATTGAATTCCTGCGTGGGCAGCAGTTCGATCGTGGTGATGCCCAGTTCCTGCAAATAAGGAATCTTGTCAATCAGCGCCCGATAGGTTCCCGGATACGGACTCCCCGCGCTGGGATGGGCCGTGTAGCCGCGCACGTTCACTTCATAGATAATCGATTCATTCAACGGAACGCGCAGGGTGCGGTCGCCGCTCCAATCGAATCCATCCTCCTTGAGAATGATCCCCTTCGGAAACAGGCGGCCGTTGAGCACCTGCCGGCCGGGCGTCACGCCCTCGTGCGCGCCCCATGTCTTTTGCCCCGCCACTGCCAGCGCGTAGGGATCCAGCAGCCATTGCCGCGGATCAAAGGCATGGCCCTCCGGCCCCCCCTTCGGGCCGTCCATGCGGTAAACATAATACTGGCCCTCCCGCGCGGTGGGCACGTGCAAATGCCACAAATCGCCCAACCGGTTGCGCTCGGGCAGCAGCTCGTGTTCCTCGACCGGCCGATCGTCGTCGGCGTGGTCAAACAGCAGCAACCAGACCCGCGTGGCGTGCCGGCTCAAAATGCTGAAGTGCACCCCCTGGTCCACCACGTGGGCGCCATAGGGCACCGGCACCGGCACACTGGGAATCAAATGTCCTTTGGTTTTCATCATCCATCACTCGGAAAAGTTGCCGTTCTTAACCGGATCACGTGCTCCGGCGCCATCGGCCCGTCAAGGTTTCAAGCTAACGATAGAGCATCCACGCCCGTATGGAATAGCGCAACCACTGGCCAAAGGACAACAAAATATCCCCAAACCCCGGACCGGCATGCCGCACCCGCCGCCGTTTGACCTTGCGCCGGACCCGGACCCGGCGGTACCGCTTGCCGCCACGAATCACCACATCCTCCGGCAAATCCTCCCTGGCCGCGACGGCCGCCGCCGCCTTCGCCGTCTCCTTCGGGATCTTTCCGGCCACTGTCGCCGCCGGCTCAGGCCGGGGCGCGGGCGCATCCCGGCTCTCCGCCGGTTGATCGGGAATCCGCCCTTTTCGCTCCCTTTCGGTATCGGCAAAGATCCGCTGCACCACGTTGCCCGGCTCCCAGGGTTCCGAGAAGTCGCTCCACATGATCACCAGCATCGCCGCCAGCTCGCCCACCGGAATGGACCGGCCGTGCAAAATCACCACCGTGGCCGTCAGCCGGGAGCACTCGTGCATGCACTTGATCCGTTCCCGCTCGAGAAGGCGCGGCATCACAAAACGGGACATCTGCGTCGCCGAATTCTCGACCGCCTGCTGTATGAGGACCATGCGCGCGTTCGGATCCTCCGTGCCGGCCAGGAATTCTTCCGTCTCCCGGCACGACTGCTCAAAAAAAACGCGATACTCCTCCCAGAGCCAATACTTGATCGCGGGCAGCGTTTTGCTCCGGATGCGCCCGCACACCCGCTCGAGATCGTCGCGCAAGGGATGCGCCCGCAAGGTGTCCCGCAAATCCTCGCGCGCCTCCTTCAGACGCCGACGCATGTCAAACGACAGATTCGGAATATCCTCGTAATAGAGCAGCACCCGGCCCAGCAAACGGGCCTGCTGCTTCCACTCGGCATAGCTGCCGGTTCCTGGCGCGGGCGGCCGGCTCTTGGCGCGTTTGGGCGCCGTCAACGAAATAATGGCCAGCACCGGGGCAAACCATCCGCCCGCCAGCAAAATCATCAGCGCCCCGGCCAGAGGCGGTGAATGCGAACGAATCAGCAGGTACAGCGCCCCCCCCATGAGCAGCGCCATGCCAAACCACCACACCATCGGCGCGCGCCGCTCGCGCACCACCGCCCGGCGCAGCGCCTCCGCCGCGCCCAGATCCATGGACTCCAACCCTGCCCGTTCCCGTGCCAAAGCCTACCAACCCGTCCGCCCCGACTATTCCCGCCCGGCCTGCCGGCGCATCTCCGTTGCCAGAGTGTTGGCCTCGTGGAAAATCTCCTGCTCGTCCAGGCCCGTCAAGCGGCCCTTCTCCACCAGCACCTTGCCCGCCACAATCGTATACTCCGCTCGTGGCGCGCTGCCGCAGAACAGCACCGCATGCGCGGGGTCCGCCATCGCCCCGGCATAATCCAGACGGTCCAGCCGGAACAGCGCCATATCCGCCGCCATGCCCGGCTCGATCCGCCCGATTTCCGGCTGGCCCAGCAGCTCTGCCCCGCCCCGCGTGGCCATCTTCACCACGGTGCTCGGCGGCATGCTGGTCACCCCCGTGCCCACCCGGTGCACCATCAACGCCGTCTGCATCTCCCGCAGCAAATTCGACGAATCATTGCTCGCGCTCCCATCCACCGCAATGCCCACCCGCACCCCCGCCTCCAGCAGCGCCGGAACCTGGCAAATGCCCGAACCCAGCCGCAGGTTGCTGCAAGGACAATGCGCCACCCCGCACTTCATCTCGCCCAGCCGCTTGATTTCGTCCGGCTGGAACCAGATCCCGTGCGCGTACCATACGTCCGGCCCCACCCACCCCACACTCTCCATATAGTCCAGCGGGCGCATGCCGATCTTCTCGACGCAGAACGAATCCTCGTCGTTGGTCTCGGCCAGATGCGTATGCATATATACCTTCTTCTCGCGCGCGAACACCGCCGTCTCCGCCAGCGATTCACGCGTCACCGAAAACGGCGAACAGGGCGCCAGCACAATCCGCGTCATCGCCAGCGGATTGGGATCGTGATATTTCGCGATCAGGCGGTCGCAATCCTTCAAAATGGCCTCCCACGTCTGGGTCACGTCGTCCGGCGGCAGCCCCCCCGCCGAGCGCCCCAGACTCATGCTGCCCCGGGTGGGATGAAACCGCACGCCGATCTCGCGCGCCGTATCAATCTCCACATCCAGAAACTCCACCGGTGCCGTCTCCGGAAACACATAAAAGTGATCCGTTGTCGTCGTGCATCCACTCAGCAGCAGCTCCCCCAGCGCGATCTGCGTGCTCACCCGCACCCCCTCCGGGGTCAGTCCGCGCCACACCTCATACAGCCACACCAGCCAGTCAAACAGCTTCACGTTCTGCACCGCCGGAATGTTGCGCGTTAGCGTCTGATAAAAGTGATGGTGCGTGTTCACAAAACCCGGATAGGCCACACACCAGCGCCCATCGAGCACCCGCGCCCCCTCGGGAGTCTCCAGCGCCGGCCCCACCGCCGTGATCCGCCCCCCCTCCATCACCACATCCACATCGTGCAACACCCGATAACCCTCATCCACCGTCACCAGTGTATGAATCTTCTCCACTTTCAATGCGCTCATCACTCTACTCCTCTATCACTGGATAATTCATGCGACAAGTCCGGCTCGGATGCAAGGCAGGCGGGGCGAAGCTGGTTTGGCAACCTGCGAGCCCCGAATAACGCCGCAGACGGGTTGGAATCGTCGCGCCGAAGGACAACATGGATGAATAATAGTTTTTTCACTCAAATATCCGCATCACGCAGTGCTGCAATAAATAAAGATGTTTTCATTCAGGTTGGTGAATTATTCAGGTTATCGCCGCCATCAACTCCCGCTGAGCCGCGCAGATCAACTCGCAGGCCCAGCGCCCCGCCCGACCCGGACGGATCTCCACCACCGCCCCCGCCGCGCGCGCAATCGCCGCCGCCGCAGCGATGTCCCACAGCCACACATCCTTCTCCACATACATATCCAGCCAGCCGCAAGCCACATAGGCCCCCATCAGCGCTGCCGTCCCCAGCATCCGGATCTTCTTGAAATCCTGCACCTGCCCCACAAACGCCCGCAACGACCCATCATCCTTGGCCTGCTGATGCGGAAAACCCGTCGCCAACGACGCCCGTAACGGCTCGCGTATCCCCGACACCCGGATCGCCTCCCCATTGCGCCAGGCCCCCTCCCCCACCACACCCGTAAACAGCTCATCACGGAAAAAATCATAAATCGCCCCCAGCACCGGTTCCCCCCCCGCCCACAACCCCACCGACGAGCAGCAAAGCGGCATCCCCCGCGAATAGTTAAACGTGCCATCGAGCGGGTCCACCACCCACATGCACGCAGTGTCATCCAACACACCGTGCTCGCCGCTCTCCTCCGTCAGCACCGGCAGCGGCATGCGCTCATTCAAAATCTCCAGAATCCGCGCCTCCGCCAACTGATCCGCCTTCAGCTTAATGTCATACGCCTCCTCCGAGATCACCTCAATCGGTTCCTCGCGCAACTCGAGCAACAGGCGACCAGCCTCCTTCACCGCCGCCACCGCCGCTTCGAGCGCGTGCGCCCGTTCCGATTTGTCCAGCAAAGCCATGACCCGGCACTCTACCCCCCCCCCGCCAGAGGGTCAAGCCACGGCAAACAGTGTCTACAGTCTGCCGTCCCAAGTCTGTCGTCTTCCCCCCGTTCATTCGCGGTTCGACACTCCCCCCTTCCCTGCTCCCATGCTCCTTGCTCGCGGCGCAGCCGCCCCCTCCCACGCCCATATGTCCCCTCTGTCCCATATGTTCCATATTTTACCCATTCGCCCCTTATTCAGTCCATACCCGTCCATCTCGTCCATTCCTCTCCTTATCTTCAAAAATTTCGCGTCCATTCATGTCCATTCGCGGTTCAAAACTCCCCCTTCCCTGCTTCCATGCTCCTTGCTCGCGGCGCAGCCGCGGCGCATTCACGCAATTCCCCATCGTCCGTCCCCACGCCAAAACCTCGCACAATCGCCAAATTTGCCCATTTTGACCCCGTTTTCACCTCATTTTTGCCCATTTTCGCCCATTTCGGCCCTTTTTTCGCGATTTTTCATGCTTCTCCCGTTCCCTCTCCGCAAAGGCCGCCACCCCGCGCTGGCGGTCAAAGCGCCATTGTCTTTCCCCGACACCTGCGCTATGCTCCCGGCTCAACTGGAGGTTGTTATGAGTTCAAAACGCACTGCATCCCGTAAACCCGCCCGTCCCGCCCCTTTCAAGCGCGTTGTCGTGGCCGGCGCCCAATTCGCCGTGGTTCCCAACGATATTTCCGCCAATCTCGACCTCTGCGTTCATTATCTGCGGCGCGCCTCGCGCGAGACCAGCGCCAAGCTCGTGGTATTCCCCGAATCCATCACCACCGGCTACAACCCCGCCATGCCCCCCGCCGATTTCTACAACTTCCTGCCCCCCACCCCCAAATTGCTCGCCCCCATCCGGCAAGCCTGCAAAGAGCTCGGCATCCATTGCGTCCTGCCCACCTACGAGCGCGGCCCCAAACGCGACATCATCTACAACTCCGCGTTCCTCATCGATTCACGCGGACGCAATCTCGGCGCTTACCGCAAAACCCACCTGTTCCCCACCGAACGCCTCGAAAACAACGGCTGGACCACCAGCGGCAGTCGCTTCCCCGTCTTCAAAACTGAAATCGGCGTCATCGGCATCCACATCTGCTTCGACGGCGACTTCCCCGAAGTCTCCCGCATCCTCGCGGTCAAGGGCGCCCACATCATTTGCCGCCCCTCCGCCCTCATGCGCAGCTTCGAAGTTTGGGAATTCACCAACAAGATGCGCGCCTACGAAAACAACCTCTATCACATCGCGGTCAATGCCGTCGGCCCCGATGCTGCCAACACCAACTTCTTCGGGCATTCCATGATCATCTCCCCCATCGCCCAGACCCTCGCCCTCGCCCGGGGGGTGGATGACCTGATCTACGCGACACTCGAGCCCAATCCCCTCCAACGGATCAGCTACGGTTCCGACGCCCCCATGCTCTTCGAACACCTGCGCGACCGCAACGTGGCCAACTACACTAAGGCCCTCTTCCAAAAAGCCGTCTCCCCCTTCCTCCCCACCGGACGCCCCGGCAAAAAATAACTCGCCGATTTTGCCGTTTTGCGGCTAAATTTGCTCGTTTGAGGGCGTTTTGGCCCATTTTTGACCAATTTCGGGCGGTTTTCGGTCAAATTTGACGGATTTCCCGTATTTTTCGACCATTCCCAACCCATTTTACGCCAAACCCGTCACGCCTACGCCCCTCTCCGCCAGATCCAGTCTCGCGCCCCCTTCCACCTGGCACATTTTACCGCGTCGAAGGCGCATTCGCGCCCATTCCTGAGTTCCGAGTTGGGTCTAAAAATAGACGTAACTCATTGCAATGCAATGGTGCAATTTTTGTTTTGGGTGTCCCGACACTATATTTGAGGGTTTGGAGGGCTGAAAATTGTTCGTTTTTTCGATAATTTTGCACATTTGGGGGTTGTAATCGGTGTGTTTTTGCCAAGTCACGCTCATAACTGTCTTGAGTTTACTGATTGCGTTGAAATTGACTGAAAATTGGCGCGTATGTTTTAGCCTGGATTATTCATCAGCATGGATGAAAGTATTGTTATTTGCTGCAGGGCAGCATGATGCGGAAATAATCATAAAAAATTCAGTTTTCATCCATGTTGACCCAAGGCACGACGATTCCAACCCGTCTGCTTTGTTCTGCGGGGTTCGCAGTATGTCCATACAGCTTCACCCCGCACGCCTCGCATCCGGGTCGGAC
>LSQX01175637.1_pt5 | contig 25108 bp, 25 predicted proteins | sample 654561 | NCBI WGS metagenome assembly LSQX01 (sample SAMN04489861, study PRJNA283612) | anaerobic digester metagenome | isolation source: 4 biogas reactors fed with cattle manure at either 37C or 55C with and... | place: Denmark: Kongens Lyngby | collected 2014 | reverse complement strand
GCCGGGACGCGGATAATCTTTCTAGGTTATTTGATAGTGAACTGCATCCAGCTTGGCGCGACCATCGACTACGGCATTCTTTATACCGACCGATATTTGAGTCACCGCGGGAAGAGTTCCCGCGCCGAGAGCGTAGCCAACGCCACAAGCGAAGCGCTCCCGACGATTATGACTTCGGGTTTGATCCTCTTTTGCGCCGGAATGGTCTTGTCGGCGGTATCGGGAATACCGGTCGTCGCCTTAATGGGGCGCCTGATTGGCGTCGGCGGCCTGATTTCCGTCGCCATGATATTATTCGTCTTACCCCAAACATTATTGCTAGCCGACCGCGTTCTTCTAAAGAAAGGCGCGAAATAAAAAAAACCCTCGCCATGTAACGGGCGGGGGTTTTACAATCTATGAAAATATTTCTTTAAAAAATAATAAACGCCGTTGTTTTCGACCGATTTTGTGATATATTTGGCTGTTTTCAACAATTCCGGGTGGCCGTTGGCCATCGCTACGGAAACCGATGCCGAGCCCAACAAGTCGATGTCGTTATGGCCGTCGCCAAAGGCGATAATCTTCTTATCGGGAATTCCGTAATAATGGGCGACCTTTTTAAGGGCCCTGCCTTTTGAGGTTTTGGCGTTATAAACCTCGCCGAGAACCAGGCCGTCGGGGATCGGCCAGAACCTGAGATCGATATTGTCGTGTTTTGATTTAAGGTAAGCGGAGATTTCCTCCTGTTTGGCGGCCTCGGCGTAAATAATCGCGCCGTTGGGATCGTTATGGAGGATATCTTGGGGATCGCCAATGGCGAGGTTTCCCCCGTCCGCATGAAGAAATGGCCGAATCTGGTCATCCTTTTTCCATAAATAAATATCGTCCTCAACCTCGCAGAAAACATTGATGATCGCGTCGGACTTTTCTTTAATCAAATCAATGATTACTTGCTTATCGATCGTTATTATCGTTTTCGGAAAAAAATAATCGCTCGGGTTGTGGACAAGGGCGCCGTTATAATTGATAATCGGCGTGTCGAGCTCGAGCATTTCGTATGCCGGTTTAGTCGAGCGGTAAGGACGACCCGTGGCGATAACGACGTAATTTGTTTTCGCGAGTTTTTTCAAATAACGGATGCTTTTATGGTCGTAGTTGTCGAAATCGGTGACGAGCGTGCCGTCCAAATCAACGGCAATCAAAAAATCTTTGTTCATGATTAACCTCGCGTTTTTCATAATATTATCACAAAACAAAACAAATGTCTAGAAATTAAAAATTATCTTGCGGGAAGGAGGAGAACGAAAAAGGCTCGCGCGCAGCCCGGCGGGCGTTTTTCATTTTTATACTATAAATTGCGTTTAGGTCTTGTTGCAATAACATCTGTTTTATAGTAAAATATAAGTTAGTTAGGAAAAGTGATTTGATATGAATCTGCTGCGCAAATTGAAAGATTTTTTCGCCGAGTTGTTCGGGAAGTTTTCCTTGGATAATCTTTTGATTCTCTTTTTTGGGATCATTATCGGGTTTTTGGTTTGCCTGATGATATATTTGGTCTTTGTTTTTATATCCCTGAAGAAGGGGGAAAAAAGATATCAAGCCCAGAAGCGGGAGATTGAAGACGAGAAAATCGCGCGGCTGATTCGCAGCGCCCGCAACCTGTTCATCGAGGAATACGCGAACGAAACGCTCGGGCAAAAAATCAACGCCGTCGGGAAGATATCTTGGAATCTAATCAACGATATCGCGAAAGTGTATTACCCGAAGTCCAATTACCCGATTTACGAGCTGAGTCTCGACGAGTTGATTATCCTTAACCATTACATTACCGACCGGGTCGATATGATTTTCAAGGGCCCGGTGCTTAGCCCGCTGAAAAAAGTGAAAATCGCCAATATCTTAAAGTTATTCGAGATTAAGAAAAAAATTGACGAGAACGTGGCCGTGAAAGCCGTCAATAAATTGAAAATACCGAAAATACTACAAGCAACGGTCGCCGTGCTAAATATTTTCAACCCCGCCTACTGGGTTAAAAAGTTAATGGTAAACACGACGATCCTGGCGGCGAGCAATAAGATCTGCACCACGATTATCGACGTCGTGGGCGAGGAGACAAACAAAGTTTACAGTAAAAATGTTTTTAATCGCGAAAAAATAGCGAATCTGGAAATCGAACAATCGATTCTCGAATTGGAATCAATGGTTGAAAAAGAATAGGAGCATGAAGGGCATGAGACGAAAAAACTTTTATATCGCCAGAATTGACAAAGAAATAGAAAAAGAAACTAAGGAACAAAACAAATCCGAGGATCAAAAATTTCGCCCGGAACCTTTTGTTTCCACGATCTCGGGTTATAACGTGAAAGACAAGCCTTCTTTCCCGTATATTAAATGGAATAACCGCGGCTTGCAATACGAGGGTTTAAGGGACAGGAGAAAAATCAGCGAGGATGAGAGAAAAAAGATTTACGGAACGGAATATTACGAGTTCGCGCCGATTTTAAAACCGATGATCGACGGCGAGCCGGTGGGCTCGAACCGCGCCAATGACGATGAAGAATGGGCCGGGGAGAGCGCCGGGCGAGAGGAAGCGCCGGAAATCGACGACGAGTATGACTTCTTGAAAGACGCCGTTTCCTCAAGAGCAAAGGTTCCCGAATTCAAACCCCGCGCCGACGAGCCCGCGCCGGAAGAAATCTATTCTTCGCCGGGGAAAAAAGACCCGCTCGCAAATTCGGTCGCTTCCCGTCCGAAGCCGCGCAAATACGAGCGCCCACCTTTAAGCATATTAAAACGGGGCGAGAAATCGCCTTTTCCCGATTACGGACACGTGATCATCCAAAAGGATATTATCGACCGGACCCTGCGCGATTTCAAGATCGGCGGCCGTGTTGTCGAATACACGAAGGGACCGAGCGTTACCCAATTTGAGATCAAACTCGATCCCGGCGTTAAGGTCGAGCGGGTTAAAAATATCTCGCGCAACCTGCAGATGAGCCTTGAGGGCAAATCGATCAGGATCGAGGCCCCGATTCCGGGAAAAAGCACGATCGGCATCGAGGTGCCGAACCAGGTCCGGGAGAAGGTGTGTTTCGGGGACTTGATCGCTGAACCGGGGTTTTTAAACGACGGCAATCCGCTGAACGTCGTTTTGGGGATTGATATCGGCGGGAATTTCGTCAATCTAGATATCGTCAGCATGCCGCACGCTTTAATCGCCGGGACGACCGGGAGCGGGAAGAGCGTCTGTATTCATTCGATTATCAACAGCATATTATATAAGGCCAATCCCGAGGAAGTCAAGTTGATTTTAATCGATCCGAAGCTGATTGAATTCGCCAGCTATGAGGATATCCCGCACTTGGCGACGCCGGTTATCAACGACCCGAAACTGGCGACGGTCGCCCTGAAATGGGCGGTCGAGGAAATGGAAAGCCGCTATGAGCTGTTCCGTTCCTACAAACGCCGCGACTTCCAGACCTATAACGAGCTTGCAAAGGAAGACCCCCGGGTTTCCCCCTTGCCTTACATAATTATCATTATCGACGAGCTCGCGGACTTGATGTTTGTGGCCGCGTCCTCGGTCGAGGAATATATCCAGCGTCTCGCCCAAAAGGCCCGCGCCGCCGGCATTCACCTGATTATGGCGACGCAGCGGCCGTCCACCGACGTCATCAAAGGAACCATTAAGGCCAATATCCAGACGCGCATCGCTTTCGCCGTCAATTCCCAGGTCGACTCGATGACGATTCTCGATAAATCGGGCGCCGACAAGCTTCTCGGCCAGGGAGATATGCTATATAGCGACGGGGTGAACGAAACCCGCGTGCAAGGCTCGTTCATCTCTCTTGACGAGATTACCGACGTTACCGATTATATAAAGGCCCGTCACGATCCCGACTTTATGTTCTCGAGCGACGACTTAAAGCAGAAGATGCAGCGCGAGGAGGAAACGGCGGTCGATCCGACGGACGACGAGTACTTTACCGTCATCGCCCGGGATGTCGTCGAAAACGATAACGCCTCCATCAACCGCATTCAAAAAGCCTACGGGATCGGCTTTAACCGCGCGCAAAGCATTATGATGGGGCTTGAGGAACTGGGCATCGTTTCGGAAGGCGTCGCCGGCCGCCCGCGCCGCGTGTTGGTCACCATCGAAGAATTGGAAGGGATATTGAATGAATGGAAATAATGTAAAAGATAAGAAAGAAATTACCCCCGGGCAAATCTTTAAAAAAGCAATCGCCCTCGCGATTACTTTTTTGCTTTTGCTTTTGATGCTCGTTTTGCCGGTAAGCAAAATCGCCTTAATCAGGAAATCGTTTATTTATTTGACGCTTTTTATATCGGCGGCCGTCGCCGCGGCGGCGATTATTTTCCGGCGCCGGGAGTATCCGGATAAATTCGTTCGTTTTTATTATCATTTCGCGGATTTTTTATTCACTCTTAATGTCGTGTTGATCGCCGTGCAGATTTTTTTCGCGTTTCTCTTTTTTCCCGCGACCGTGGACAAAACTTCGATGTATCCGAATCTTGCGGACGGAGACAAGATTATCGTGCGAAGCCGAGCGCTCCCGAAGCATTTGGATGTCGTCATCCTTAAGGTCGACCGCGAACACAATGTTCTCGCGGACGGCGTCGTTGACGGCGAGCTAATCGTCAAAAGAGTGATCGGCATGCCGGGCGACACGTTTTACTACGAGGACGGGTATCTTTTCCTGAACGGCGAGAAAGTCGAGGAGTCATATCTCTTTGACGAAAACGGGGAATTTAAATCCGGGAATATCTACGATACCAAAGCCGATGATTTCCACTTCTCGATATACGCGAAAGTCGCCGGCGAGAGTATCTGCGCGCCGGGTGACGAATCGTGCCGGATTCCGGAGGACTATTATTTCGTCCTCGGCGATAATCGCAAACATAGCGTTGACAGCAGGCGCCTGGGGCTCTTTCATAAGTCCCAGATCGTCGGCATCGCCAAGTATCGGGTTAAACGCCTGTTTGATTGGGAGAAAATATGATCCAATGGTTTCCCGGCCATATGGCCAAGGCGAAAAGGGAAATCGCCGCGGCGCTCTCTTTGGTTGATATCGTTTTCGAACTGGTTGACGCCCGCGTCCCGGCCTCGTCCCGCAACCCGATGCTTTCGGATATTATTAAAAACAAACCGCGGCTCGTTATCATGACAAAAGCCGCGATCGCCGATCCCGCCCAAACGCCGCTTTGGGAGCGCGAGATCCGCGCCGAGGGACGCGAGGTCTTGACCGTCGACGCCGTGACCGGGGAAAATATTAAAAAAATTACCCCCATGGCCGGAGCCCTGGCAACCACGGCGAAAAAAAAGGTTCCGGGCATGAAGGCGCGCCCGGTTCGGGCGATGATAATCGGTATCCCAAACGTCGGGAAATCGACGCTCATTAACCGGCTCGTGGGGAGAAGGGCCGCCGCCGTCGGCAGCCGGCCGGGCGTGACCAAAGCCCAGCAATGGATCAGGATCAATCCCCGACTTGAATTGCTCGACACGCCGGGAATCCTTTGGCCGAAGTTTGAGGACCGCGCGGTCGCCATGCATTTGGCGCTTACGGGAGCGATAAAAAGCGAGATTCTTTCGTTTATCGAGATCGGCGAATATTTTATCGATTTCTTGCGCGACCATTATCCCGACGCTTTTAAGGAACGGTACGGGATCGAAGCGGGGGTTTCGAAACCGGACCTCGCCCGCCATATCGCCTCGACCCGGGGCGTTACGGGCGATGATTATTACGAGAAGGCCTTCGCCCTCGTGATTAACGATTTTCAAAACGCCCGCGTCGGGCGAATCACGCTTGACCGCATCGAAAAACCAATATAAATATTGGTTTTTTTCTTTAAAAGTAGATTATTGTGGAAAAAAAAATAATTATGTGATAAAATGGGTTGAATTTGCGAGGGAAGCACATGGAAGATCTATACGCCATTGAGGAAAGCCTGCGCCGCGAGGGATACAAATATATCGCCGGATGCGACGAGGCGGGCCGCGGGCCGATGGCGGGGCCGCTTTTTGCCGCCGCCGTCATTCTGCCGCCCGGTTATCGTTTGGAAAAATTAAACGATTCCAAAAAGTTAACGCCCGGAATAAGGCGAAAATTATATAATATAATAATACGAGACGCGGTCGAGATTCGTCGCGCCGTTATCGACGTCGAGGAAGTCGACCGTCTTAACGTCTACGCCGCCAGCAACCTGGCGATGAGGCGATGCGTCTATGGCTTTAAAACGCCGGTCGATTGCGTCCTGACCGACGCGATGCCGCTTGATTTGGAGATTAAATGCCTAAGCATAATCAAGGGCGATTCCAAATCGGCCGCGATCGCCGCCGCGAGCATCGTCGCGAAAGTGGAAAGAGACGATTATATGATCGAGATGGACCGTCGATACCCGCAGTACGGTTTCGCGCGGCACAAGGGATACGTGACGAAATATCATCTCGAGATGCTTGAAAAACACGGGCCTTCGCCGTTGCATCGCAGGAGTTTCGCGCCCGTGCGGCAGGCGCTCGCGCGGCAGCTTTCCTGGGAGGGGTTACGATGATTGACGCTCACGTGCATATTGAGTTCGGCGAATACGCGATCGAATATATCGAGCGGATGGTCGATAAGGCGCGGGAAAAAGGGATAACGGAGATTTGGGTCCTGGATCATACCCATAAATTTTTGGAGTTCAAGCCGGTTTATGAGATAATCCGTTCCGACGCTTTTAACCGCGCGTGGTATGACCGGAAAAGACCGATCCCGCTCGCGGATTTTCTTGAGCTCGCGAGTTCGGTGAAGAAAAGATCTTATCCTGTAACGGTCAAATTCGGTCTTGAAGTATGCTATTTTGAAGAAAAGGAAGAGGAACTGAGGGGGATTTTACGGGAGCATGATTTTGATTTTTTAATCGGCAGCGTTCATTTTATCGACGGGTTCGGTTTCGACCTGTCGCGAAAAAATTGGGAAGGAAAAGACGTTAACCGTCTTTACCGCCGTTATTACGAGATAACCGAGAGTTTAATCAAAAGCGGGCTATTCACCGCGCTCGGTCATCCGGACGCTATTAAACTTTTTGAAAAATATCCCGATTACCCGCTTGCGGACGCATACCGGCGGGTAGCCGCGCTTTTGAAGGAGCGCGGGATGGCGACGGAGAACAACAGCGGTCTTTCGCGTTACGGTTTTCCCTATCCCGGGCTTAATCCCGAGTTCCTCCGAATTTTAAAAGAAACCGGCGTCGTTATCAACCGCGCGTCCGACGCCCATAATATCGATGATATCGGACGCATGTTCGAGCGGCTTGAAATATAGCGCAATCGGTGAATAAAGTTAAGAACCGTGACTAAAATAAAAAAAGATTGCCGCCGGCAAATAACGTTGATATAATTTTATTTAGAAGGTGAGTCATTAATGAAAAGTAATTTGATTATTGTCGAGAGCCCGGCAAAATCACAAACGATAAGCAAATATTTGGGCGATGATTTTATCGTCGCCTCAAGCAAGGGACATATCCGCGACCTGAAAAAGCAAGGTTTCGGTCGCTTCGGCGTCGACATCGAGGACAACTTTAAGCCGATGTACCGGACGCTGCGCGAAAAGGCCGCCGTTATCCGCGAGCTGAAAGCCGCCGTCAAAAAGGCGAAAAAAATTTATCTTGCGACGGACCCCGACCGCGAGGGCGAGGCGATCAGTTGGCATCTTTACGAGGTTCTCAACCTTGACGGCCGCGATTACGAACGGATTGTTTTTAACGAGATTACGAAACCGGCGATTCTGAAAGCGTTGGAAAACGGCCGGGGGATCGATACCGACTTGGTCCACTCGCAAGAATCGCGGCGGATTCTCGACCGGATAATCGGTTTCAGCCTTTCCTCGCTTCTCCAGAAAAAAATCGGCTCGAAATCGGCGGGACGCGTGCAATCGGTCGCTTTGAAGTTGATTGTCGACCGGGAAAAAGAAATTCGCGCTTTCGTGCCGGAGGAGTATTGGGAGTTATTTATCGATTTCCTAAAAAACAAGGAAAAGCTCCGGGCCAAGCTGACGCAGCATAACGGCCGGAAGATTGAGTTAAAAACCAAGGAAGAGACGGATAAAGTTCTTTCCGAGCTTTCCGATACATACCGCGTCCGGGATATTACCCGCAAAGAGCGGAAAAAGGCGGCGAAACCGCCGTTTATCACCTCGACATTGCAGCAGGAAGCCTCGACGAAATTTAACTTTAATTCCAAACGGACAATGATGGTCGCCCAGAAGCTGTACGAGGGAATCGAGCTTGCGAGCGAGAGAGTCGGGCTGATAACCTATATGCGGACCGACTCGATTCGGTTGTCCGACCAGTTTATCGGCGAGGCGAAAAATTGGATTCTCGAAAATCTCGGCAAGGAATATTTCGCGGGTTACTATAGGACCAATAAGGGGAAAAAGGTCCAGGACGCCCACGAGGCGATCCGACCGACCTCCCTGCGGCACACGCCCGAGTCCGTCAAGAAATTCCTAACCGCCGACGAGTATAAAATATATTCGCTGATTTACTACCGCGCCTTATGCGCGTTAATGAGCCCCGCCGTCATCGAGGATGAAAAAGTGTTGATTGAGAATAACGGTTATGTTTTCGAGATTGCGGGCGAGAAGGTCCTTTTTGACGGTTACCTTCGGTTTTACGCGCCTTACGAAAACGCGCAGATCAAAACCTTGCCGGAATTCGCGACGGGCGAGGTCCTGAGCGGCGTCGAGCCAGTTCCCGAGCAAAAATTTACCTCTCCGCCGCTGCGTTACACGGAATCGCGGTTGATCAAAAAAATGGAGGAGTTGGGAATCGGCAGGCCCTCGACTTACTCGCTAACCGTCGACACGTTAAAGCAGCGCTATTACGTGCGAATGGAAAACCGCAGTTTCGTCCCCACCGACCAGGGAATTCTTACCGCCGAAAAACTCGAACAATATTTCAGCGATATTATAAACGTAAAATACACGGCGGAAATGGAAACTGTTTTGGACGAAATCGCGCTCGGGAAGAAAGTATGGCATGAGGAATTGCGGTTGTTTTATGATAAATTTATGCCCCTCGTCGAATACGCGAGCGCGCATATGGAAAAAATCTACCCCGTTTATCTCGACGAGTATTGCCCGGAATGCGGGAACCAGCTCGTAATCAGAAACGGGCGGTACGGGCAGTTCGTCGCGTGCTCGGCTTTTCCCAAATGTCATTACGTGAAAAAAGAGGAAAAGAAGACCGACGTCGCGTGTCCCAATTGCGGGATCGGTCATCTGGTGGAGAAAGTTTCGCGACGCGGCCGCTCGCGGGGGAAGAAGTTTTACGCCTGCAACAGGTACCCGGAATGCAAAACCACTTTTTCGGAATTGCCGGGAACAAACGATAACGAAAAATAACAAACAGTCACGCCGGCGCGAGCTAAAGTGACTGTTTTTCTATCGGGTCGATTATTTTTCAAAGCAATTATATTTTTGAAGTTCAATTACGCATAAAAATATGGTATAATAATTATTGATTAGATTACGGAAACGGTGGTATTTATGGGCTTTATGAATTTATTTAGAAACAAGAAAAAAAGAAACGATAAATACCGGATCGGCATGGAAAAGACCCGCCAAGGCGCCTTCTCCCGCCTGAAGCGGCTCTTTACCGGTTATAACGAGGTTACGGAAGAATTTTTTGACGAACTGGAAGAAATATTCGTTATGGCCGATATCGGCGTCGACACGACGGTGAAGTTTATCGACGAACTGAAAGCCGATCCCCGCGTTAAGGAAATAAAAGACATTAAGGAAATCCAGCCGATTATTATCGATAAAATGTTTGATTTGTATCTAAAAGGCGAGATCGTCAATTCCAATCTCCGTCTTAATAAAACCGGTCTTTCCGTGTTTTTATTCGTCGGCGTTAACGGCAGCGGTAAAACGACGACAATCGCGAAAATCGCTAATAAATTGCAAAAAGAAGGTAAAAGGGTGGTTATCGCCGCGGGGGACACCTTCCGGGCCGGCGCCGCCGAGCAACTTAAGATTTGGGGCGACCGCGTCGGCGCTCGCGTGGTGACGAAAAACCAAGGCAGCGACCCCTCTAGCGTGATATTCGACGCCATAAAAATCGCGAAAGAAGAAAACTACGACGTGGTTTTGTGCGATACGGCCGGACGCCTACAAACCAAGGTTAACTTAATGAAAGAGCTTGCGAAAATAAAGAGAGTTATCGGCCGCGAGGCGCCGGGAGCCCCCCAGGACACTTTGCTCGTTATTGACGCCACCACCGGTCAAAACGGCTTAAGCCAAGCCAAGGCTTTTATCGAGGCCACGGAAGTCACCGGCGTCATCCTCACCAAACTCGACGGCACGGCCAAGGGCGGGATTGTCCTCGCGATTCGCGACATTTACTCGCTCCCGATAAAGTTTGTCTGTCTCGGCGAGGGAATCGAGGATATCGAATATTTTGATCTCGAACAATATATTTACGGTTTGTTCGCGGAGATAATAGAAGAGGGATAAAGATGGATAATTTGGAAAAAAGGGAATACTATTCGCGCTTGTTTGATTTTTACGAGAATCTGCTCACGGAAAAACAAAGGCAATATTTTTCCGATTATTATTTTCGCGACTTATCGCTCGCGGAGATCGCGGGCTGCTACGGCGTCAGCCGTAACGCTGTTTACGACCAACTAAACAAAACATATAAAAACTTAGAAAAAATGGAAAGAAAACTGAAACTTTTCGTAAAGTATCAGGAAAGAGCCAAGCTTTACGAGCAATACCAAAACACGGATAATCCCGAACTGCGTGATTTTATCGGGAAATTAAGAGAACTGGAGTAGTGCCGTATGCCTTTTGAAAGTTTATCGGAAAGAATCCAGATGGCGCTGCGCCGCGTCACCGGCCGGGCGCGCCTGACTGAAAAAGATATCGAAGAGATGATGAAGGAAGTCCGCCTGTCCCTATTGGAAGCGGACGTCAACTACAGGGTAGTGAAGAACTTTACCGCCGAGGTCAAGGCTAAAGCGATGGGAGAGAAAATCTTGAAATCCCTAACACCCGGCGATATGGTTGTAAAGATCGTTCATGACGAGTTGAAAAGGTTGATGGGCGGCGAGACCGCCGGCCTTAACTATAAAAGCGACGGACCGTCGGTTTTTATGCTCGTCGGCCTGCAGGGGTCAGGTAAAACGACGCAATGTGGGAAACTCGCCAATTTATTGAAAAAACGCGATGCGAAGAAGCCGCTTTTAATCGCGGCCGATATATACCGCCCCGCGGCGGTCGACCAGCTTTTGACCGTCGGCGGCCAGCTCGGCATCGAAGTTTTTGAAATGGGAACTGGGACGAAAGTCGCGGATATCGTGAAAAAAGGGTTGAAATACGCCGCGGATAAAGGGCATGACCTGGCGATTATCGATACCGCCGGCCGGTTGCATATAGACGATGACATGATGAACGAGTTGGTCGGGCTGGAAAAAGTCGCCCGTCCCGACGAGACCTTGTTGGTATTGGACGCGATGATGGGGCAGGACGCCATTAACGTTATCACGACCTTCAACGAACGTCTCAAAATTACCGGGTGCATCCTGACGAAACTTGACGGGGATACCCGCGGCGGCGCCGCTCTTTCGATTCGCTACTTGACCAATATCCCGATCAAATTTGTTGGCATGGGGGAAAAACTCGACCAGCTCGAGGTTTTTCATCCCGACCGGATGGCGGGGAGGATTTTGGGAATGGGCGACGTCGTCACATTAGTCGAAAAGGCCGCTCAGAACATCGAGGAAGAAGAAGCGATGAAGATGGCGGAAAGGATGCAAAAGGGGATCTTCGATTACAATGATTTTATCAAACAGCTCCGGTGGATGAAGCGTCTCGGCTCGCTAAAAGGCATTCTCGGCTTGATTCCGGGAATCGGTCGGATGATTAAAAACATTGATATCGATGAAAAGCAATTGGTTTATCTTGAAGCGATCGTCCAATCGATGACGCCGGAAGAAAGGAAAAGACCGGAACTATTGGAACGAAGCTCGGCGCGCCGCCGGCGAATCGCCGCCGGGAGCGGCCGAACGTATAGCGAGGTGACCGATATCATCAAGCGATTTAACGAGATGCGCGACCGGATGCGCTCGTTGATGCGGATGGGGATGGACGGGATGGCCGGCATGCCGGACATCGATTCGAAAAAATTTCAAAAACGTGATTGACAAAAGGGAAGCAGAAGATGTTTAAAGACTTTGCCAGTTATCTTACAACTTTGAAACAGCGGCTTGAGGAATATTTTGCCCGCGCGGAACAAGAAGAAAACGAAAAAATCGCTTCGTTTTTTTCTTCCTTGAAAAAGTCTTTGCTGGGCAAGCAGGAAGCCGTGGCGGCTTGGGAAAACGAGATAACCATCGGCGAGAAGAAATACGACCGCGAAAAGGAAAGACTCGAGGTTTTGCTCGGTGATTTACAAAAGATTTTGACCGAGGGGCTCCCCAATCATCTTAAATCTTCCCAACCGGAGGCCGGCGGAGAGACGGGCGACGCGTCCTTATACAAAAGAAAAAAGCATAACATAAATTACAAGCTGAATAACCTGAAGCGAACCTTGATGCAGAAAATCAAGGAAAACAACGACGCGATCAACGATGAAAACCGCGGATACAAAAACCGCGAGGCGGAATTGCTTCGCCGGCAAAATATCGATATCCAACGCTCGGTAAGCAATAATATCAAAGAGTACGGCGATTTGGAGAAAAAACTCCTTGATATCAACGACGGGAAAAGCATCATCGAGACGAAGAAAAAGATAAAAAAGATTCGGATCGCCGGTCTCAAAGAGCAAATGAACATTAAAAACAAATACGCGCAGTTGCTGTATCAAAATTCCCTCGAGTACGCGAAATTCTATGAAAAAATGATGCTGAACCACGAGCTCAACAACGAGGAATTCGGCTTGAAGATAAAGGCATTGGAAGCGGAAAAACAAGAGATTGAGTTGCTGGAAAAAAGCGACGCCGCGGTCGCGGAATTGGAATGGAAGAAAAGGCTGCTTGACTGGGAGAAAGAAAACGAGTTATCGCGCCTTAAAGCTTTAAGCAAAATCTCCGAGCAAATAATCGACTTAAAAAAACAGATCGCCGCGAACGACGCCGAGAAAATTAAATATGTCAGCGAAAAAATAAACGCGACGGAAAAAGAAATATACGATTTTGACCGAGGCCAGTTAAGAATATATCTCAAGGAAGAATACTTCTCGGAACAACTAAACGCCGTTACCGCGCTGTTTTTCGAGCAATTGCTTTTACTTCTCGAGGCCGCTTCCCGGCAACTTAAGAACATCATCGAAGAGAGTTACCGGCAACGTTACCGGTTGTTGATGAAGACGAGCGAATATTTTCTCACCAGGAATAAAGAAAAATCGCTCCATTCGGGGCGCGAGTACCGCGGGATAATCGAAAAAGGCGAGCGTCTGATTTCGGAAGCCCGGGTGCGTCAGGAAAAAGCGCGGGACAAGTTCTTTAACGTTTTGCATCAGCATTTCGCGGCGGCGGCGGCCGCGATAAACGAGATTATGAAAGCCACGGCGGAATGGTTGGCCGCCGAGGAAACGGCTTTTGCCGAGTTGGGCGCGAATTGCGACGGGATACTCGCGGAAGAGTATCGGAAAAGCGTCGCCGCGAACGAAGAAATCGCCCGGGGGAAATTGGATAAATTCGCGCGGGTTTTCGAAAGCATCGAAGCCGAGGCCGAGGCGAATAACCGACATTACGAAGAAGCCGCCCGCAAAATCGAAGCGGAGTTTCTCATTCGCTGCGAAACAATTGACGAACAGATCAAGAAACTGCGCGCCGAAACCAAAGAAAAAATCGCGCGGATTCAAAAAGAGTATGTTTTGTTTAAAAAGAAAAGCCGGCAACGCCAAAACGTTCACAGAAACAATTATAATCAAAATATTCTCCAGCATGAAAAAACGCTGTACAAGCAATACCGCGAGCAGCTCGCGGAAAACGAGCTGGAACGGGAGCGCAAGATTAAGACTCTATAAAAAAAGATTCCGAAACCCGGAATCAAATGATGTTTTTTAACGCCGTTTTTAATAATTCCTCGACCGGCAGATTGATATTTTGCGTCAGAACGGGAATGACTCTCTTTATCTCGCTTTGACTGTAACCCATCGCTTTCAGCGCCGCTTTCACGTCCTTTATTTTCGGGTCGTCGACATCGGCGCCGGCGCCGGCGAAATCTAGCTTACCGTGCAAATCGATAATGATTTGTTGGCTGGTTTTTAAGCCGACCCCGGGGAAACGGCGTAAATACGAGGCGTCGCTGTTGTTAATCGCTTCGATGACTTTTTCGACGGAATCGCTTGCGATTATCGCCATCGCCCCTTTGGGGCCGATACCCCGCACAGAGATCAGTTTTAAGAATAGATCCCGTTCCTCGGGGGTTTTAAACCCGTAGAGTTCGATGGCGTCGTCCCGCACGTACATGTGGGTATAAACGGTCGCCTCGGTATTCAAGGCGAAAGCGAAGGGGTTGCCGGTCTTGATCGCGTAGCCCACGCCCCGGCATTCGAGCACGATATATTCTCCCCTTACAACCTTCACTGTTCCTTTCAGGTAATTAATCAATTTCTTCACCGCCTTGTTGTAATCATTATATCACAGGGGCTGCGGTTTGTAAATTGCGAGAATAGAAATGAGGAAAGTATGGAAAATAACAACGATATAAGCTTACGTGAATATGATTTGAGCCTGCGGCCGAAGCGTCTTGAGGAGTATATCGGTCAGGAAGCGATCAAAGAGATGCTTAACGTATTTATCACTTCCGCCCTGACGCGCGAGGAAACGCTCGATCATGTGTTGCTATACGGGCCTCCCGGTTTAGGAAAGACGACGCTCGCCCACATTATCGCGAACGAAATGAGCGCGCAAATCTATAGCGTCGCGGCGCCGTCTTTGGACCGCGTCGGCGATTTGGTCGCCATTCTTTCCAAACTCAACGCCGGCGATTTCCTTTTTATCGACGAAATCCACCGCCTGCCGCGGGTCGTCGAGGAAGTATTGTATTCGGCGATGGAAGACTATGTCGTCAATGTCATCGTCGGAAAGGACGCGACCGCCAACACGATTAAGATAGTTTTACCGCCGTTTACATTGGTCGGGGCGACGACCCGTTGCGGGGATATCACCGCGCCGCTGCGCGACCGTTTCGGCATCGTTCACCAGATCAATTATTACCCGCCGGCGGAAATCATGGAAATCGTCAAGCGGACCTCGCGGGTCTTCGCTTTCGCAATCGATGAAGACGCCGCCTGGGAAATCGCCAAGAGATCGCGCGGCACGCCGCGGATCGCCAACCGGCTTTTCCGCCGCGTCCGTGATTTCGCCCAATTTGAGGACCCGGATTGCGAGAAAATCAGCCTGCCCGTCACGATGACGGCCCTAACAAAACTCAACATCGACGAGGCGGGGCTGAACGAGACGGATTACCGTTACCTTTTGGCGATTATCGAGATGTTCGGCGGCGGCCCGGTCGGACTCAACGCCTTGGGCTCGGCGATTTCCGAGGACCTGACGACTCTTGAGGACGTGTACGAGCCGTATTTGTTGCAGGAGGGGTTTATCGTCAGGACGCCGCGGGGACGGATCGCGACGCAAAAAGCATACGATCATTTGGGAATAAAACATGAAAACAGATTATTTTGATTATGATTTGCCGGAAGAATTAATCGCGCAAACGCCGCCGGATAAAAGGACGAATTCTCGGCTGATGATTCTTGACCGCCAAAGCGGGCAAATAATAGACGACCATTTTTATAACCTTCCCGCCTATTTGACCGCGAACGATATCCTCGTTTTCAATGACACTTTGGTTATCCCGGCCCGGCTGTTCGGCGTTAAAACGGATACCGGCGCTCGGATTGAGATTTTGCTTTTGAAAGAGGAAGCCGGCGGGTGGGAAGTTCTCGCGCGTCCGGCGCGGCGACTCAAGCCGGGAACGGTTATTGATTTTAACGGGATAATGACCGGCGAGATCGTCGAAAAACGCGACGAAGGACGATGTCTTGTCCGTTTCGATTACGAGGGAATCTTTTTGGAAGTTCTCGAGCGGTTGGGAAAAATACCGCTCCCCCCGTATATCCGCGGAGAAATCGACGATCCCGGCCGTTACCAGACGGTATATGCCGCTCGCGCCGGCAGCGCGGCTGCGCCGACGGCCGGTCTTCATTTTGATTGCGGTCTTTTGGAGAAAATAAAATTGGCGGGCGTCGGCGTTTGCTTCGTGACGCTTCATATCGGTCTTGCGACTTTTCGGCCCGTCACCGAAACCGACGTTCGCGAACATAAGATGCACAGCGAGTTTTATTGCCTGCCGGAGGAGACGGCGTCCATGCTTAGACGCGCCCGGAAACTGGGAAAACGGATTATCGCCGTTGGAACGACATCGGCCAGGACCTTGGAGGCGGTCTATTCCCGGCACGGTTTTTTCCGCGCCGAAAGCGCGGAAACCGATATCTTTATCTATCCCGGTTATCGTTTTAAAGCCGTCGACGCGCTTATCACCAATTTTCATTTGCCGCGCTCTACCCTGTTGATGATGGTAAGCGCCTTTTACGACCGGGAAAAAATCCTCGCGGCTTATCGCCACGCGATCGAGATGGGTTACCGGTTTTTCTCGTTCGGCGACGCGATGTTTATCGTTTGAAAGGTGAATTATGGTTATCGAATATCGTTTGATTAAAGAAAGCAATGAATGCATGGCCCGCCTCGGGGAAATTAAAACCCCGCACGGTACGTTCCCGACGCCAATGTTTATGGCCGTCGGCACCCAGGCGACGGTCAAAACCCTGACGCGAGAAGAGTTGGAGGACGCCGGGGCTCGGATTATCCTCGGCAACGCCTATCATTTGTGGACGCAACCCGGGCATTTGCTCATCAAGGAAGCCGGCGGTTTGCATAAATTCATGAACTGGCCGCGCCCGATCTTGACGGATTCCGGCGGGTTTCAAGTCTTCAGTCTCGCTCAGCTGCGCGATATCGGCGAGGACGGCGTTACTTTTCGTCATCATAAAAGCGGCGAGAAACTGCATTTGACGCCGGAGTTGTCGATCGAGATTCAAAACGCTCTCGGGTCCGACATTATGATGGCTTTCGACGAATGCCCGCCTTACCCGGCGAGTTATGATTATCTTAAAAATTCGGTCGAGCGAACAATCCGTTGGGCGAGGCGATGCAAAAAGGCTCACCGCAATCCCGACAGCCAAGGTCTTTTCGGCATCGTCCAGGGCGGGGAATACCGCGATTTACGCGCCCATTGCGCGCGGGAATTGATTAATATCGGGTTTGACGGTTACGCCGTCGGCGGCCTGAGCGTCGGCGAGCCGAAAGAAATCCAAAACCGCGTTTTGGAAGAAACGACGCCGCTTCTTCCCAAGGACAAGCCGCGCTACTTAATGGGCGTCGGCTCGCCCGGGATGATTTTGGACGCGGTCGAAAGGGGAATCGATATTTTCGATTGCGTTCTCCCGACCCGAATCGCCCGCCACGGCACGGCGATGACAAGTCGCGGCCGGCTCATCGTCCGAAACAAGGAGTTTGAACACGACCACACGCCCCTTGATCCGGCGTGCGACTGCTATACTTGCCGGCATTATACGAAAGCCTACCTGCGTCATTTATTTAAAGCGCGGGAAATGCTTGGCCACCGCCTGCTTTCGCTTCATAACGTAAGGTTTTTGATTAAGCTCACGGAAAGGATCCGCGCGGCGATTGCCGGGGACAGTTTTTACCGGTTGAAAGAAGAGATATATCGGGAATACGGGTTGTATGAAAATGAAAAGGATTTTTAAAATGAAACGAATATTTATAATGATAATATTTGTTATTGTTCTCTCCGTTTTGGGCGGCTGTAAATTGGAAAACCGGGTCATTGAAAACGAGAACGCGATCGCGTTCCGTTTTCCCGCCGCGTACCGGCAATACCTTCCTTACGAAGAGATTCCGGAATTCACGCTTAATTTTGACGGCGTGATTTACACCAACATTGACGCCAGCACGGAAAACAGAATCGTCTTTTCCAAAAACGATGATTTTTACTTAAGCGAGGTCATCGCTTCCCTGCTCGCCGAGTACGAAGGACGAACGTATTTCCGGGTTCTCGCAACGGCGAAAAAAACGGAAACGAAAATGAACAATCTCGTTCCCGGAAAAGACGGCAAGTTGAAGCACGAAACCGTGGTTCTCCCCGTCTCCGGCGGCGAGATCTGCGACGAGCTCGCTTATATCCGCTTGGATAACGGTCTTGTTTTGTCTCTTGAGTACCGGCGCTTTAACTCCGATTATTTCGGGACGGACAAAACTTACTATGCCTGGCCCGTAACCCGGCCGCTTAACGCCGTTCTCCACTTCCCGCTTTTGTTGCGGGAAAAAGACGGCGGCGAGAAGGAGTTGCTTATCGTTCCCCTTCCCGACAAGGTCATTTACCGGCTTGGCGTCGGCGAGAAAGTCCCGCTAGCCAATATTCTGAAAAAGAAAGACTTTCTTGACGTTTTCTATAAAACATACACATATCCCGATCACAGCATGGACCCGCGCGCGGGCGAGGAGTTTAATCTTGAGGAAAACATCAAGAAAGTCAAGGATTATTATATTGACAATCACCAGGGAAGGCATGAGAACGAAAAGTTTGTTTTCACTTATTTGGGAAAGAATTTTTTCGTCACCTTTCACAGCGAATATTTCGTTATCGATTATTTATCGTAAAACCGGGTTAATTCCGGTTTTTTTTATGTCCCGGGCGGTTCTTATCATAAAATACAAAGTAGGCAAATAAAATTAAGTGGTGATGGTCTTGCATCGACGGAGGATAGATATCTGGTTATTGGCCGCGATTATCGCGTTGTCATTAATCGGATTATTAATGGTATACAGCGCGAGCAACGTCATCGCCCTGGCGGAACATAACGACCGGCTATATTATTTCAAAAGACAATTAATTTTTTTAATTCTTGGGTATCTATTGATGTACTTTATTGCGCAAATGAATATAATAAAGTATCAGAAGTACGCGGCCGCGGTATTTTTGTTCTGCCTGGTCCTGCTTTTGATAGTCTTGATCCCGGGAATCGGCATCGTCCGCGGCGGGGCGCGCAGCTGGATCGGTTTTAAGGGCTTTTCAATCCAACCTTCGGAATTTATCAAGCTCGGACTGATAGGGATTTACGCGAAATATTTGAGCGATAATTACCCGGACATGAAAAAGTTCAAGAATTTTTTAATGCTTTTTTCCCTGGCCGTGGTAATATTTTTAATCGTGATGCTCCAGCCTGATTTCGGGACGGGACTGATTATTATCGCCGCGGCGGCGGTCATGATTTATATCGGCGGCGTGCCGCTGAGATATTTCGTTTTGATTCTCAGTATCGGTCTCTGCGGCGTCGCCCTCCTGATCATCAGCGCACCTTACCGAATCGCGAGAATCGCGGCTTTTATCAACCCCTGGCAGGATCCCTTGGGGAGCGGGTTTCAGGGCATCCAATCCCTGTTCGCGATTACGCCGGGCGGGTTGTTCGGTCACGGGTTCAATAAAAGCATGCAAAAGCATTTTTTTCTCCCCGAGCCGCAAAACGATTTTATTTTCGCGATATTATTGGAGGAGTTCGGCCTGCTCGGCGGCGTTATCGTCATGGCGCTTTATTTTATCGTGATCTACCGTTCCATTCGCATCGGCCTTTCCGCAAACAACAATTTTCTCTTGTTTTTGTGCGTCGGGATCGCCGCGGCGCTGGCGGTTCAGGTGATAATCAACGTCGCCGTCGTCGTCGGCCTGCTTCCCGTGACGGGCATCACCCTGCCGCTTTTCAGTTACGGCGGTTCCTCGCTTGTCCTAACTTTGGTAAGCCTGGGGGTTATCCTGAGCGCGAGCAAGTACCGTAATTATGATTACGGGTAGGAGGGGAGAATATCGGGAAAAAAATCGAGCGCATTTTGTTTGCCGGCGGCGGAACGCTCGGGCATATATTGCCGGTGGCGCCGGTCGCGCGGGCGTTAAGGGAGGCTAACCCGGGCATAAAGATTTATTTCGTCGGCACGATGAAGGGGCTGGAAAGGGATTACGCGGAAAGAGAAGGTCTTTTCACGCGCGCTTATTATTTCGATTCCCGAGGTTTTCGGCGCGGGTTCTCCCCGGCAAATATCGTCGCGCTGTATAAACATTTCAAAAACTATTTTAAAAGTCGGCGGCTTCTCCGAAAAATTGCCCCCGATATCGTCGTCGGGATGGGAGGATACGTCTCGGGCGCAGTCGTCGCGGCGGCGGTCGCCCGGAAAATAAAGACCGCGATCCACGAGCAAAACAGCGTCTACGGTTTTACGAATCGCGTTTTACGAAAGAAAGTAGACAAAGTGCTTTTATCCTACGACATAGAAAAGAACGAAAAAACCTTTCTCGTCGGCAACCCCCGCTTAAGCGAGATTTACCGCCGCTATCGCGACCAAATTAGGCAGGTTGACGAGAAAACCCTTCTCGTCGTCGGCGGGAGCCGCGGCGCCGGCGGAATCAACGACTTGATTATCGGGCTGAAGGATGAATTGCGGGAAAAAGGGATTAAGGTCACGCTGATTACCGGAAACAATTATTATCGGAAAAATATTAAAAAAATTGAGAACTTGGGAGATGATTTTTTCTCGGTAAGAGCTTTCGTTGATAATTTGCCGGCGTTAATGCTTTCCGCCGGGGCTGTCGTTAGCCGCGCCGGGGCGACGACGCTCGCGGAAATAACGGCTCTAAAGAAAGTAAGTCTTTTAATCCCCTCTCCTTATGTCGCGGGGAATCACCAGGAGAAAAACGCGGCGACGCTCGCCGAAAGAGGGGCGGCGCTGATGCTTAAAGAAACGGAAATGAACCGGGAAAACATGCTGGCGATGATAACGGAACTGTTGGAAAACAAAACGTTGCGCAAAAGCATCATCAATAACCTGAATTTTATCGCCGATATTGACGCCTGCGATAAATTCGTAAATCAATTAAACGAGATGATTGATAAATGACGGAAATAAAAAAATTTATTCTAGATAATCGCCTAGGCAAGGTTTTTGAAAACAAAACTTTCCGCGATTACACGACTATAAAAGTCGGGGGGAAGATCCGGCTCGTTTATATGCCGAACACGATCGATAATTTTCTCCGCTTTTATGAGCATTTTCGAAAATACGATTACCCGCTTTTTATAATCGGTTTCGGAAGCAATGTCCTCGCCAGCGATCGCGATTTTCCCGGCGTCGTCGTTTCTTTTCGCGATTTGGACGTCTTGTATTTCCGAATCGGCGGAAAAGTGAAAGCCTATCCCGGCTGTCCCGTCGTCCGTCTCGCTTATGACCTCGCCAAGGCGGGTTACGGCGGCGGCGAGTTCTTGTCGGGGATACCCGCGACGGTCGGCGGCGCCGTTTACATGAACGCCGGCGCCAACGGTAGCGAGATTAAGGATATCTTGATCAAGGCGCGGCTTTTGGGAAACGGGGGAGCGACGGTTTACGAGACGAAAGACTTGGATTTTTCTTATCGCAAATCCAGGCTGCAGGCGGAGAATCTCATATGCCTTGAGGCAGATTTTGTTTTCGAAAAAGAAGCGGAACCGGGCGCCGCCTTAAAACGGATCGCCGAGCTAAAAAAAACGCGGCGGAAAACCCAGCCGATTGAGAAACTTTGCGCCGGATGCACATTTCATAACCCGCCCGGGATGTATGCCTGGCAGCTAATCGACCGCATCGGCTTTCGCGGTTATCAAATAAACAAGGCGCAGGTATCGAATAAGCACGCGAATTTTCTTATTAACAACGGCGGCGCGACGAGCGCTGACATGATCAAACTGATCGAGCTGATTAAAGAAAAAGTAAAAGAACGGTTCGATATTGACTTGGAATGCGAATGGGTCTTGGTGAATTTCTAATTAATTCTAAATATTTTATAAATATTGTTTATTTTTGATTACATATATGTTATAATTAAATATATTAATGGACTTATACCAGCATAAAGAGCATTATTTGGGAGGGCTTCTATGTTCAGTCAAGATGCATTCAATGAAAAACCGATATTGAAAGTGGTCGGCATCGGCGGCGGCGGCGGTAACGCCGTTAACCGAATGATTGAAAACGACGTGAAAGGCGTCGAATTTGTCGTTATTAACACCGATGCCCAAGTTTTGCGTCTTGCGAAAGCGGAAACCCGTTTACAGATTGGGAAACAGCTGACCAAAGGTCTTGGCGCCGGCGCAGATCCGGAAATTGGGCGGAAAGCGGCCGAGGAATCGATCGACGAGATCCGCGAAATATTGCGCGGCAGCGATATGGTATTTATCACCGCCGGCATGGGCGGCGGCACCGGAACCGGCGCGGCTCCGATTGTCGCGCAGATTGCGCAAGATCTTGGCGCCCTGACGGTCGCTATCGTCACCAAGCCGTTTTCCTTCGAAGGCCGTAAGCGGATGGCGCAGGCGATTAATGGTTTGGAAAATCTTAAGCCGCATGTCGACACGTTAATCGTCGTGCCGAACGATAAGCTTTTATACTTGACTGACAAAAACACCCCGATGCTCGAAGCCTTCCGCGAGGTAGACAACGTTCTTCGCCGCGGCGTGCAGGGGATTGCGGAAATCGTCGCTATTCCCGGCCTGATTAACGTTGATTTTGCTGACGTCCGTAACGTTATGAAAAACAAGGGAACCGCCCTGATGGGCATCGGCATCGCCTCCGGCCCCAACCGGGCGATCGAGGCCGCCCGCAAGGCGATTCGCAGCCCGCTTTTGGAAATCGACATCAACGGCGCCACCGACGCCATCGTCTTTATTACGAGCGACGTCGATATCGCGATGCACGAGGTGGTCGAGGTTATGACGGAAATCCAAAACGCCTCGACTTCGGAGATAGACATTGTTTGCGGGACCGGCTTTAATATTGACTTGCAGGGCGAGTTGATCGTCACGGTTATAGCCACCGGGTTTGACACCGGCGCCACGAGCGAGGTGGAAAGCACCCTCGGATTCCAGGTATACAAGCCGGAAGAACAACCGTTAAAGCCGACGCTTATTCCCGAGCCCGACGAGGAAATAAAAACCGGGCAATCCTCGACGAAAGACAAAAAAGAGCGGCCGAAGGGCGATCCTAATATACCTACTTGGCTTAAAAACCGCTTTAAGTAAAAGCCGGCGACGCCGGTTTTTTTTTATGCAACTAATATCCGACAAATTCTTAAGTCCATGTTCGGGTATAATCACAATGAGGGTGAAGTATGACGGTCTATCTTGATTTGCTGTTTTTGTTTAATTTTTTCGTAAACGCGTTTTTTCTTTATATCCTCGAACTGATTTATCGCGAGCGCGCGTCCCGGCTGCGAATCGTAGCCGGGGGCTTCGCCGGCGGTTTGTTGGTTTTTGTGTTTCTGCTTGATTATTTTGTTTATTTTCTCTGCAAGCTCGCGGGCGGTCTTTTGATCGCGGGAATCGGTCTTAAAAAGGGAAACCTCGCTCGCTTCGCGGTTAAATCCTCCTCGTTTTATCTTGTTAACCTCGCCTCCGTTGGGCTCGTCGAAAGTTTCCGCGTCGATAAATGGTATTTTCTTATCCCGGCGGCGCTCGTTTTCACGGTTTTGCTTTTTATTGAAAACAATAAAAAAACGGACATATTTATTAATTCCCTGAAATATAATATTAGTGTTACCTTCAACAAAAAGGTCATCAAGACAGAAGGTTATCTCGACACCGGCAATTTCTCAGCTTGCGACGGTCTGCCAATCGTATACATGGCGGAGAAATACCGTCCCCAAGACTCTTATTATAAAACCGCGCCGGTCTCGACCGTGAGCGGACCGGCCTTGACCAAAACCTATAAACCGTCGTCTTTCATCATCCGCCGTAAAAATAAAAATATCGAGTGCGATGTTTTGGTCGCGTTTACCGATTTGCGGGGCTTTGATTGCTTATTAAACGTTGAATTGTTTATCACGGAGGGAGGAAAAAATGTTTAAAAGGTTGTTTAACTTTATTCGACGCCTGTTTGCCAGAAAACAGCTTTATTACATCAATTCGAATAATATCCTACCCGCGCCTCTCGACGAAAAAACGGAAATGGAGTTGTTGATGAAAGTGCGGGAGGGCGACATGGAAGCGCGCAACACCCTGATCGTTCATAATTTGCGTCTGGTCGTCTATATCGCGAAAAAATTCGAGTCCACGAGGGTGAATATCGAGGATTTGATCAGCATCGGCTCGATGGGGCTGATCAAGGGCGTGCAAACCTTCAAAATCGAGAAAAACATCAAGCTCGCGACTTACGCGTCGCGCTGCATCGAAAACGAGATTTTGATGTATTTACGAAAGACGCACAAGATGCGCCAGGAGATTTCCCTGGACGAAGTCTTAAACGTCGACAGCGAGGGAAACGAGATGGTTCTCGCCGATATCCTCGCCGCGGTTGAAGAGGAGACCTTGGAAGAGATGACGAAGGCCGAGGACAGGAAGGAAATTTACCGCGCGCTTGGGAATTTGCCGAAAAGGGAAAGGGAAATCATCGTCATGCGGTTCGGCCTTTTTGGCCAGGAGCCCCTGACGCAAAAAGAAGTCGCCGATCTTCTCGGGATATCACAATCCTACATATCCAGATTGGAAAAAAGAATAATCGATAAGATGCGACATGAAATCGAAAGCCGGGCGATAGTGTAAATAATTAGTTTGCGATTGCATGCATAAAAGCGGAAAAAATTCACCACTATATAATAGGAGGTGGATTTTTTAAATGCGCAATCGCGTGGAAATTACGGGTGTCAACACTTCGGAATTAAAAACCCTCACCAACGAAAGGATGATGGAGCTAATCGTCGAAAGTCAAAACGGCAACGAGGAAGCGCGGGACGAGTTGGTTTACGGGAACTTAAAACTTATTTTGAGCGTGATAAAAAAATTTTCTCACCGGGGCGAGAATTTGGACGATTTATTTCAGGTCGGATGCTTGGGGCTCTTAAAGGCGATTGACAATTTTGACATGAGTCACGGCGTCCGCTTTTCCACATACGCCGTCCCGATGATAATCGGGGAAATCAGGAGATACCTGCGCGATAATTCTTCGATACGCGTGTCGCGATCG
>LSQX01254078.1_pt1 | contig 25109 bp, 24 predicted proteins | sample 654561 | NCBI WGS metagenome assembly LSQX01 (sample SAMN04489861, study PRJNA283612) | anaerobic digester metagenome | isolation source: 4 biogas reactors fed with cattle manure at either 37C or 55C with and... | place: Denmark: Kongens Lyngby | collected 2014 | reverse complement strand
TTTTCATTGAAGCCGGGCGCCGTGCTGGCATTGATAACCTTTACAAATATATCGATGAGCTGGGGCTGGTTAATAAAACCGGTATCGATTTGCCAGGTGAGGTGGCTGGTGAAGCATCCAATCCTGAGAAAAAGAAAGCTGCAAACCTGCCCTGGCTGGAAGAATGGTATAAGGATGAGCAAAAAGCGCTGGAAGAAAAATACGATAAACTGTTGAAAGAAGCGGAGAATGAGCAGGAGAAACAAAATATCCTCTTCCGCAAAAGGGATGAAGAGCGGGTTTTAAAAAATGAATACCAGATTAAATATAATTTTTACATAGAGTGGCAGCCCTATGAGACCTATATGACCTCATTCGGACAGGGAGGGGCCTATACACCTATTGGTCTTGCCAATTTTGCGGCAGCAGTAGCCAATGGTGGCAAGCTAATGAAGCCATATTTGGTGCAGCGAATTGAGTCACCTGAGGGTGAGATTATTGCAGAGTTTGAACCTACTGTTATCAATGAGGTCGATGCCTCTGCTGAGACCATGGCTAGGGTGAAAGAAGCGATGAAAGCGGTCACATCCCCTGGGGGTACTGCTTACAGCCTGTTTAGAGACTTTCCGGTTAAGGTAGCTGCTAAAACAGGAACAGCTGAGTATAAAGAAAAACAGTACCACGGGGTTTTTATTGCCTTTGCTCCCGCTGACAACCCGGAAATCGCTTTTGCTGGGATCATAGAAGATGGCTATCATGGTTCCACATCTGCAGGACCTGTTTGCAGAGATGTCTTTGAGGCATATTTCGGAGTGAAAGATGAAGATAATGCATCAAAAACTCAATAAGTCTGCATTTTGTCAAAGGTTGCTAAAAAAAGCTGGAAAATCAAGGAATTTTTTATTTTATTTTTAGGGGTGATGGGCAGGAATAGAAAAGCTACAGATAGAAATATCTATTTCAGCAATGGAACTAGAGGTATAATATACCTGTGCTTTTCAGCTGGTAGAGATACCAAAACAGATCAGGGGGTGAATAGCGTGGAGCAGGAGGCTGTAGACGCGGTAAGCTTACGGGCCCGGAAAAAAAAGAGGGGTCGCAGAGCTAAGGAACAGATCGATCCTCAAGAAGACACAGCATTGGTCGAATCTCAGGATGCTAAAGCAGAGGAGGGTACATCAATAACTGCCGGTTCCACAGAGAGGGATGAGCAAGAAAAAGATGATATTCCGGTGATTCGTTATACCTCGGTGCGACAGATGAGAGATGATATAATTTCCCAGGAACAAACGATTTTAGTACAGCGAACAATACGCTCCGGACAGAGGATTTTTTATCCGGGCAATGTGGTAGTCTTAGGGGATGTCAACCCTGGGGGAGAGGTAATCGCTGGAGGAAATATTATTGTGATGGGCACTTTCAGGGGTATTGCCCATGCAGGAGCCTTGGGTAATGAGGACGCAATTATAGCTGCACTGCAGCTGGAGCCATCGCAACTCAGGATCGCCGGCTATATCACCCGGGCACCGGAAGGGGATTATGCCAGTGTCTATCAGCCTGAAATAGCAAGAGTTCAAGATGGGATTGTAATCATAGAGAAGTACCAGCCCGGATATGACATATATCACAGAGCTGATCGTAAAAGGGGGAGCATAAATGGGTGAAGTTTTTGTTATTACTTCTGGTAAGGGTGGAGTGGGAAAAACGACTACCACCGCTAATATCGGCACATCACTGGCTATGTTGGGCTACCGGGTAGTACTGGTGGATGCTGATATCGGGCTGCGCAACCTTGATGTGGTTATGGGATTGGAAAACAGGATCGTTTATGACCTGGTCGATGTTGCTCATGGCCGGTGCCGGTTGCGGCAGGCATTGATCCGTGATCGTCGTTTTGAAACACTTTACCTCTTGCCTGCAGCACAAACCAAAGATAAAAATGCTATCAGTCCTGAGCAGATGAAAGCCCTTTGTGAAGAGATAAAAAAAGAGTGTGATTATCTTCTAGTAGACTGCCCAGCAGGGATTGAGCAGGGCTTTAGGAATGCTGTTGCTGGAGCGGATAGGGCAATTGTGGTCACAACACCTGAGGTGGCCGCGGTCAGAGATGCAGACCGCATTATCGGTCTGCTGGAAGCATCTGAGATCAGGAATCCCCTCCTGATACTCAACAGGATCCGCCCCAAAATGGTCAGAACCGGAGATATGCTTGATGTTGATGATGTTATCGAGCATTTGGCTATTGAGCTTTTAGGGATTGTTCCCGATGATGAATCTATCATTGTTTCCACTAACAGAGGTGAACCAGCGGTATTGAACTCCCACTCTAAAGCCGGTGAGGCATACCGCAACATTTCACGCCGTATTGCCGGAGAAGAGGTCCCCTTTATGAACCTGGAAAATGGGGGAGGTTTTATGGATCGGGTCCGGCGTCTATTAGGTTTGCGTACCAGTTGATCGGAGGAGATATAAGTGTTAGAACTGCTGCAGCGTATCTTCCGTAGGGATTCTTATAAAACAAGCAAAGATGTTGCACATGAGAGATTACGCCTGGTGTTGATGCATGACCGCCTCGATCTTTCACCAAAGGTGATGGAGGAATTACGCGCTGATCTGATGAATGTGATCAAAGAATATATGGTAATTGATGAAAAAACCATGGAGATCAACCTGGAGAAAGATCAGCAGTGTGTGGCATTGGTAGCCAATATCCCTGTGATCAGAATGAAGAGGCTTCCAAATAGCTAATTATAATCTGCCTCCCCTTGATCTTCCTGCCCGGAAATATGGACGCAGTCCTGAGAATGGATTATTATTAAAGAGGAGTCCGGTATGAGAAGGGAGAGGCGGTAGTTGCAATTTAATAAGCGTCTGCTTAAGAACCTTGATTATATCTTAATCATAGATATCATAGTGATCCTGGCTTTGAGCCTGCTTGTGCTGAGCAGCGCTACCGCCAACATCACAAGTGATCCCCTTTATTTTGTGAAAAAACAACTTATTTCTATCATATTGGGGATTGCTTGTGCTGTATTTCTATTGTTTTTTGATTATGGAAAAGTTGTTCGCTATAACAACTATATCTATGTTCTGTTAATTATTCTGTTGATTTTGGTTGAGATCAAGGGTATCAGTTCCCATGGAGCACAGCAGTGGATAGAAATAGGGCCTTTTAATTTTCAGCCCTCTGAGTTCGGGAAGATAATGATGATCGTCTGCTTTGCCTCCTATCTGGTCAAGAGGCAGGGTGAACTAAAAACTTTCAAGGATCTGATCCCTTCTTTTCTTTATTTTTCTGTGCCTTTTTTATTAATTGTTGCTCAACCTGACCTTGGCACTGCTCTTGTTTTTATTGTCATTCTATTCGGTATGCTCTATTTGGCTGGAGCCAATACTAAGCTGTTAGCAGGTATTTTTTTTACCGCATCTGCTGTTGTGGCTTTGGCCTTGGTACTGCACTTTTCACCTCTCAATCTTCCCCTTCCCTTGGAGGAGCATCAGCTTAACCGGCTGATCGCTTTTGTGGACCCTTATAAGGATCCACATGGTGCTGGATGGAATATTATACAGTCACTGGTAGCTATTGGATCAGGAGGGCTTTTGGGGAAAGGTCTTTACCACGGCACCCAGGTGCAACTCAATTTCCTTCCTGAACACCATACTGATTTTATATTTTCTGTGGTGGGAGAAGAGTTGGGTTTTGTGGGGGCTGCTTCTTTACTCCTGCTTTATTATGTTTTAATCGCCAGAACCATCAGAACAGCTTTCCGTTCCAGGGATTTACTAGGGAGGCTGCTGGTAGGGGGTATTCTTTGCATGTGGTTATTCCATATTTTTGAGAATGTGGGGATGGCCATTGGGGTAATGCCTATTACCGGAATACCCTTACCCTTTATGAGTTACGGCGGTACTGCCATGGTTACCAATCTGATCGGTGTGGGGATCATATTAAACGTGCAGCTGCGCAGGGAAAAAATGCTGTTCTAGTTATAATCAACCACAGGCGGCCATATATAGAAACTAGAGGTGGTCGCAGGTGAAACATTTATCCCGGCCTTGGGCAAAAAGTTTTTTGATCCGTTTTGCTTTGGCTGTTATTATCTTTGCGGCAGTTTATGCAGGTACTGTTTTAGATGGGGTCTGGGGAAGCTCTGTTCGCACCGGTGTTGAATACCTGTTAACAAAAAACTATGACCTATCCGGTTATTTAACCAGACTTTCCCAATTAATACCTGAACTGCCGTTTTTAGATGGGCAGCCTGATTTGGAAGTGGAGGTAAGCACAGCTGGTAGATTTCCGGATCTCCCGGTTTCAGGGAAATTGGTTAAAGGTTTTGGCTGGCAGAGGGATGAGAATGACTGGCCGGTATTCATACCAGGGATTGAATTAGCGGTGGACAAAGGAGCAGCATGCAGGGCGGTCCTGCCAGGTGAAGTTGTGCATGTGGGTACAGACAAGTCATTAGGAAGGATCGTGATTATTGAGCATGACAAAAACTGTGCCACTCTTTACGGGCGCCTGGGGGAGATAGGGGTAAAAGCCGGCCAGGAGGTAGTACAAGGGCAGGTAATCGGAAGTATAGAAGGGGCATATTTTCACTTTCAAGTGCGGGAAGGGGAGCAACTGGTTGATCCCCTCACACGAATACAGTGAGTATTTAACTTGAATTGGAAAGGGGAGAATAATAGAATAACTACTAATCCAGGCTTTTGAGGAGGCATAGCTTGTGACAATAAAGCAGTTGTTGGTAGAAAAGATTTTGCCCCAGGTGAGGAAACCTGCTCAGTATCTGGGCACAGAGTGGAATTCTGTTCATAAGGATTTTGATGCGGTTCCTGCAAGGATGGTTTTTGCTTTTCCCGATCTCTATGAGGTAGGGATGTCCCATTTAGGACTGCAGATCCTGTATGGTTTGGTCAATCAAAGGGAAGACTGCCTGCTGGAGCGTTCCTTTGCGCCTGCTGTTGATATGGAGGCTGAACTGCGCAGAGCTGGACTGCCTCTGTTCAGCCTGGAGTCCCACCGCCCCCTTAAAGATTTTGATGTTATTGGTTTTACACTGCAGTATGAACTGAGCTTTTCCAATGTGCTCAATATGCTGGACCTGGCTGGACTTCCTCTCAGGTCCGCTGACCGGCAGGATGATCAACCATTAGTCATTGCTGGCGGCCCGGCTGCGTACAATCCGGAGCCCCTTGCCCCATTTATTGATGCCTTTTTGATCGGTGAGGGTGAAGAGGCTCTACTGGAGATATTGGATGTAGTGGGTGAGGTCAAGGGGGATAAAGGACGAGCCTCCCGCTCCCAGCTCCTGGAGCGTCTTGTGGAGATTCCTGGTGTTTATATACCTTCGTATTATAGAGCGGAGTATAATGAACAGGGCTGGTACAAGGGGATAAAACCCATACACCCAAAGGCACCGGAAAGGGTGCAGCGCCGGGTGGTGCGGGAGCTGGATAGCGCTTATTTCCCTGTCTCACAATTGGTACCCATTTCTGAGGCTGTACATGAACGGGGTATGCTGGAGATATTTCGCGGTTGTACCCGGGGCTGCCGCTTTTGCCAGGCAGGGGTTATTTACCGCCCGGTGAGAGAGAGAACACCGGAGACACTGCTTGCAGCTGCCCGGGATATAATCAAGAATACCGGCTTTGAGGAGGTATCTCTTATCTCTTTGAGCAGCCTTGATTATGGGGCATTAGATCAACTGCTGCCACAGCTTACTCAGGGCTGTGAGGCAACGAGAATCGGGATTTCACTCCCTTCACTGCGTGTGGACTCTTTCAGTGTAAAAACAGCTCAGGGGCTCCCCGGACGCCGGACCAGTGTCACCTTTGCCCCAGAGGCGGGCACTCAGCGTCTGCGGGATGTGATCAATAAAGGGGTCACTGAGGAGGACCTCTTCAAAGCTGTTGAGGCTGCCTTTGATGCCGGATGGTTTGCGGTCAAGCTTTATTTTATGGTTGGTCTGCCTACAGAGACCATAGATGACTTGAAGGGCATAGCAGATCTGGTGAATGAAGTGATACAGATAGGTAAGAGATACAGCAGGGGAAAGAAAAGACCACGGATAACGGTCAGTGCTTCCTCCTTTGTACCTAAGGCGCACACTCCCTTCCAGTGGGAGGGGCAAAACTCCAGAGATTTACTGACTAAAAAACATCATTATGTAAGGGAGCTAGTAAAAAGAAGCAGGGCTGAGTACAACTGGCATAGTATTGATGCCAGCTTTTTAGAGGCTTGTTTTGCCAGGGGTGACCGGAAACTGGCTGATGTTTTGGAAATAGCTTATAAAAAAGGCTGCCGGTTTGATGGTTGGAGTGAGCATTTCCGCTTTTCTCTCTGGATGGAGAGTTTTAATGAGTTGGGAATTGATCCTGTGGATTATGCAGAGAAAACTTTTGCCTATGATGAGGCTCTGCCATGGGAGGTTATTGATGCAGGTGTTTCTAAGGATTTTTTAATTGAGGAACATCAGAGGGCACTTGCTGGAAAGCCAACCCCTGACTGCCGCGCAGGTAGATGCGGGAAATGCGGTGTCTGCCCGTCATTGAAGGTTGCCAATTGTTTGGTTAAAGGGAGGGGAAGATAGTGCCCTGGTATAGACTGGAATACACAAAAAAAGATACAGCTCGTTTTCTTTCTCACAGGGAACTGATGACCACATTGCAGCGCGCTATGAAGCGGGCATCCTTTCCACTCACCTATAGCAGGGGGCATCACCCCCGCCCTAAGCTGTCCTATGGGCCTCCTTTAGGTGTAGGAGTAGCAGGCTTGAGGGAGTATATGGATCTGGAATTGGATAGGGAAATTTCCACTTTGGAGTACCTGCAGTTTCTCAACGATCAGCTCCCTCCAGGTATCATAGCACAGAATCTGGTAAAGTTGGACCCCGGTGAAGCAGGGTTAGGGAAGTTTATTAACTGTGCCTGCTACCGGATAGAAGCGGGTTCATGTATTCCCACGATTTCTTGGGAACAATTATTTAATAAGTTAGAAGAGGAATACCCCAACCTTACAGATGGGTTATTAAAGTGGTGTGTAGATCTGGCGGGAGGTTATTTAGAGGTATTGATGGAAGTGGGGCAAAAGGGGGTGTCACTGCGCACTCTCTTGGAGGCCCTTAATAAAGGGATTGGTACTAGCGTTTTATTGCCTGTTATGGTTACCCGCACAGGTTTGTATCAGCTGGAAAACGGTTTGCTTATAGACCCATTAAAAAAGTATACACATCTACTAGAGGAAAAATAAAGTATAATACTCAAAAAGATGCCTGTGCAGTTCTCATTTCTGCTCAAAAGTGGGATGAGCGGCAGTTGGGGAGGAAAAGATTTTATGAGGGTCGAGTGATATGGAGAAAGATATTTATATTCATGTAACCAAGGAAGAGACAAAGGCTGCTGTCTTGGAAAATGGGAAACTGATGGAGATCTATATTGATCGTTCTTTTCAGAAGCGATTAGCCGGGAATATTTATAAAGGTAAGGTAGCCAATGTGCTCCCCGGGATGCAGGCGGCTTTTGTCAGTATTGGTCTTGAAAGAAACGCTTTTTTGTATGTGGAAGACATCAGATCCAATAATCAGGAGAAAGCACTACCTATTCAAAATTTGGTGCGCGAAGGTGAAGAACTGCTGGTACAGGTTGTCAAGGAACCATTTGGTACCAAGGGAGCTCGGGTGACAACCCATCTGACCTTTCCAGGGCGGTATGTGGTTTTCATGCCTGATCTCAACACTGTTGGGGTCTCCCGGCGCATCAAATCGGAGCGGGAGAGGGAGCGTTTAAAAAAGATCGCGGAAGAGGTTCGTATTCCGGAGCGTGGCCTTATTGTGCGCACTGTGGCTGAGGGTGTTTCTGCAGAGGAACTGGAAAGGGATGTGCGTGAGCTTTATAATCTCTGGAAGCTGGTCAAGGAAAAGGCTGCCCGCAAGTCTGCACCTGCATTGATCCACCAGGAGCTGGAATTGGTATCCTGGGTGGTGAGGGACCTCTTTGGGGAAGATGTGGACCGGCTGCTGACCAATGACCAGGAAACCTATGAGAAAATAATCGAGTTGGTTCAGGCCTTTGAACCCAGTTTATGCAGCCGGATCTGCCTTGCCTCATCTGATGTTGCTGAGCGGTTTGATTTGGAACAGGAAATGACCAAAGCACTGCGCCCTAAGGTTTGGTTGAAGAGCGGCGGCTACCTGGTAATCGATGAGGCTGAGGCCTTGACCGTAATTGATGTCAATACCGGCAAATATACTGGGACAAAAAACTTTGCTGAAACGGTTTTCCGCACCAATATGGAGGCAGTGCAGGAGATCGTGCGTCAGATTCGCCTGCGGAATTTAGGGGGCATCATTATTATCGATTTTATTGATATGGAACTGCTGGAACACCGCAATAAGGTGATCAAGCAGTTGGAGGAAGAGCTAAAGAAGGATAAGACCAGAACCTGTGTGCTTGGTCTTACCCAGCTAGGATTGTTAGAACTGACCAGGAAAAAGGTTCGTCCCAGTTTGAGCAGTTTGCTTGAGCGTTCCTGCCCCTATTGTGAAGGAACAGGCAGGGTTCTTTCAGAGGAGACAGTCAGCATGAAAGCCTGTCAATACATCAGATCTTTAGCTGATCAAGAGGATTCTTTGGGGATTTTGGTGGAGGTACATCCATCTGTAGCAGCTTTTCTCATCGGGGGAGGGGGGAGCCATCTCCGGGAGTTGGAAGAGGAGATCGGCAAAAAGATCATTATTAAAGGAAGTGATGCTTCACATCTAGAGGATGTGCAGGTCAGATCACTTTACAGCAAGGAAGAGATCCTTGCCCTATCTGCTCCGGTCAGACAGGGAGAGATTCTTGATGTAGAAGTGGAAGAGGCCCATGCCACAAATAACAGTGATGGGATAGCCCGCATCCACGGGTATATTATCGATATTGAAAATGGCAGGGATTATATCGGGAAGAGGGTTTTGGTGAAGATTGACAAGGTCTACCGCACCTATGCCAAAGCTCGCATTTTAGAGCGATAACTTGACACCGGTGTTGTGAGGTGCTAAAATTCCGTTGTAACTTGCACAATAAAACGCTCGGGGAGGGTCAGTCAAGTGCAGATTATGCCACCCATCAAGCCCGGCGGAAGGAGGAAATTTTGTGTTTGCAATTGTAGAAACAGGCGGCAAACAGTATAAAGTCAGCAAGGGAACTGTACTGCGGGTAGAAAAACTGGATGCTGCTGTAGGGGATGAAGTGGTTTTTGACAAGGTCCTGGCAGTGGATATGGATGGCGATTTCAAGGTAGGGACACCTTATCTGCCTGGAGCACAGGTTAAGGCAAAAGTGCTCAACCAGGGCAAGTCTAAAAAGATTCTTGTTTTTAAATACAAGCCCAAAAAGAACTATCGCCGCCTGAAGGGGCACAGACAGCTGTTTACTGAAGTTATAGTTGAGGAAATCACTTTAGGAGCGCAGGAAAATACAGCTGCTGCTGAATAAGTTATGATCAGGGCGACCTTTTTTGAAAATTCGAGCGGGGAACTGCAGGGGTTCATTGTTGAGGGGCATGCCGGTTATGCTCCTGCAGGAGAAGACATTGTCTGTGCCGGTGTTTCAGCCCTTGTTCAGACAGCAGTGGCAGGTCTTAAACACTTTCTTACAGTTGCCCCGCTGGTGGAAAACAGGACAAAAAGTGAAAGCAGTGTTTTTGTAAAGTTAAAATTACCTGATCATTTAAGCGAAGAGGATACAAGAAACGCACAGGTACTCTTGAAAACTATGGAACTGGGAATGCAAGGGATCTCCGGCGGTTACGGAGAATACTTAGTGGTGAGGAGGTGTCGAGATGTTTGATAGATTTGATCTGCAGTTATTTGCTCATAAAAAAGGAGTCGGTAGCTCACGTAACGGGCGGGACAGTGAGTCCAAGCGTCTAGGTGTAAAGAAGTATGGTGGACAATATGTCACAGCTGGAAATATCATCGTTCGCCAGCGGGGGACCAAGGTTCACCCCGGTTGGAATGTTGGCCGCGGTAAAGATGATACCCTGTTTGCCTTGATTGATGGTTATGTGAAATTTGAGGCTAAGGGGAAAAACAAGAAACAGGTGAGTGTTTACGCTGAAGCTTAATCAATTAATATAAGGGAAAGATACTCCCCTGGTCCTGGTGGCCAGGGGAATTTGTTTCGATCTAAGCGGCTTTACAGGATTAAGGAACCTTCTGACTTCCGGCTTCCGGCCTCCGACTTCTATTGTAGGTGGGTGTTAGATGTTTTACGATTATGCTAAGATCTATGTCAAAGCAGGTGATGGCGGGAACGGTTGTGTGGCCTTTCGTCGTGAAAAATATGTTCCTATGGGTGGTCCCAACGGTGGAAATGGTGGGAGCGGCGGTAATGTGGTCTTTGTTGCGGACCGCAACCTGCACACACTGATTGACTTCCGCTACCGCAAGCATTATAAAGCAGAGCGAGGGGAACACGGCCGGGGCAAAAACCAGCACGGGAAAAATGGAGAGGACCTCATTATTCGTGTTCCTGTGGGGACTATTGTTCGTGATATAAATGGAGAGTTTTCTGTTGACCTCAAAAAACACGGACAATGGTTTATCGCTGCCCGCGGTGGCCGCGGGGGGCGTGGCAATGCACGTTTTGCAACACCACAGATGCAGGCTCCGCGCTTTGCTGAACGGGGTGACCCTGGAGAGGAGCGCACATTGGAGCTGGAGTTGAAGCTGCTGGCTGATGTTGGGCTGATCGGCCTTCCCAATGCAGGTAAATCCAGTTTGCTGAGCCGCATATCTGCAGCCCGGCCTAAGGTAGCTAATTATCCCTTTACTACATTGAATCCACAATTGGGTGTGGTTGATACCGGAGAGCGCAGTTTCGTAGTAGCGGACCTGCCAGGGCTTATCGAAGGAGCCCATGCAGGTGCTGGCCTGGGACACCGCTTTCTGCGCCATGTGGAACGGACCAAGCTGTTGGTACTTGTAGTAGATGCAGCAGCTACAGAAGGCAGGGACCCAATAGATGATGTTCGGGTTATCCTTGAGGAGGTTAGGTTATATAACCCACTGTTGGCAGAACGTCCTCTGGTGATCGCTGCTAATAAGATGGACCTTCCAGAGGCAAAAGATAATATACCACACCTTAAAGAGGAATATCCGGAGTACAGGATATTCCCTATTTCAGCTGTGACAGGAGCCGGGGTACAGGAGCTGTTATACGCTGTTTCAGAGATGTTGGAGCAACTAGAAGATGTGGGTGAGGTTGAGGGGGTAGAAGAGGAAGTCAGGCTGGTCACTGTTGATGAGGAAGATGATAAAAGCTTTTCAATAATTCGCAAAGACGGCGATTTCGTGATCCAAGGGAAAGGGATTGAGCGCTTGGTCAATCGATTGGATCTAGGTAACCCTGATGCTCTCAGGTATTTTCAGCATATGCTGCACTTGATCGGTGTGGAGGATGCTCTGCAAGTTCAGGGGATTCAAGCAGGTGATACAGTTAGGATCGGCGATTTTGAGTTTGAATGGCATAAATAATCAGTATCTATTTTCAGGCTAGAAGGTGAGGGTGCAGGAATTGTTAACAGGAAAGCAGAAAAGATACTTACGATCCTTGGCTAACCGGCTGGACCCTATTTTGCAGGTGGGAAAGTCAGGGATCAGTGAAAACCTGGTGTGTCAGTTGGATGATGCTCTAACTGCACGGGAATTGGTGAAAATACGAGTGTTGCCTCAGGCTCCTTTAAGTGCTGGTGAAGCAGCCGCTCTATTAAGTGAGCGCACTGGAGCAGAGCTTGTACAGCTGATCGGCCGGAATGCAGTCCTTTATCGTCAAGGAGAGGAACCAGAGATCAAGCTGCCATAAAAAGGGGAGAGTGAGGCTTAAAGATGGCCGTTTTTCAACGCGCAAAGATCAAACAGGCACACCGTATAGTAGTTAAAGTAGGAACAAAGATCCTCTGCGGGAACAAGGGTCAGTTTAACCTCCAGCGTATGGAAAGCCTGGTGGAGGACCTGGCTGCTCTCTGGGATGAAGGACGGGATGTAATTGTGGTCAGTTCTGGAGCGATTGGCGCTGGAGTGGGCAGATTAGGGCTGGCACGCAGACCCAGAACCATTCCGGAAAAGCAAGCAGCAGCAGCTGTTGGTCAGGGAATTTTGATGCAGCACTATGAAGCCTTTTTCTCACCGCGCAGGATAACTGTGGCCCAGGTGCTGCTTACCAGGGAAGACATCAATCACAGGGAACGTTATTTGAATGCTCGTCACACCTTGCAGACCTTGATGAGGTTTAGGGTCGTTCCCATCGTTAATGAAAATGATACTGTAGCAGTGGAAGAGATCCGCTTTGGGGATAATGATACCCTGGCTGCTCTGGTGGCCTGCCTGGTGGATGCGGACCTTTTGGTATTGCTTACAGATCTTGATGGTTATTATACAGTAGACCCCCACCAGCATGAAGATGCACAACTGATCACGGAAATAACTGAAATCACACCGGAGATTGAGACAAGTGCCGGTGGATGCGGGTCAGATTTGGCTACAGGTGGGATGGAGACAAAGATTCAGGCAGCAAAGATCGCTATGCAGGCAGGGATACCCATGGTGATCGCCAGCGGTATGAAAAAGGGAACACTATCAGCAGTATTGCAAGGGGAGTCAGTGGGTACACTTTTTGTGCCCCAGGAAGATCGCATGCAGGCGCGTAAGATGTGGATTGCCTTTGGTTCCCCGGTTCAGGGGAGGGTGGTTGTGGATGAAGGGGCTGCAGCGGCTCTCTTGAAAAAAGGGAAGAGCCTGCTGCCCAGTGGTGTGGTCAGTGTTGAAGGCACTTTTAGTACAGGAAATGTGATCAGTATTGTTGACCCTGCTGGAAGGGAGATCGCCAGAGGTATTAGCAATTATAACAGTGCTGCTGTGCAGTTGATCAAGGGGCATAAAAGCAGGGAGATCAAAGAAATTCTGGGCTATCATGATTATGATGAAATTGTTCACCGGGACAATCTCACACTTATTATGAACAGTGGATAAGATAGCAGAGAGGAGGCAGATGTTGTGTCGTTGGAAGGTCAGATGATAGAACTTGGGAAAAGGGCGAAAGAGGCGTCATATATACTTGCAGGGATTTCCACTGAGGTCAAGAATCAGGCCTTGTTGTCCATGGCTAGAGCACTGGAAGAAAGAATGGAATTGATCCTGGATGCCAATCAGCAGGATATGGATGCAGGGAGGGCTAAAGGGCTGAGTGGTGCTCTGCTGGACCGTTTGTTGCTGACAGCGGAACGGATCAAGGAAATGGCTGATGGGCTGCGGGATCTGGTGGGCCTTCCAGATCCGGTTGGTGAGGTTATCAAGATGTGGACACGCCCCAATGGCTTGCGTGTCGGCAGGTTAAGAGTACCCCTTGGTGTGATCGGGATAATCTATGAGGCCCGCCCTAATGTAACAGTAGATGCTGCCGGGCTCTGTCTCAAGGCCGGGAATGCTGTTATTCTGCGAGGCGGTTCTGAGGCACTTCAGTCAAACCTTGTTTTAACCAGAGTGATCAGTGCTGCAGCGGTGAATGCGGGAATTCCAGAGGGTGCCATTCAATTGGTTCCTACAACCGACAGGGAAGCAGCGAATATGATGATGACCATGAATGATTACATCGATGTTCTGATCCCCCGGGGTGGGGCAGGTTTGATCAATGCGGTGACAAGAACTGCTACAGTACCGGTATTGAAAACCGGTGTGGGCAATTGCCACACTTATGTTGATGATGAGGCAGATCTGGAAATGGCCAATAGAATTGTGGTCAATGCTAAAATACAAAGACCTGGTGTTTGTAATGCTATGGAAACCCTTTTAGTAAATGAAAATTGCGCAAAAGAATTTTTGCCAGCAGTAGCAGCTGTTTTGCGGGAAAAAGGAGTGGAGCTGCGGGGCTGTGAAAAAACTCGGGAAATTATACCTGATTGCCTTCCCGCTTCTGAAGAGGATTGGGGCACAGAATACCTGGATCTTATCCTTGCAGTGAAGGTAGTTCGGGATATGGATGAAGCCATCGACCATATTCATACATATGGCACCAAACACTCTGAGGCGATCATTACCGACAATTATCAGAAAGCCATGTTATTCGTGCAAAAGGTTGATGCAGCTGCTGTATTTGTTAATGCCTCCACCCGTTTTACTGATGGACACCAATTTGGTTTTGGAGCAGAGATCGGGATCAGCACCCAAAAACTCCATGCCCGTGGACCTATGGGATTGGAGGAATTGACCTCTACCAAGTTTATTATCCTGGGGGATGGTCAGATCAGGTCTTAAATATTATCAATCTATTTGAAGGGGCAGGAACAAACTTATGAAGGAGCAGCGATTGGGGATACTGGGCGGCACTTTTGACCCTATTCATTATGGTCATCTGATGGTTGCTGAAGCTGCAAGGGAAAAATTTTCCTTGGATAAGGTTATCTTTATGCCGGCCTCTATCCCACCTCATAAGCATGGTATAGTAACAGACTTTTGGCATAGGTATCTGATGGTTATGCTTGCCATCCTTGGGAACCCCTTTTTTGAGGTTAGCCGTCTGGAGTATGAGAGGGGAGGGGTTACCTATACAGTGGATACCATGCGCCAGCTGCGCCAGCTCTATGGTGATGCTGCTGAACTTTTTTTTATAACCGGGGTTGATACAATAATGGATATATTTGGGTGGAAAGAGCCGGAAGAGCTTTTATCACTCTGCAGGTTTATTGTGGCTGCCCGTCCCGGTTTAGATTTACACATTGTCGGTGAGGTTTTTGGAAAATATTACAGTTCGGTAGTGATGCCTCTGGAGATGCCTCAACTGGATATTTCATCCTCTGATATCAGAAAGCGTGTCAGGGAGGGTAGGTCGATAAAATATCTGGTTCCTGAATCAGTTGAACAATATATCATTCAGCAGAAGCTTTATTTACTATAACTGTTATCCATATGATGAGGGATAGAATGGAGGAGTACGAAAAAGCTATTAGGGAAAGATTATCAAAAGATAGGATGAGGCATGTTTTAGCTGTGCGTGATTGTGCAGCAGAATTAGCTGCTCTGCACGGGGTTGAGCAAAGAGATGCTGCAGTGGCGGGCCTGCTTCATGACTATGCCCGGGATATTCCTGCTGATCAAATGCTGTCTATGGCACGGGCCAGAGGGCTGGTTAGCTGTTCTGTTGAAGAAAAGGTTCCCCTTTTGTTGCATGGGCCTTTAGGGGCACAGTTGATTAAAGAAGATTTGGGTATTGATAACCCTCAAGTGATGGAGGCTGTTGCTCTGCACACTTTAGGGAGACCTGCCATGGGAAGGTTGGCACAGCTGATCTATATTGCTGATCTGATAGCTCCTGGGAGAGATTTCCCCTCTGTTGAGCGACTGCGGAAAATTGCCAGGGATGACCTTGATAGGGCTCTTTTGGAGTGTTTTGCCTCCACTATTGGCTACTGTTTGCAAAAGTTTAAACTAATTCATCCACAAACCATAGATGCCTGGAATTATTATGTTGTTCGCAAATGAAAGGAGGAAACTAAAGATTGGATTCAGGCCGGGAAAGGGCCATCAAAGCTGCACAAGCTGCAGCTGAGAAAAAGGCGCATGATATCGTAGTGCTTGATCTAAGAGGGATTTTTCCTGTAGCAGATTATTTTGTGATCTGCAGCGGCCGCAGCACCACACATCTGGGGGCGATTGCCAGGGAAATAGAAGAGGAATTAGGTAAATCAGGTGAGGATTATTTCCGGAGACAGGGAACTCCACAGTCTGGATGGATATTGTTGGATTATGGCAGTGTTGTGGTCCATATTTTTAGTGAAGAGGGACGCAGGTTTTATGATATTGAACATTTATGGGGTGATGCCAGGATAATTAGGCAAAATTCTTAAATAGAGTCACTTTTCTGCAGGAATTGTAAAATATTTCGTCGAATTTTATCTAACTGTGAAAATATATATGGCACAGATAAGGCGTGAGTTTCTTTGCTAGACGCTATTTTCAAGTTGATGAACAACAAAGCAACCATTTTTTTTATTGTATTTTTTAGTGCAGTGATCGCAGTATTCATCTACTTGGCCAAAATTTATCTGCAGGCTGTACAATTGGTTCTCCCAATTTTGGCCGGGGGAGCTGTAATGATAATAGTAGCTTTTTTAGGGATGTTTTATCTTTTCATCAGCTATAAGGGGAGATACCTCAGTTTATGCAAGGTAAATTCCGAACTGAAGGATCTTCTGATCAATACAAAGGATGAAGTCAACCGGATATTTTTTGCCGCAGTAGATGCCCTTACAGCTGTTATGCAGGCGAGGGATAATACATCCTTGCAGCACCTGGAACGAGTCGCTAATTATGCTGTTGCTCTGGGTAAAAGGCTGGGTTTGTCTCAAGAGGATTTGGCTGATTTATACTGTGCTGCTTTGCTGCATGACCTGGGGAAGATCGGGATTCCTGAAGAAATTTTGAATAAACCGGGTGCTCTTACCAGAGAAGAATTTGCTCAGGTGCGTAAACACCCGGAGATAGGAACAAAGATCCTGGAAAAATTGATTGCTTCAGAGAAAATATCATCGATTATACTGCACCACCATGAGTTTTATAATGGTACAGGCTATCCATCAGGCTTAGCCAGGGAAAAGATCCCTTTAGGTGCCCGTATTATTGCTATTGCGGATGCCTATGATGCCATGATTTCTGATAGGCCCTACAGCAGGGCAAAAACACATGAAGAGGCTGTAGCTGAGCTGATCAGATGTGCTGGTGTTCAATTCGATCCTTACCTTGTTGTACATTTCCTTGAGGTTGTTGATAAGGAAGATGATGGGGGTTATACCCTGACTTCCGAAAGTTTTTTCCATGTCCCTCCTAGCTATATCTTCAATTGAACCGCAACTGTGACATTTTTTCCATACTTTATTCTACTTTTCTATCATTTTCAGAGAGCTGATTTAAGTTTTTATCCAATAATGATGTAACTGAGAACGAACAAAATAGACGGTTTTTGTTCTTGTCAGACGAAAATTGCTAATCAGTTATAAGCACAAATTACATATTATTACAATTTATGGGAAGGATGTTTGTGTAGTACTGAAGAATTAATACTTCAGTAAAATATGATTAATTAATAGATGGTTAATATTGGATGATATTAGTATGTTGATATAGAAAAACTTACTTTAAAGGGGGGAAGAAATGAAATACCGCATTGCGATCGTAAGTAATTCAGCTGAGTGGTGTGAGTGCCTCACAGCAGCCTTTNNTGAACTTATTGAGGCCGGTGTTTCTCTCTACCCTGATGTTATCCTTTGGAAAGTAAATGGTGATCCAAAACCGGTGATATCAGAGGCCAAAGCCAAGAGCCCCTTAACTCGCCTGGTGATCGTTTTGCGGGATCCAGGGGAGTATAATATGACAGAATTAATCCATTTGGGTCTTCATGGCTGCCTGCCTATGCGGTTACTACCAAAACAGATAGTCAGTGCAGTTGAGTTGATAATGGATGCTGGAGTGCTTTGCCTCCCACGGTTTGGACCTGAATACCACAACAAGATCAATTCTCAAGATGATTTCTCCCTTTTAGGCACCCTGACGAAAAGAGAACAAGAGGTATTCACACTGCTCAGAAAAGGCCTTACCAACTCAGAAATTGCCTCTGCTCTCTATATTTCCGAGTCTACTGTCAAATCTCACCTGCGCAGCATTTTCCGCAAATTAGGTATAAAAAAGCGCAATGAGGCACAGATACTTGCCCTTCAGGGTATTAATACTACTGGAACAAAAGCTGTGACTGGTTAGAGCAATCGTGCAAAAAACTGAATCGGAAAACAGATTTTAATGCCGGGAATTATTAGCATCCCGGTTTTTTTATTTGTGTATCCCCTCTTTAAATTCATTCCTAAATTAATTCTTTTTTTGTTTTGGATTAATATTTTCACCTTATTTTACTCCATATGGTCAATAGAAGCTGATGGGTGAGACATGATAACCTTTGAACATGAAGCAGGATGTTTTTACCAACACACGCAAATCACACCAATAAACAGACAATACCTGCTTTAGGGGGGTGATGGGGCAGCTGAATTGAAAGTATTTTCATCGGTGCTTTAATGCTGTTATTTCAATTATTTATTGTAAGGATGTCAAGTGATGAAATCCAAAAAGGTACTGATATTTTGTCTTGTGACAGTTTTGGCTCTTTCTTTGATGGGCTTTGGTTTTGCTAAGTGGACAGATGAATTGAAAATCCATGGCACTGTAGAAACAGGCGACTTGGATGTTTCTATTCACGCGTTCGACACCAATGACGATGGCGACTGTAAAACTTATCACGGTATCGATGGATACGTACAATGGGACGATGGTCGCGACCCTCAGTGGGGCAAGGGAAATAATGACGAGGGTAAGAAAGTTGCACATATTACATTTAGTCCTTACTCTAAGGGTAATAACAAGGAGTTGTATTTAGCAATAGAAAATGCTTATCCATGGTACAATCCACAGTTTACCTTCTTCATACAGGGTAATGGTTCTGTGCCAGCTAAGATTCAGAATGTAACATTTGACATTAATGAAGATAACAATGGGTTAAGCACCTTTATAAAGGTGATTGATTGGAAAATTTACGTCGATAATCCTAAATCCCATGGCTTACCAAAAGAATACAGGGAAATTAAACCCGTTAAACCCGGTGATAAGAGTTGGGATGGACTTTGTAAAGCGCTTAAGGGCATCCAGATTCATAAGGGTGGAAAGGTTTGGGTTAAGGTGAATGTAGGAATTAAGCAAGAAAACTGCAGTGGTAAACTTTGCCCTGAAAATGCTACACTAAAAGGTATAATCAAATTCAATTTTGTCCAGTGGAATAGGTACGAAAAACAAGTTTAGAAATCTATAAAATCCATGGAAAAGGTTGCGGGGTGCTCATCAAGCTCCCCGCAACCATCCTTTATTAGGTAGGATTGGAGTGTAGGTAGGCTGGGGGAGTTTTCATGAGGGGAATGAACAGGAGAATCACTATCCCATTTGACTGGTGGCTTGTTTTCGGGGCGGTTCTTTTGCTCCCGCTGTTGGTTAGGTATATTGTGCCCCGTTTTTTTACAGGAGTTGCTGCAACTTATATAGCTAACCCTCTGGCCTGGATAGTCATAGCGCTCTATGTTATTCGCCTCCCACGACAAAAAAGCTGTGGGAAACAGCGGCTGCAGCCGGCCCTGATTAAGATCGCCTGTGGCATTGCCTTCTTTCAGATCTACTTGATGGTGCTGGCCGGTTTTTTCGATGGTTTCGGCAGGAGCCCATATTCTTTTACAATCAGCGGTATTCTGATCAATATCTTCTATGTGTCGAGCATACTGGTTGGGATGGAACTGAGCAGGGCTTGGTTGATCAACAGACTGCTGCGCAAGCCTAATGTTTTGGTTCCTGTGCTGTTGGCATTGTTTTATACATTACTTACCATCCCATTAAGCAAATTCCCATCCTGGGGAAGTACTCTGGAAACCTGGACACAGTTTTTCGGCTCCACATTTCTTCCCATTTCGCTGAAGCAGCTGCTGGCCTCTTTTCTGGCAATGTGGGGAGGGCCTCTGCCTGCCCTGGCTTACAGCGGTATATTGGAGGCATTTGAGTGGTTTTCTCCCATCCTACCCGATCTTAACTGGGCGATGAAGGCTCTTGTGGGGACAGTGGTACCTTTGGTGGGTTTGGCAGTTATCCAGGAACTTTTTGCTGAACAGCGTATCCGTGGCAAAAGACCTGAAAGACAGGAAACGGGATATGTCAGCACAGCAGTTTTCGGGGCAGTGCTGGTGGTGATCATCTGGTTTTCTATAGGTGTTTTTCCGGTGCGCCCAATTGTTATTTACAGTGGAAGTATGCGCCCTGCTTTCGATGCCGGTGATATTGTTATTGTGGCTAAAAAAGATCCGGCTCTTTTAAAAGAGGGGGACATTATTGCTTACCGAATTGAGGATTCGCCTGTTCCTGTTGTACACCGGATCATAAAGATAAATAGAGACAAAACGATCATAACAAAAGGAGATAACAATGATAGCATTGATCAGCCGATTGTAACGGAGCAGGTTAATGGAGCGGTGGTGTTTGTCGCTCCCAAAGTGGGATGGATATCGATAGCTGTGAGGAATATGTTTATTTGAGAGGAAAGGGGTGCCATATGCGCCAGAGCAAAATAGAGCTACACAAAAATACTAGAATCATTATTTTGTTAGTTTTGTGTCTGTTGTTAGCCAGCTCTTTTTTTAATTTATATAGGGTATACAGGGAGCCGTCCACTGTATCCAAGGAGGTTCCGGTATACAGCTACCAGCATCAAGGGAAGCTGGATTATCAAGTTCAGATCAAGCCTAACAGTGTGTTCACTGAAAAAATCATGGGACCAGGTGAATCATATTATACAAATCTTGTTGAAACAATTGATGCTCATTGTTCTTACAGCTACACTGCTGACCAACCGGCTAAATTGACTGCATCTTATATGGTTGTGGCGGTTGTCAAAGAACCAGAGGTGTGGGCTAAGGAATTTCCCCTTGTTCCTAAAACTGTAGTTGAAGGGGAAGGGAAAGAGATTTCTTTTTCGAGGCCTTTTTCCTTTGATCTGGAAAAATATGAGGAGTTTGTTAGTACTGTCAACCGGGAACTGGGCGTTTATGCTAAAAATCCTCAAGTTGCTATTGAGGCAAGGATCAATGTGGTTGCTGAAACAGCTGATGGCCAGGTGAGAGATGAGCTGTCACCGTCTATGGTCATCCCTCTGGGTATGAGCGAGTTCAAGATAGACGGAACTATGGTGTCTCAAGAGAAGGGGGCTCTGAAAAACACTGTGCTGGTTCCCAACCCTGGGCTGAGAGGGAAGAAAGCAATTTCGACTTTACTAGCGGGGGTTTTAATGCTGCTCTCTGTTCTCTTCCTCCTGCGGACCGAATCAAAAAGGCCTGTTTCGGTAAGTGAGATGGACCGGGCGATAAATAAGCTGTGGAAACAGAATGGTGACCGGATGGTAAGGGTAGGGAAGGATTTTATAATGCCTGCACAGCTAATCCCAATTTCCCTTCCTTCAATAGAAGATTTGATAAAAGTGGCTGATGAAGCCTGTAAACCTATTATTTACCAGGAGATCGGCCCTGATCATGATGTTCCTGCCTGCTATGTTATCGATGGCTTGACTGTTTACCAGCACATGCTCCAGGCTCCTCAGCTGGACGATGAGGTAATTTCTGCTCCAAGTAGCAGTCAAATAGAGTTTTCTGAAAGCTGACGATTGTTATTCCAAACACTTCTGGACTTAGTTGTATTTTTTTCACAAATACGGTACTCCTGGTTATTGAGGAGTGTGTAACATGAGAAAAATGGCGTGTTTTCTTTTAACTCTTCTGTTGGCATTTTTTTTAATGGATTATGCTTTTGCCAGTTCAGAATTAATAAAGGATACCCCTGTCCAGACCAGTAAGTTTGGTTGGGGTATTTTGGACAACACTTTGTCTCAAAGAGACAAAGGTGTAGACCAAACCTGTGACCCCGGCCTAAAAAATATCCGTACTATAGTTGAAAGTAAGGATGTTGGTAGAACTGATGTATCAGTAAAAGATACCAATAATGACGGCCAACTTGACATCATAGAGATGGAGGTTGGCAATGTTTACCCTTCATATTACAACAGGATAGATATCGGCATTAAGAATTTCGGAGAGATCGCGGTAAAAAAGCATAAAGCAGTGATCAACTGGGAAGGTAATAAAGCAGTTTTGGATGAAGGGGTAATCTGTTATCTGCATAAAAATGGGAAATTGTCTCAGGGGACCAGCACCCCTGATGATGCTGTACTGGAGCTCCGCTGGACTGGAAATGGTGAGGGCATCCTAAATCCCGGTAAAGTTACGATGGGTGCACTTGAATTTCATGTACTTCCAGCAGCTGAGCAAAAACATTCCTATTGTTTTGATGTGACACTGAAAGCGGAGGCGGCAGAGGTTGTAGATAGTATCGCCAGCGAAGAAGAGGAAAAAACCGGTAGCAAACCAAAAGAAGTTGTAGAGGGGATAGTTGATCTACCTAAAACCGGTGGCAATGCTATTTGCTACTATATTACCGGTGCAGCGATACTGCTTCTCGGTGCTGTCGTCACTATCCTGAGAAAAAAAATAAAATAAATCACCACTTAATACCAATCGGCGTAGGGTTTTAATTGGCCCTATTTATTTTTTCAGCTTTTGATATTTGTAGTTCACTGAGCAGTTTTTTATCTGCTGCTTAGTAACTTTAATGAAAATCCGGTGTTGACATACACCGCAATATTTCATATAATAAGGTTCGGCAAATGCGAGGAACGGGAGTAGTAAACCCACTCCGGCAGGTCTTCAGAGAGCCGGTTGTACGGGGTGCGAGCCGGCGGCCGAGCCGGGGGTTGAACTCGCCCGGGAGCAGTACCGGTGAAAGCCATTAGCCGGTAACGCGATGCAGGCGTTATATGCAATTAAAGTGGGTANNGGGAGCGCGCTTCCTTGGCATGGAAGAGGCCGCGGGTTCGATTCCCGCCAGCTCCACCAATATATTTACCAATCTGGGTGGTACCACGGGAATGACTCCCGTCCCTGAACTTACAGGGGCGGGAGTTTTTAGTAATTAAGATAAGCTATCGATTTAAAACAAACTGAATCAGAAAACATAGACGGATGGTGAGTGGTTTGGATACGAGATATAATTTTCGGCTTGTGGAGAAGAAGTGGCAGCAGCGCTGGGAGGAAAGCGGTGCTTTTCATGTTACTGAGGAGCCGGAAAAACAAAAATATTACTGTCTGGTAATGTTTCCTTACCCTTCAGGAAAGCTGCATATGGGACATGTCCGCAACTATGCCATAGGAGATGTTTTAGCACGGTTTTTTAAGATGCAGGGCTTCAATGTTCTGCATCCCATGGGTTGGGATGCTTTCGGACTGCCAGCGGAAAACGCTGCTATTAAGAACCGCATACACCCTGCCAAGTGGACCTGGGACAATATCAATAGCATGCGCGAGCAATTAAAGTCATTGGGTCTGAGCTATGATTGGTCCAGGGAAGTGGCTACCTGCCATCCGGATTACTACCGTTTTACCCAATGGCTTTTCCTTCAGCTTTATCATAATGACTTGGCCTATAAAAAGAAACAGGCTGTAAATTGGTGCCCTTCCTGCGCTACAGTGCTTGCCAATGAACAGGTTGTTGCCGGCTGCTGTGAGCGGTGTGATACTGAGGTAGAAAAAAAGGATCTGGAACAGTGGTTTTTCCGGATCACCGCTTATGCAGACCGTCTGCTGGAAGATCTAGAAAAGATCCCGGGATGGCCGGAAAAGGTTAAGCTGATGCAGACCAACTGGATCGGCAGGAGTGTCGGCGCAGAGGTTAGGTTTACAGCAGAGAATGGCAAAGAAATCAAGGTTTTCACCACAAGGCCTGATACAATTTTTGGTGTTACCTATATGGTTTTAGCACCTGAGCATCCTCTGGTTGAGGAGTTGATTAAGGATAAGGCAGAGGCAGGTAAGGTGCGAGAGTTTGTGGCCAGAGCAAAAAAACAGAGCGAACTGGAGCGGACCTCTGCTGAAGGAGAAAAGGAGGGCATTTTTACCGGAGCTTATGCTATTAATCCTTTAAGTAAAGAGAAGATCCCCATTTGGGTAGCCAACTATGTCTTGATGGAATACGGAACAGGAGCGGTTATGGGTGTGCCTGCCCATGACCAGAGAGATCTGGAGTTTGCCCGCAAATATAATCTGCCGGTTAAAGTGGTTATCCAGCCCCTAGGCAGGGACCTGGATGCTGCCACCATGGATGAGGCTTATGCAGAACCCGGTATTATGGTCAATTCCGGGGAGTTTGACGGTATGGACAGTGAGGTGGCCCGCCTAAAAATCACTGAATACTTGAAAGAGAAGGGGCTGGGCGAAGAGACGGTCAACTACCGCCTTAAGGACTGGCTCATCTCCAGGCAGCGCTACTGGGGAGCACCGATCCCCATTATTTACTGTGACCGCTGTGGAATTGTACCAGTACCGGAGAAAGACCTGCCTGTGCTGCTTCCAGAGGATGTGGCTTTTGAGCCCACTGGAGAATCGCCGCTGCGTAAAGCAGATAGTTTTATCAATACAAGCTGTCCCCAATGCGGGGCACCGGCACGCCGGGAAACAGACACAATAGATACCTTTGTTTGTTCATCTTGGTATTTCTTGCGTTATTGCAGCCCCCGGGATGAACGACCCTTTGACCCGGAAAAAGTGGCTTATTGGATGCCTGTTGACCAGTATATCGGTGGGGTGGAGCATGCCATATTGCATCTGTTGTATTCCCGCTTTATTACCAAGGTGCTTTATGATCAAAAGCTGGTTCCAGTTGATGAACCATTTACCAACCTGCTCACCCAGGGCATGGTATTAAAAGACGGTTTTAAAATGTCCAAATCCAAAGGGAATGTTGTCAGCCCTGAGGAGATCATTGAAAACTATGGCGCAGATACCGCCCGGCTGTTTATCCTTTTTGCTGCTCCTCCTGAGCGAGATCTGGACTGGAGCGACCAGGGAGTGGAGGGTGCTTACCGCTTTATCAACCGGGTATGGCGGTTGGTGCAGCGTGTTGCGCCTGAAGTCAAAGAAAAGGTGGAGTGGGATGTGGCCTCCCTTTCCTCTGCTGAAAAGGACCTGCGGCGGGTTATTCATAGAACCATTCAGCGGGTAGAAGATGACATCAAAACCAGGTTTAACTTCAATACGGCGGTAAGCGCCATCATGGAACTGACCAATGCCCTTTATCACTATCTTGACGGGACTGATCAAGAACAATGGCACAGAGGGGTGCTCAGGGAGGGGCTCAGCAGCCTGGCTCTTCTGCTTGCTCCTTTTACCCCTCATTTTGCTGAAGAACTATGGGAGGTATTGGGGAACAAGGACAGTGTGCACGAGCAGCAGTGGCCTCAGGTGGACAGGGAAGCCTTAAAGGAGGAGGAAATCACAATTGTTGTTCAGATCAATGGGCGTGTGCGGGATCATATACAGGTACCGGTTGGGCTGGATAATAAAAAATTGGAGGAAGCGGTGCTTTCCCAACCCAAGGTCGCTAATCTGATCCAGGGTAAAGAGCTGGTCAAGGTGA
>LSQX01205005.1_pt3 | contig 25109 bp, 24 predicted proteins | sample 654561 | NCBI WGS metagenome assembly LSQX01 (sample SAMN04489861, study PRJNA283612) | anaerobic digester metagenome | isolation source: 4 biogas reactors fed with cattle manure at either 37C or 55C with and... | place: Denmark: Kongens Lyngby | collected 2014 | reverse complement strand
TTGGGGTCCGAACGCGCCCCGATACGCAGGACGTTAACCGCCCTCCCCCCCTGGGACGCGTGGACCATGATATAGTCTGCCGAATGTGGCGTTTCGTCCTGCGGATGCTCGGTGTCCATCTCTACTCCGGTGGATAGTGCAAGTATAAGCGTCTAATGGACTCTGCCAGGCCTTGCGGCCGTGTGGATTCTATCATCACTGCGGAGAAGATGCAAGGCCCCCGGTTGGGGACCTGGAAGCGCATGGGTATGCCGGTGAGGAAACGATGCAGGCTGATGGGGATCTCAACACCGATGATGGACTCCTCCGGGCCCACCATACCGGCATCGGTGATAAAGGCCGTGCCGCCCGGGAAGACCGTCTCATCAGCGGTGGGAACGTGAGTGTGGGTGCCGATGACAGCGGTAACCCGGCCGTCCAGATACCGGCCCAGAGCGGCTTTCTCCGAGGTGGCCTCGGCGTGAAAGTCCACCAGAATCGCGTCCACCTCCCCCAGCTCCTTCAGCACCTGGTCAGCTGTGCGAAAGGGATCGTCCATGGGATCCATAAAGACCCGCCCCATGAGATTGATGACTGCTAGACGCTGTCCGCTGCCGGTGGAGTATACGCCGAAGCCCGCGCCCGGAGTGCCCGGGGGGTAGTTCGCCGGGCGCAGCACCCTTGGTTCGCGGCTGAGGTAGTCGAGCGCTTCCTTCTGGGCCCAGATATGATTGCCGCTGGTCAGACAGTCAATGCCGTAGTCAAAGAGGAACCCGGCAGTCTTCTCGGTGAGGCCTAGCCCCGCAGCCGCGTTCTCGCCGTTGGCGATGACAAAGTCAGGGTCATGCTCCGCCCTCAGGTCGGGCAGGAGCGAAGCTACCGTCTCCCGTCCGGGACGGCCCACAATATCACCGATGAAGAGAATCCTCATGCCATAACACTTCTCGCCTTCGCGGCTCGCACCTACTTCGCGTACTCGATGGCGCGAGTCTCCCGGATGATGGTCACGCGGATCTGCCCTGGGTAGTCCAGGGCCTGCTCGATGCGTTCGGCCATCTTGCGGGCCATGTTGTGCGCCGCCAGGTCGTCAATCTTCTCCGGCTTGACCATGACCCGAATCTCGCGGCCGGCCTGAATGGCGAAGCTCTTCTCAACGCCCTCAAACTCGTTGGCGATCTTCTCCAACCCATCCAGCCGCTTCAGGTAGGTCTCCAGAGCCTCCCGGCGTGCTCCGGGGCGAGAGGCAGAGATGGCGTCCGCGGCCTGGACCAGTGCGCCCTCCACGGTGGTGATGGGCATGTCATCGTGGTGAGATACCAGGGCGGCGATAACCTCCTCATTCTCTCCACGGTTCCGGGCCAGGTCCGCGCTAATCAGCGCATGGGGACCATCGCGCTCAAAATCCACAGCCTTACCCAGGTCATGCAGCAGCCCGGCGCGACGGGCAATATTGACCCGGGCGCCGATCTCCGCGGCCATAGCTCCGGCCAGGTGTGAGACCTCAATGGAATGACGCAGCACGTTCTGGCCGAAGCTCGTGCGGAAGCGGAGCTTGCCCAGCTGCCGGACCAACTCCGGGTGCATACCGGTTACGCCGGTCTCAAAGGTGGCACGCTCTCCCGCCTCGCGGATGGTTTCCTCCACGCTCTGGCGAGCCTTCTCGACTAGTTCCTCGATGCGTCCGGGGTGAATACGCCCGTCACCCAGCAGCTCCTCCAGGGCCACCCTGGCCACCTCGCGGCGCACGGGGTCAAAGGAGGAAAGCACTACCGCCTCCGGGGTGTCATCCACGATCAGGTCCACGCCGCTGGCCTTCTCAAAGGCGCGGATATTGCGGCCTTCGCGACCGATAATGCGACCCTTCAGCTCCTCACTGGCCAAGGGAACTACCGAGACGGTGGTCTCGGCGGTCTGATCCACGGCACAGCGCTGGATGGCCTGGGCAACGATCTTGCGCGCTCGGCGATCGGCCTCCTCACGGGCCTCCTCCTCCAAACGCGCGACGTGCTGGGCCAGTTCGGGACGCATCTCCTCTTCCAGCGACTCGAAAAGACGGGCGCAAGCTTGCTCCTCCGACAGGCCAGCAATCTCAGCCAGCTTACGCTCGGCCTCGGCAAGGAGTCCTTCCAGCCGGTCCTGATCTTCACTGAGTTGCTTCTCCTGACGGCCGAGGTCCTGGGCTCGCCGCTCCAGTTCAGTCTTGCGGCGGTCGAGGTTGTCGTCACGCTCCTCCAGCCGTCGCCGGGTCTTCTCCAACTCCTGGCGCTCGGCCGAGAGTTCCTCCTCGATCTTCGCGCGCATCTGGAGGTTCTCTTCGCGTGCGGCCATCTGAAGCTCACGGGCCTCGGCCTCCAGACGCTTGGCCTGCTCGCGGGACTGTTCTTCGAAAGCCGCGGCACGCCGGGTGAAACGCCGGGCCATGTAGATGTGATAGACAAGCACCAGGGCCAGAACGAGCAGGGCTACGCTGGCAATGATGGTGCGGGTCTCCAAGAGACTATCTAAAAGGGGGACCATTACTGGACCACCTCCTGGTTCTGAGAATGGTACAATCGGATGGTTGATGAGTCGCGAGTCGCGAGTCACGAATCGCGAGGGCAAAAACCGGGACAGCAGTTGGCAAGGTGCAGGTGCGGTTACTCAGACTCCGGAACTGTCTGCTCCACGACTTCTCGGCAGATATGGTCGGCAAAGCCCCGCCGACGCAGATGCTGGTACAATCGACCTCGCAGCCGGGCAGAGGGCCCGGTGGCAGGCCGAGCCAGATACTTGTCCGCCACTGCGGTGGCCCGCTCCAGCTCGCCTTCCTCTCCCAGGGCGCTGAGCGTGGCCTCCGCCAACTCCCGGTCCAGGCCGATCTGCAACATCTTCTGGCGCACCAGATGCGTACCCATCCGGCGTTCGCGGAGCTGACGGGCGAGGCTGGCGGATAGCTCCTGGTCATTGACCAGTCCGGCCTGCTCCAGCCGCTTAAGAGTAAGTTCAACAACCTCCGTGCTGAACTTCCGAGCGCGGAGCGCACGGTACAACTCCTGGCTGCTGCGGGCGCGGAACCGGAGCAACCGCAGCGCGGCTCGCGCGGCCAGCAGAGCCTGATCGGCCCGCTGGGCCTCAGAGATGGTGTCCTCCCCGAGCATGCGGCCCGGGGCGAGACCAAACTGCGCAATCACCTCCTCATCGGCCTCGAGAACGACCTGGCCGTCTACCAGCACCTGGTAGCGCCGGGAGCGACCGATTCGACGCGCCTCGGATACTTGCATGGCAGGGTTCAACACCCGGCTAGCACGGCCGCCCGACCAGCACTATTCTTCCTCCACGGGCAGGTCAGGCGCGGCCGCAGCTTCGATCGGCGGCAGCCTATGGGCCTCCCGTACCTGGTTCTCCAGCTCACGGGCCATCTCAGGCTGCTCAAGGAGCAGCTGGACGGCACTGTCACGCCCCTGCCCCAGCCGCTCCTCACCCCTGGAGTACCAACTGCCGGTCTTGGTGACCAGCCCCAGGTCCAGAGCCTCATCCAGGATACATCCCTCCTGTGAGAAGCCCTTGCCGTAGATGATGTCCAGCTCGGCAGTGCGGAAGGGCGGCGCGACCTTGTTCTTGACGACCTTGATGGCCACGCGGCTGCCCAGGATATCCGTGCCTTGCTTGATGGTCTGGCGACGATGCATCTCCAAACGCACCGAGGACCAGAACTTGAGCGCGCGGCCCCCCGGGGTGGTCTCCGGGTTGCCGAACATGACCCCGATCTTCTCGCGAATCTGGTTGATGAACACCACCAGGGCGTTGGCGTTAGAGACTGCGCCGGCCAGCTTGCGCAAGGCCTGGCTCATGAGCCGGGCCTGCAACCCCACATGGGCATCGCCCATCTCGCCTTGCAGTTCGATGGAGGGGACCAGTGCGGCCACGGAATCTACAACCACGCAATCCACCGCCCCGGTACGCACCAAAGTCTCGCAGATGTCCAGTGCCTGCTCACCGGTATCGGGCTGTGAGACCAGGAGCTGGTCGAGGTCCACGCCCAGGTCCTGGGCGTACTCGCGGCTGAAGGCATGTTCAGCGTCAATGAAGGCGGCGACCCCCCCGGCCTTCTGGGTCTCGGCCATGATGTGCAGGGCCAGGGTGGTCTTGCCGGAGCCTTCCTGGCCGTAGATCTCGACGACCCGGCCCCGGGGGAGGCCCCCGGCGCCGAGCGCAATATCCAGGGACAGGGCGCCGGTGGGGATGACGGCGACGTGCAGGCGCTCGGCATCCTCACCCAGCTTCATGATGGCACCCTCACCATACTGCTTTTTAATGTGGTCGAGCGCAAGGCCCAGGGCTTTCTCTTTATCGCCGGAATCAATCTTAGCCATGTTTGCTGTCCCTCCTGAATAGGATTGCTGCCCGCAGATGATTACGCCCGCCCGGTGAGTCCTTGCAGCACCGGAAACGCGTCGGCGAGCCGCCCGCCGCATTCAGCGAGCCAATCGGGCTCGTTGTCAGACGTAACCGACAACCATGCGGTATCTCTTCCGCTTCTCCCTACGTGCTGAGGTGTAACTCCTATGACATATTCGTTGAGGAGCTCCTTGGTTACTACCCACCAGTGGGCCTCAAACGGACTGAGACCCAGACAAATCGCGATGTCGTATCGTTGGTCGCGGAATTGCTGGAACTTGTACATCCCGGTCTGCCAGAGGGTCGAGAACTTGATCTCAGTTCGGAGGCCTTCAATGAGTCGGTTACACTGCGAATCCGGAGCACGCAATACGTTCAGCTTCTTCGCAGCGCACCATCCCGCCACGAGCTTCTCACCAATTGTGCCGGACTGCCTTGACGACCTAGTCTTGATCCAGGCAAAGGGGCTTCCGTCCCACATCTGGTTCTCGTCATCATAGTCCTGCCGCAAGTTGCCTGTTATCGTGGCCAGAAGTCGTACGTCGGGGTCCTCGATTTGCCTCGGCTGCATCAGCGGGCACCCCCAAGAAGAGTGGGCTGATTCGCGTCTTCTGTCTCAGGTGTGAAGTTGACGCACTCGGGCTGGGCGAATACCAAGCGGCGTGCCATTACTGCAGCGGCCTCCGGGTTGCAGTCCACCAGGACGAAGTGCCTGCCATTGCGTGCGGCGGCCTCGCCGAAAGTCCCGCTCCCCGCAAAGAAATCCATCAGCAGGTCGGCCGGCCTTGAGTGCACCTTCACGATACGCATCAGTAATGCCAGGGGCTTCTGGGTGGGATAGCCTGTCTTCTCTCTGGAATTGGTAGGCACAATGGTTTGCCACCAGACATCGGTCGGGGTCTTGCCCCTTGCCGCCTTCTCGGCTCCCACCAGCCCTGGTGCCATGTATGGAACCCGATCGATTTCCTCGTAGTTGAAGGTGTACTGTTCCGGGTCCTTCGCGTACCAGAGAATGTTGTCGTGCTTCGCTGGCCAGCGATTCTTGGGCCGGCCACCGTAGTCGTAAGCCCAGACTATTTCATTCTTGAAGCTATCCCTGCCGAAGATCGCGTCCAGCAGCACCTTGCAGTAGTGCACCTCACGGTAGTCAATGTGCAAAAAGAATGACCCTTCTGGCTTCAGAATGCGGTAGGCCTCGCACAGCCGGGGCTCAATAAACCGGATGAAGTCGTCGAATCGATCTTCGAAGCCTCGTGTGGCGACCTCAATTGACTTGTACCTTCGTCCTTGGAAGCCCACCCGATCCCCGTTCTCTTCGTCCCTCATAGTGCGCAGTTGGGTACGCTCCTGCACCTTGCCGGTGTTGAAAGGTGGGTCGATGTATATCAGGTCAACTGACTGCGAAGGCATCCCTGGGAGTACATCCATGTTGTCCGCCAGGATGATCTTGTTCACTGCTCTCTTTCCACTCCGTCCGCTCTCACCGACGCACCTCGAAACTCTCAACTGTCGTATACGTCGGCCCCCCGCGCCCCAGCTCGCTGCTGATCAGCAGGAAGCGCTCCACCACCATCGCGCCCAGTTCCAGGTCGGCGGCCTGTTGCAGGCACTCCGCAAGCTCCGACAGGTTCCCGCACCCCCGCACCCGGCCCAACGTCAGGTGCGGCATAAAGGACCGCTGGTCTGGCTCGGCGAGTTCCGCCGCGGTCAGGGCTGCATCCAGGTCCCGGCCCAATGCCGCGAAGGCTTCCGCGCCTTCCCCACAGCCCGCCCAGATCACCTGCGGCGGACGCTGGGGCGGAAAACTCCCCAGACCCCGTACCCGCACCTGTATCGGCGCCGTCCGGTTCGCAACTTCTCGCCCCACCGCCAACAACTCCGGGACGCGGCTAACCGGCGTATCGCCCAAGAACTTGAGCGTGAAATGCAGGTTCTCACCCTCCACCCATTTCACATTGGCCCCGGACTTGCGCAGCGTTCGCTGGGCCTCGGCGGCCGCCTCCCGTACCGTCTCGTTCAGCGGCACCGCAAAGAAGAGGCGCTGCTGGGCTGCCGTTGCGCTGCGGTTGGGCTGCTGTTGCGCTGTCGTTCTTACGCTCCAATCACGCGCCGTCGGAGTTGATCCAGTGCCAGCTGCGAGACGCGCTGTTTGAACTGTACCCGGCTCCCGGGCCACAGGCTATGCACCACGGTGGTGCCCTCGACGTCGGCAACCCCGATGTACACGGTACCCACGGGTTTCTCCGCGGAACCGCCGCTCGGTCCGGCGATCCCGGTGACTGCGATCGCGTAGTCGGCGCCGCTGCGACGGCGCGCGCCCTCGACCATGGCCTGAGCGCACTCCTCGCTCACCGCGCCATGTGCCTCCAGCGTCTCGGGACTCACGCCCAGGATATCGGTCTTGGCTTCGTTACTATAGGTCACGTAACCGGCCAGGAAGTAGCGGGAGGCCCCAGGAACATCTGTGATCCGGCTGGCGACCAGGCCTCCGGTGCAGGACTCGGCTACGGCGACCGTCGCTTGCGCCGCCAGTAGGGCCTGCCCCAGGGCGACCTCCATGGTCTCGTCGTCCACCCCGTAGACGGCGGAGGTCAGCCGCGAGCGAATTTGCTGCTCCACGGGCATGAAGATGCGCTGCGCCTCGGCCTCCTCGCTGGCTTTGGTAGCCAGGCGAATGCGGACCTCTCCCGGCGAGGCGTACAGGGCCATGGTGGGATTCGTCTGGCTCTCCAGCAGGTCTGCCAGCTGATCGGCGACCTGGGACTCGCCCAGGCCCGCGAGGCGGAGAAAACGTGTGTACAGCAGCCCCTCCCCCTCCGCCCCCACGCGCTCCCGCAGCCGGGGCAGGACCTGGTTGTCCATCATCTCTCGCATCTCCGGAGGCGGGCCGGGGAGCGCGATGTAGGTAACGTCTTGGTGTTCCAACCAGATACCGGGAGCGGTGCCCACCGGGTTGTCTAACAACTCCGCTCCGCGCGGGGCCATGGCTTGCTTCAGGTCCGCATGCGAAGGCTCGCGATTGCGGGCGGCGAAGAATTGGTACAGTTGCATCTCCGCCTCGGAAATGGTCTGCAGTGGACGCTGGGTCAGTTCAGCGAGGGCCTCGCGGGTGATGTCGTCGGGAGTAGGACCGAGTCCGCCCGTCAGCAGGATCACCTGAGCCCGCCGGCGCGCGGAGCTCAGAATCTGCAACAGTCGTTTGAGGTTATCGCCCACGGTATGGCGCAGGTGAACATCTACGCCCAGGGCTGCCAGACGGCGGGAGAGAAACGAGGCGTTGGTATCGTCAATCTCGCCCAGGAGCAACTCAGTGCCGACCGAAAGAATCTCTGCCTTCAAGGCGGTATCCAACTCTCATCTTGCCGGACAGATACCGACCGAAGTGGCAGACTGCGGCCGCGCGGCCAGGCCTCATCCCGCCCGCGCGGGGGATGGCAAGCAGGTTCTCCTATGGGGCTCCCCCCCGCCCGGCGGGGCGAAAGCACGAGGTATACCCATATTCATGTACCACGGCCTGGTCATGTGTTACAGTCCAACGCGCCGCGGGGCGCGATTATCCGACTTCGGTGCGGCATTCCGCCTGCGGAATGCTCTAGGGTGGCGCCAGTGCCACAATGGAAGATAAACCAGCTTGATTATAGCCAAGGAGGAGGAGCGATGTCAAGCAGACCGGCAACCTGCGCCAGCCTTGAGGCGAACTGGTCAAGCCGGGAGCTGAGTCCCGGTCGTGGAACGAGGTCTCCTCGCAAAACGGAGCGGCTGGCCGTAGATATTGCCCCGGCTCACGCCTGCCAGAGATCGTTAAGCATCCGGCAGGAGGTCTCCACCAGCTTGTAGCCGGCGTAAGGCTCCAGACGGGTCCACATGATGGCCCAGCCGGAGTACCCCCCGCCCATGATTGCCGGGATGGTGGGGCAGTAGCCCACGCTGCCGTTGGCCAGCTGCGTAACCATCGTCACCTCCGCCCGGCTGCGGCGCTTCATATCCAGCGCGAACTGACAGTACAGCTCGCACGGGTTAGTGATGATCGCCAGGTCGCCAATGCGCAGGGCATGGATTGGCAACTCGTCGTGCGGATCGTCCTTGTACGTCTCCCAGAGCCGCAGGCGGCCAGCCACGGCAATGACGTAATCCCAGCGGTTGCCCGTATAACCCCGCCCATCCGTGTTGTCCCCTTGGGCCTCGATTGCTCGCGCCTCCGCCAGCTCCTCCTCAGTCGGCAGGCGCACCTCCAGCGGCAGCAGCTCAAAGCTCTGCCGCAGCCCGGGCGTGTCCGTCTCGACGACGTCATGCAGCAGCCGCAAGGTCTCTGTCGCCAAGGCGTGGCCCATCTCCCGCATGCGCTGCTCCCCGCCGGACCAGTGGGTCCAGAGCTGATTCTGGGGAGTCTGGTCTCCACTGGCCCCCTGCAGGTACAGCACGGGCAGGGTCTCGTTCTCCAGCGCCATGCGCAACTGGGCGCGGGCCTCGCCGGGGAAATCGGCGGTGACGAAATCGCTGCCGCCGAGATTCACCGGATGGCAGGAGTTGTTGTGGACCAGAGCCAGGTACTTGCCGGACTCGTCCACGGCATACAGGATCGCGTGGCTCGGATCGTCAGGTCCTTCCAGGCCGGTGAAGTCCGGACGCGTGGCCTCGCCGTACATGGTGTGGGTGCCGTCCGCCCAGCACAAGCGGCGGTTGAAACCGATCTGGGCCTGCCCCTTGCCCCAGCCCACCCGCGCCGGGACCGCGCTGGCCACGGCCTCGCGGGCGCCGTCGGCCAGCCAATCGGCGAGACGGGCGCGGTAGGCGGTATTGTCAGGCGCATCATGGATGAAGGGGCGCAGCACCGGACCCGAGTGCGTGTGCGTGCAGCAGAGAAGTATCTTCTCGGCGGGAACGCCACTGGCCGCCGCCATCTTCTCCCGCATCTCCAGCCCGTCCGGGGTGATGATCCCTAGCAGGTCCAGACTCACCAGCAGCATCTGCTCGCTGCCCTCAGTCAGGTAGAGAAAATTGGCCTCCAGGTCATCGCGTATGTAGTTGGCGAAGCGGCGGTGAAGCTGCCCTGCCAGGTCATCGCCGATCTCGGGATTAATGACACGTGTAGCCGCCCCGGCCTTCACAGACATGGTCAGATTCCCTCCCTGAGCCCCCGGAGATAGGCCGTGGCCTTGCGCACGGCCTCCGCTGGCGGGTACTCGTTGCCTTCATACTCGAGGTTAATGTAGCCCTCGTAGTTGGCGGCCTCCATGGCCACCAGGCACGACCGGTGATCCACGATCCCCTCCCCGATCAGCGCCGCTCGGTAGTAGCGCCCATCCACGCCTTCCCGTCCCTCTTCAGGGGAGACCAGGTCCCAGTCCTTGAAATGCGCATGGACGACCCAGGGGGCACACTGGGTATAGGACCAGGCCGGATCCTCGCCCCCGGTGGCCACGTTGCCGCTGTCGAAAGTCAGGCCCAGGCCGGGCACCTCCCGGATGGCCTCCAGCACATCTGCGGCCACCACGAAGGCGCTGAGCGCTCCGGGGAAGTTCTCAATCGTCAGCCGCACGCCCGCTTGCAGGTAGTATTCGGCCAGTTCCTGCAGGCCCAGAATGATGTTGCGGCGGCTTTCCTCGCGAGTTAGCCCCGGCTTGCCTTGTACGGGGATCATGATCTTGTCCACGCCCAGGGTCAGGGCGTCCTCGAGGCCTTGTCTGCCGGCTTCTACACCGGGCTGGCGTTCTGCCGCTTCCGGGAAGTTGAGATCGGCGAAGAAGGTGTAGGCCGCAATGTGAATCTCGTGATCTTCGGCCATCTTCCTCAACTCCGCCGCGGGCGTGTCATGCAGAGTTACGAAATCAATCCCCCCCAGCTTCAGCTCGGCGGTGAGCTCCAGCATCTCGCGCAGGTTGAAGTACTCCGGCTGGCGAGACATGGTATAGGACATCATGCAGAGCTTCATACGGTCTCCTCCCGGTTGCGTATCTCCCCTGGCGGCGGGAAGTTCTACTCAATCGCCCCGATCCCGCGCAGGTAGTCCATGCACTCCTGAATCATCGCCAGTTTCCCCTCCAGCGGCAACTCCCCGATGACCGGCCCCTCGAGCTCCATCGTGTAGGGCCCCTCAAACCCGCGCGAGTCTAGCAGCCGGAAGATCTCCGGGAAGTTGACAATCCCCTTGCCAAAGGCGGGGAACTGGAAGCTCTCCGGCTCGCCCTTCTCCGATTCCTTCAGGTGCACGCTGGTTACGTACGGCAAGGCCTTTTTAAGTTCCTCGATGCCGTCAATGCCCTTCGGATTGTAGTAGTAGATGTTCGCGCTGTCGTAATTGTAGCCCAGCCCCTTGGAGTTGACGGCCTCGATCGTCTGTCGGGCAATGTCTCCGGTCTTGCCGAAGGGCACATGCGTCTCCATGGACAGCACAACCCCGGCCGCGGCGGCCTTTTCGGCTAGCCCGCGCAGGACCTCGATCCCCTGCTCATACGTCAGCTTGCCTGCTCCGAAGGAAACGAAGATGACCTTGGTTCCTACCGACGCCGCGCCCGTGATGACCCGTTCCAGCGCGGCCAGCCGTTCGGGGTCATCCAGCGTGCACCCTGTGGAGAAAGAGGTGATGCGCACACCCGCCTCGGCGGCCATTTTCGCCTCAGCGGCGAAGTCCTCGTCGCCCACGGCGCCGAGTTCTACATTTTCGATGCCGATGCTTCTCAGGGCCACAATCGCCTCAGGCGTGGGTAGTTCTAATGCCCCCGGGCGGCAAGCCAGTACATGGTTCATAGTGATCCTCCCGTGATCCGATTCGCTGGTGGGGGCGCAGACATGTCTCAAGCCCGCGGTGTGCACCCCCTACGTAGAGTCACCGCGGCCCTCACCGTTGGCTGTGACCGGGCTACATCCTTCCGGCCCTTACGCCTCAGCCAGCGGCAGCTGGTCTAGATTCTCGAAGACCTTGTGGAATCCCTCGGCGACGGCCTCCGCGACCTGCTTATCATTGGGGGCGCGCAGCGGCCGGGTCATGCCGAAGTGCGTGTCACAATGCTTCTGCGCCACGGGATAGTCCTCCGGGTTGTACTCCACCGGTTCGGTGTGCGGGCAGGTCCAGGGGCACCCCCAGCCATAGGCATTCTGCGCGCGGAAGACCGTCATGGCCGGGAGAATGAACTGCTGCCAGACCCCGGCCTCCACGCCCTCCGCCTGCAGGGCCTTCATGATAGCGTCGCGCATCACCGTTGGCTCCCCGGTCCAACCGATGGCCTCCATATCAATGCGCGAGGTGAAGTTATACCAGTTATGCGTATGGCGCGGCGGCTCCACCGGCGGAATCAGCCCCTTGATGCCCTGGATTCCCGTGAGCAGGGTTTGCGCATTCTCGCGTTGCGTCGCCAGATACTCGTCCAGCCGCGTGAGCTGCGCGCGCGCGAAGGCCGCCGTCATGTCGTTCTGCCGGTACATCCAGCCTAGAGCGTAGGCATGATAGTCGCGTGCCTCCAGCGGGGTACGGGTCTCCCCAAAAGACCACAAGCTGCGGGCGGTGGCATACGTCTCCTCGTTGTTAGTCACGAAGGCCCCGCCTTCGCCGGAGCACAGGCACTTGTTCTGATTGAAGGAAAAGGCCGCACAGTCCCCAAAAGTACCCACCTTCTGACCGTCAAACAGCGCGCCGTGAGCCTGGCAGCAGTCTTCGATGACCTTGAGGTTATGCTTGCGCGCCACTGCCATGACCTTCTCCATGTTTACGGCCAGTCCGTGGAGGTGTACCACCACCATGGCAGTGGTCTTGGGGGTGATTGCCGCCTCAATCTTGTCCACATCCATGTTCATGGTCTCGAAGTCGAGGTCCACAAACACCGGGAGGCAGTTGTGATGGATGATGCACGTGGCGCTGGAGGACCAGGTGTAAGCGGTGACCAGCACATGGTCTCCGGCGTTGCAGCCTGCGGCCGCGATGCCCATGTGCAAAGCTGCGGTTCCACTGTTAGTGGCGATGGCGTGCTGATTGCCGTTCCAGGCGGCCCACTCCGCCTCCAGAGCCTCGCAGTTGGGGCCGAAGGTGTGGATGCCCCCCTCCAGGGACGCCATGACGTACGAGCGGTCCAGATCGCTGATAGGGGGCCACTGCTTGATTAGTCCCTCCGGCACAGCGCGCGCTCCGCCCAGGATAGCCAGATTAGACATGGATCGAGCTCCTCTCCGCTGCTAGTTTGTGTCGCATTGTAGCCGGGTAGACACACCCATCGCAAGAGACGAGGTTGCCATTATGGGTACATTCTTGCGGTCACCTGCGGAAGGCACTCGGCGGCTGGCCAAAGTGCTTGCGAAAGACCTTGGAGAAGTAGTTGCTGCTTTCGTAGCCCACCGCGGCGGCGACCTCTGAGACGTTCATCTCGCCCGCCTGCAGCAACTCGCGCGCCTTCTGCATGCGCAGGGCCGTCAAGTAAGCGAAGAGAGAGAACTCGCTCTCCTGGCTAAAGACATGGGAGAGGTAAAAGGTACTGATGTTGAGGGCCTGGGCGATTTCCTCCAGGGAGATGGGATGAGCATAGTGCTCCGCGAGGTACCCACGGGCAGCAAGCATGATGGCCCGGCGGCGCGCACGACGCTGGTGGGAGGAGGTCTCCTCCCGTTCCCCTGACGAGCGGACAGCCTCGCGCAGGATGTGCAGCAGGATCGCGGCCAGGCGCGCCCGGGCCAGCAGCCGGTCGGCGCCCACCTCCCCGAGGGCATCATAGCGCAGGCGCTCGAGCTCGCGGACGATCTCCGCCTTGCGCCGGCGCGGCAAGCCCAGCAGCTGGTCGTTGGTAACGCGGGAGAAGTAGTCCGCCGCGCCCTCCCAGGTGAACATGACCATGAACACCTGAAGGCCCTCGCCCAGCTCGAAACGGTCACGGTGGGGCGTATCCTGAGGAACCAGCAGGAGGTCCCCCGGCTGGCCAGCGAAGCGGCGACCGCCCAGCTCAAGCTGCAGGGTGCCGTGAATGACCTGGAGAAGCTCGCAGCAGCCGGAGGCGTGTGTCTGCTCCGCCCAGATGGGATCAAAGAGCATGGGCCCCATCGAGACCACGTGAGGTAGCGAGTTGTAGGCCTGTTCGTCAAACACCCTCTATCCCTCTCCCCGCGTGCGCCGGCGGCAGATAGGGTGGGCGAGTAGGGCCGCCAGGAGCCAGGCCAGGGCCAGCAGGCCGGAGACAGCCGAGATCCGCAGGCCCACAGACAGGGCGTACGGGGAGTAGTAGTGACAAACCGTGCTCTTGCCGGCGGGGACCAACGTCCCGCCCTGGAGGTAGTTGGCGCGGTAGAGGGGCTGCGGGCGACCGTTCACCGTCACATGCCAGTGGGGGTTGTAGCTCTGGTTGAGGACCAGAAAGCCGGGCTTTGCGGTCTGGACCTCCCAGACCAGGAACGTGGTCTCATCTAGGACCAGCCGGGCCCACCCCCGGTCCCCACTAAGCTCTTGAGCCTGCCGAGCGTCCAGGCCCTCCACAAAGGCCGTCTCCTCAGGAAGAAACTCCGCACGGAGGAGAGCGCTGAGCGCCTCGGGAGGGCCGCACTCCCTGACTCGGCGGGGCAGCCAGGCGCGGGGCATAGGCGCTGCCACCCGGTAGTAGGCGAAGGCCGGGTTCCTCTCCACTAGCTGCAACCAGGGGGAGTGCAGGTCCGGCGCGGCGATCAGCGCCCGCACCCCCAGCATGCGCAGGATCTGCACCGACGCCTGCGCCCCCTGCGGCTCGCCGGCCAGCCCCGCGGGCACCAACTCGTCCAGTAACTCGGTCTCGCGCTGCGGCACCAGACTGGAATAGGTGTGCGCGGTGGGAACGTCCCAGAGCGTGGCCCGGTTGCGCCGGAGAACTTCGCGCTCCGCGTAATATGGCCTCAGATTGCCGCTCAAGTACCCCTCATAATCCTCGGGGATGTACTGAAGCATCTCGATGCGATGATCGGTGTACTGCCTACCCCACGCGCGGTCCTGGTGAAAGAGGCGTGCAGTCCGCGGAGGCTCGGTATAGTAGGAGGGCGGGCAGTAGCCGTTGGCGTCGCGGGCGAAGAGGTACAACTGCACCCCCAACACGGCAACGAGCACGGCAGCCGCTGGAGCATAGGACAGCCACCCCCGCGATACGGCCAGGCCAATCACCGCGGCCAGTAGCAGGCTGGCCAGGAAGGCCAGCCAGTGGGGATCGCCCGTCCCCAGGCGATTGGCGAGATACTGCCATTTCTCCTCCGCCTTCTGCGTTGGGGTCTCTTGGCCTCCGGCAGGGAGGGCGGCGGCTTGGGCGCTCAGGACTCGGATGACGCGCGGTTTCTGGAGATGCAGCAAACCCACCACACCCCCGTTGACCAAGAGAGCGATCAGGCCCCAGCAGGCCAAAGCGCGTCCGGCCTGGCGGCGATGGGAGCCGCCCAGGGCCTGCACCGCACCCCCGGCCAGTAGTGCCAGGCCCAGAGTGGTGAGAATTAGATAGCGTCCCGGCGCCCGGAAGAGGTTGAAACCGGGCGCGGCCGGGAGAAAGCGGTATAGAGGGTTAAGCTCGGCCAGGGCCATGAAAATGCCAAAGGCGGCCAGCAACGCCCACAGGACCCGGTGGCGCAAGGGCCAACGGCGTCCGCAGAGCGCAACTACCGCCAGCAGCACCGTGATTCCGCCCACGTAACCGCAGACCTCGTACCAGTGGTCCTGCCCCCAGTAGTCGTTGTGACCGTAGGAACCGAAGATATACGGGTGGATGAAGAAGAGCAGATTGCGGGGACGGCAGGCCAGGGCACGGAGGAATTCGGCGGTGGCAGTGGCCCGGACCGCGGCGAAGCGCGCCAGCTCCAGAGTAGGAAGGAGCTGTATCCCGGCCAGCCCCGCACCCAAGGCCAAAGCCCCCAAACCACCCAGGAGCGTGCGGCCCAGTCGCCGCCACCAGACCACGCGCCCGGGCACCAGCAGCAGCCAGAGCATGACCAGCAAGGCAGCCAGCACAATATAGAAGACCATCTGAGGATGGCCACCGAGTATGGCCAGGGCGAGAGTCATGGCGGCGCCCACAAACCAGGCCCACCGCCCGGACTCCAGACCAGCGATAAGACACAGCAGGACCCACGGCAGCCAGGCCAGGCTCTGGAGCACCGAGAGGAACAGGACCTTACTCACCAGATAGCCGGAAAAGCCAAAGGCCAGGCCAGCGAAAGTCGCGGCCAGGTAGCCCAATCCCAGCCGGCGGCCCAGGAGAGCGCACCCCAGCGCCGCCACCACACACTGGATGAAGACGGTCCAGCCGTAAGCCTGATAGTACGGCAGATGGGAATAGTACTGCAGCGCGCGCACGGGATAGAAGACGCCGGCCTCGCCCTCGGCCAAGAGCGGGAAGCCACAGCCAAACTGCGGCGCCCACAGGGGCAGGTAGCCCTCGCGCACCGCCTCGGGAGCAGCCTTCAGCAAGGGCATAAACCAGAGGCTGGCGTCGTGCCAGAAGAAGGCCTGACCGTTGACCAGAGTTTGGTGGAAAAGCAGCAAGCCGAACGCCGGGAATAGCAGCCAAATTAGAGCCCGCAGCCTGCCCATGGTAACCTCTCGGCGCGCATCGGATGCGCCTTGCGGTTACTTGTTCTGCACGCAGGACCGACATACCTTGCCATGTCAAGGAAGGCCTTGCCTCCGCCGGGCGCGAATAGGGCCCTCATGAGCGACAGCACCAAACCGCAGGAAGAGAAGGACTCAGCGCCGCTGCTATCGGCGGGAGCGGTGATCCTGGCCGGGCCGACGGACCGGCCACTGGTGGCGCTGATCCACCGGCGCTCGCCAGCGGAGTGGCGTCTGCCCAAGGGCAAGCTACATGCAGGGGAAACCGCGCAGCAGGCCGCGGAGCGGGAGGTACGGGAAGAAGCCGGTCTGCAGATCACGGTGGGAGAGGAAGTGGGGAGCTGCGAGTATGCCTATCCCAACGGTGAGGGACGCGGGGTTCGCAAGCGGGTCACGTTCTTTCTGGCGCGACTACCGGAGCCGCAGCCGCTACAACCTGAGTTGCGCAGCTTCGATGAGGCCCGCTGGATGTCTCTGGAGGAGGCTCTCACGCATCTCACCTGGGACAATGAGAGGGAAATGGTGCGAGCGGCAGTCACTCGATCTACCTGAAGAACGCCGGCAGAAGTGACCGACGGCAGCTCCGGGCCCGGCGCCGGAACTGCCGCCTGGCTACCGCTACGCTGGTGCTCTAGCTGCCCCTACTGTGGACGTCGGAGACGAACCACATAAGTGAACTCCGGCAAGCGCCGGTCCACGACGTACTCCACGGGCTCGCGGGTGCCGAGGTAGCAAATACGCTCGACCAGAAGCAGCGGCGAACCGACGCGAACGCTGAGATGGCGAACATCGTGCTGGTTCGCTGAGGTGGCGGAGATGGTCTGGCGGGCCGCAGTCAACACTACGCCGTACTCCTCCTCCAGAATCTTTTGCAGCGCATCGTCAGGACCCAGGCCGCGTGCGAGCAGGCCTCCCACCTTGTTTGCGGGCAGATAGGTATTCTGCAGGGACAGAGCTTTGCCGTCCGCAAGGCGCACGCGTTCGATGTGCACGAGCTTGTCGGCGGGTTGGACCTCCAGCTCTTGAGCAGCGCGGGGTATCTCGCGGGCCTGAATCTCCTCCATCAACAGCACGATGGAGCCGGGGCGGTGGCCGCCAGCCTTGGCTTCGGTGGTGAAGCACGGGATGTGGTTGGCGTCAATGAGCTCCTCGGAGAGAGGCGTGGCATCCATGACGAAGGTGCCACGTCCCTGACGGGTGGACACGATCCCCCGTTCCTCCAGCTCCCGCAAGGCCTGCTTGACGGGCGCCAGACTGACCTCAAAGTGATCCGCCAGTTCCTGCTGGGTGGGCAGGCGGTCGCCAGCTTTCATACGACCCATGCGAATCTCCTGCTCCAGGATGTGCATTATCTGAGCGTACAACGGCTCGCTGTCGTGGGGCGACAAGCGAGGAAGAAAGATGTCCATGGGAGAAACCTCCGGTTCCTTAGTGATACCCCTCGTGCGATTACTTTACTGTATTGACCGAGTAGGCACAATGATACTCCTTACTATTCAGCCGCATCGCGCGTCAGCATCCGGGCTGCTACATGTTCAGGGCGCCGCCGGAGAATCGTTGCCCAGCATTCACCCCGCCCTTACCCTGCAGGCCTCAAGAGCGCTGTGTACGGGCCGATCTCCAACCCAACAGGCGTTGGCGCTATCGCTGGGGAGGAGGCCCCGCACTATGCTGCAAGGGATCACAAGACTGTGGCGCGACGAGCAGGGGCTCACAACGGTGGAGTATGCCTTACTGCTGGTCATGTCCGTGGTGGTCGCCTTCACTGCCTGGCAGACACTAGGACAGCGATGACCACCGCAGCAGCAGCAGGAGTCCAGGGCGCACCCCGTCCGGTGGCTGAGAGATCCCCCCACTCTCAGCCACTGGTCTGTCTTCCAGACCGGCATGTCAATATCAGTTAACGCAATAGAGTATTCTTCGGTTCCCGCCTTCTAACCTCCTCCTCCAGACTGTTTCTCAACTCATCCTGCCGCCATGCGACCCGTGGCCTTGTCTGCCACAGGCGAATGGGACACAGACAATCCCGTGACCTCCATGCGCGCCGCGGCTTGGGCGAGGGCTGACGGTGTGCTCCTTCTCCTCTCCTCCCGCCATCAGCCATGTATCTGACCAGCCCGCGATTTTGAGAGGAGGAGGGTTGAAAGCCCGTGCGGAAGTGGAGTATAATCCTGGCGGGGGAGTTGTTTTCTCTACATTACTGGCTCACCCACTGAAAGGGGAGCATTACTGCATGGTCATTCTTCGCGGATTGTGGTCTCTGTTCGTCACGGCTCTCATCCTCGTAGGCGTTCTGGTTGGTACCCTGGTCTCCAAGAACCTTACACCGTTAGTGTTCCCCGCCGATCAGGAATCCCGACCACCGGAGCTCTATGTGGACCTCTTTGGCGTAGGGGTGGCGGCAGCCGGCGGACTGATTGGCTTCCTGTTTGCGGTGTTCTTCTTCCGCAAGCTAGTGAGTTGGATCAGTGCCTTCGAGAAGGTCCCTCTGCTCGACAAGATCGTGGCCCTCATCGGCACCGTGGGCGGGTTGGTAATGGCGATCCTGGTCACGCTGCCCTTCACGCGCATCGAAGGCTATGGGCTACCCATCGCCATCTTCGCCAGCGTGGCCGGGGTGGTCCTGGGCATCGGGTTTGCCATGAGCGCCAAGAGGCAGATCGCTTATGTCTTTCCCACCATTTCCAAGGAACCCCCCTCTGGAACCCACGGAGTGTTGCCAGGTTCCATCCCGAAGGTGCTCGACACAAATATCATCATAGATGGGCGCATCACGAACATAGTATCCACCGGATTCATAGAAGGTCCCTTCTATGTGCCGGATTTTGTGCTGGGGGAACTGCACCACATCGCCGATTCTGAGGACAACCTCAAACGGGCGCGCGGAAGGCGCGGTCTGGACATCCTCAACCGTCTGAAGAGCATGGAGGGCGTAGAGGTACAGATTATAGACGATTACACCGAGGAAGAGCTGCCCTTCGACAAGGTGGACACGCGCCTGGTGCGACTGGCAGAGCTACGCGACTGCAAGGTTCTCACTAACGACTTCGGGGTCGCGGAGATTGCGAAGCTGCATAACGTTCCGGTACTCAACGTCAATGAGTTGGCCACGGCCCTGAAGCCGGTGTATCTGCCCGGCGAGGCCTTCGCGGTGGCACTGATCCGCGAGGGCAAGGAGGCCGACCAGGCGGTGGGCTACCTGGAGGATGGCACCATGGTGGTAGTGAAGCGGGCGGCGCAACTGGTGGGCAAGACCCTCGAGGTCGAGGTGGAAACAGTGCTGCAAACCTCCGCGGGCAAGATGATCTTCGCCATCGTGCCAGAGGACAGCGAACGAGCTTAGCTCCGGAGGCCGGTGAGCAGATGCGCGCTGCTGGTTTGATCATGGCCGCGGGCCGCGGCAAACGCATGGGCGCGGCCCTCCCCAAGTGCTTTCTCCCCTTGGCCGGAGCGCCGCTATATGCCTACTCCTTGCGCGCCCTGGCCGCGGTGCCGGAGATCGGGGTGGCGGTGCTCGTGATCCCGCCGGATTGCAGTCGGCAAGTGGAGGAGCACCTGGAAGGAATGGAGCTCCCCTGGCCCGTCCAGGTCACCATTGGAGGCGAGAATCGCGATGACTCCGTACGCGCGGGGCTGGAGGCTCTCAGAACAACCTCCCCGGAGATAGTGGCTATCCAGGACGGTGCGCGGCCTTTCGTAACCCCGCAGCTCATTACCGATACCCTGAGAGCAGCAGAGAAGTACGCTGCGGCTGTCGCCGCAGTCCCTCTCGCGGATACACTGAAACGCGCGGGCGAGGATCTGATGATCTCCGAGACGGTGGACCGCACAAGTCTGTGGAGAGCACAAACTCCCCAGACCTTCCGATATGAGCTGATCGTGCAGGCGCATCAGCGGGCAGAGAAAGAGAACTGGCCGGCCACGGATGACGCCATGCTGGTGGAACGCCTGGGGCACAAGGTGCAATTGGTGCCTGCAGGAGAGGGCAACATGAAAGTGACCACGCCGGAGGATCTGGAGCGCGCAGAGCGACTACTGGCGAGCCGGGGGACGATGCGGATTGGGCAGGGCTATGATCTGCACCGCCTGGAGAGGGGGCGCCCGCTCATCCTGGGGGGAGTAAAAATTCTGCATGACCGCGGTCCCGTGGGACACTCAGACGGCGACCTGGTCTGCCATGCACTGGGAGATGCCCTGCTGGGGGCCGCGGCGCTGGGTGATGTAGGGGTGCACTTCCCCGATACTGACCCCGCCTATGCTGGCGCGGACAGCGCCGTGCTCCTGAGCCAGGTGGCAGAGAAGGTCCGGACCGCCGGGTACCGGATAGTCAACTGCGATCTGACTGTAATCACAGAAGCGCCGAAGCTGCAACCCCACGTGGCGGCGATGCGTGCCCGGCTGGCCGAGGCGCTCGGCATCACCCCGGAGCAGGTGAGTATCAAGGCCAAGACCGACGAGGGTGTCGGCGCCATCGGGCAAGGCCAGGCGCTGGCGTGCCATGCAGCGACCTTGCTCGAAGCCTGTGCTTAGGGAGGCGGCCATGGTATTCCACGTCAGGGCGACCACCTCCCAGGGACAGCAGATTCGACGGCGCTTCGAAGCTCCCAGCGGTGCGGTGCTATACGACCGCCTATCGGAGTTGGGGTGCAGGGTGGAACGCATACGCGCCTGGCCACTCAGCTCGGGCCCCTACGGGCGCATCTGGTTCCTGCCCCTCGTGTTCCCCGTGTTTGCCTTTCTGGGGTTGATGAGCGTAGTCAAGGCGGCGATCGTGGCGACGGAATTGTTGCGTCGTCCTCTCGCGGAAACGCTGACCTGGCAAGGGTGGGGATACGTGGCGATCCTCGCACTCACAACTGCGGTATGTGCAATCGTGGTCTACAACTTCCTCCTGCGCCTGGGTTGGCATGTGGAGATCAGTCCGGGGATCTACGAGTACCTGCCCGAGGGCGAGAGCGTGCTTTATGAGGCCCCGGACTCGTCTGACGAGACGGAGCCGAAGTAGGGACTCTTTTAGAGAGAGCCACTGCCGTAGATCACCGTCGGCGGGTCGGAGGCCACTACCTCCTCCCCTTTCCACCAGAACCGATATGCCCGCTTGCCGCCGGGAGCGTCCGTGCTGATGCGACCGGGAATCACCCGGACTGCTGGTGGAAAGACAAGCTCGCTCCGGGTTCAGCCAAGCCAGGCAACACTGCCCCACAAGGTCGAGGGACTCGAAGGGAGTCTGCATGTGGCCCCACCCATAGGTCTAGCCCCACAGCTCGCGGGCGGCGGCGACCAGCTCTGCGGCAGCACGACCGGGGTCCGGCGCGTCATTGACGGCCGAGACCACCGCCACTAACTCGGGGCGGAGGTCGCGCAGTTCCGGGAGATTCTCCCGCGTGAGGCCGCCGATCACGCAGATGGGCAGCGACACCGTGCGCTGAATGGCAGCTACACCCTCCGGCCCCACCACTGGGGCTTCGGGCTTGGTGGGCGAGGGGAACAGGGGGCCACAGCCGAGATAGGAGGCGCCGTCACGCTCGGCCTGGCGAGCCTCGCCAGGCGTCTTCACTGTGGCCCCCAATAGAGCATAGGGCCCCAGCAGGCGGCGGGCCAGGGGCACGGGCAGGTCCTCGGCGCCCACGTGCGCTCCGTCAGCGCCCACGGCCAGGGCTACATCCAGGCGGTCGTTGATGAGCAACGGGACACGGGCCGGGCGCGTGAGCGCCAGAAGAGCCTCCGCGTCCTGCACCATCCTACGCGTGGAGAGGCCCTTGGCGCGGTATTGCACCATTCCCACCCCGGCGGTGAGCACCCGGCGCACCAGGGCTACCAGCGTACGGGTATCCGGCGTCTCAGCCGGGGTCAGATAGTATATACGGGAACGTACCTCCAGGGCCATGGCTTCCTCAAGAGAGTCCAAGAGACAGATGCCGGCCATTTCCCCTTTCCCCTCTCTATCCCCTCCTGGCAAGGAGACCTTCCCTCAGGAGACGAATCTACCCAGGATTATCGGCCAGAGACTGGATTGCCTGAACCATGGCGGAGAACCCCCTTAGAATCCTGGAGGTTATCACCCCCTCGCACTACTCGGGGGCCGAGCGGGTGCTAACGTACCTGTCCAGCGAGCTGAGGTCCCTGGGGCATAAGGTGCTGGTCATCACCAAGCCACTGCCGGCGCTGGAAGAGGAGCTGGCGCGCCGGGGGGTCCCCTATCGGGTGCTACCCCTGTCCGGCAAGTACAACTGGGCAGCAGGGCGGGCGCTACAGGCCGAGGTGCGGGCCTTCCGACCCCATATTGTGCACACCCACCTCTCCACCGCCACGCGCTGGGGGACCTGGGCAGCCCACCGCGAGGGAGTACCCTGCGCAGCGCTGGTCCACGGCATGACCTCCCCGTTTTGGTACCGCGGGGCTGACCTGCTGATCGGTCCCTCCGAGGGCGTCCGTGAGTACCTACTTTCCATGCGCTTCCCAGCGGAGAAGGTTCAGGTCATCTACAACGGACTGAACCCGGCGTGGTTCGAGGGCCTGCCGCCACCGGAGGGATTGCGGAAAGAGCTGGGACTGCCGGCGGGGGCGAGGGTAATCGGGATGGTCGCGCACCTGGCGCCCAAGAAGGGACACCACGTGCTACTGAAGGCGCTGGCCCGGCTCTCTGGAACCTACCCCCGTCTGCATTGTCTGATGCTAGGCAAGGAGACACAGCGAGGCCGAGGCCGCCAGCTCGAAGCGCTGGCCCATAAGCTGGGGTTAGGGGACCGCGTGCGCTTCCTGGGCTATCGTTCCGATGCGCTGGCGCTGACCCAGCTCTTCGAGGTTACCGTGTTGCCCTCGGTGCATAAGGAAGGCTTGGGCCTGGTGCTGCTGGAGGCCGCCTTTCTGGGCATACCGGCAGTTGGAAGCGACACGCCCGGCATCCGCGAGGCCGTCGAGGACAGCGTCACGGGGCTGCTCGCGCCGCGCGGAGACGACGCCGCGTTGGCGGAGGCACTTGACCGCCTGCTCGGGGACGCGGACTTACGTCGGCAGATGGGCCAGGCGGCCCGCCGCCGGGCGCGGGAGATGTTCACGCTGCAAGCCCAGGCGAAGGCCACCGAAGCGGCCTTCTTGCACCTCCTCACGACACGCAAGAGAGGTTGATAACGATGGAACGAAATCTTCGGGCACTAGCCCTCTGCTTTGTGGCGCTCACCTCTCCCCTGGCAGCCGCCGGGGTACCAGAAGACTGGCCGCCCTTGCCGACCAAGATAGAGGTGCCCGCGGTGGGATTACATCCACGGGTGCTGTTCACCGCTGAGGAGCTGCCGATCCTCCGGGCCAGGGCTCAGACCCCTCTGGGGCAGCAGTTCCTCAGCACTATCCGGTGGCAGGTGGACTACCCCGGCAAGGACCTGCTGGCCAAGCTCCAGGCCGGGGAAGCGCCCAAGGGGTTCGATCCGCTGCAGGCCTCGGACCTGGCCCTGTGGGCGGCGACCACCTGGTTGCTCGGGGAGCAACCAGAGTACCTGGACAAGGCCAAAGCCTGGATGACGGAATGGACCAAGGCGGTAGGCGAACCACCGACACAGCCCGTGCCGGAGATCAGCCGTAGCCTGCACCGCCTCGCGTTGGCGTATGACATGTTATACGCAGAATTGCCGCCGGAGCAACTGGCGCTGATGCGGGCCTACATGGCGGCGCGGCTGAACCTGGAGGCCAACGAGAAGGCCTGGCGTACCTGGGGCTGGGCCCAGGGGCCGAGCTTTATGGGCCGGGGCTGTGACTGGAGCGCGATCATCAGCGGCGGCGTGGTGTTCTGCTGTCTGGCGTTGGAGAGCGAGGATCCCAACGCCTCCCCGGAGATGCTCCGGGCCGGTGAGGAGGTCATGAAGTGGATTGCTGATTACTCGCTGAACCCCGACGGCACCACCCCTAACGGGAACGGATACGCGAGCGGGGACTTCGTCTCCTACTTCATGGCACTGCGCGGGTTGGAGCGACGAGGTAGCAGTCTTCCCGACCATCCCAACTTGCAGGAGATGCCTTACTGGCTGGCTTACGAGACCATCCCGGGCGGTTACCGCTATGACAACCGCAACCAGTCCGGAGGATACCTGAGCCTGTCACCTACGCTCGCCTTCCTGGCGGGTCACTACGGGGGGGTGGCCACCTGGCTACAGGAGATGGCACTGGGGCCAGAGCGGCGCTGGGCAGGAGACCCGGGCGGAGCACTGGCCGCCTTGCTCTATGGAAGTTTCCCCGATGCGCCGCCGCCCACACCGGACCTGCCGCTGACGCGCTACGGCTCGAACATGGGCACGGTCTACAGCCGCAGTGGCTGGGGAGCGGACGACTCCTGCTTCACCCTGACCATGGAGCCGCCCGGGCAACACCACACGCATCCAGACAAGGGCAGCTTCACTTTCTACTCGCACGGACAGACCTTTGCTGCGGACTCGGGGGTGAGCATCTTCGGGGCCGCGGATCACAATACGGTGCTGGTAGACGGCCGGGGCCAGCAAGGCGGGCAAGGCGTTACGGACGCAGTGGTGCGGGCACAAGTGGCCTCAGAGCTAGCCGATGTGACCTGGATGGACGTCAAGCCGGCCTATGAGCAGGTGCTGGCCTACACCGATACCGACGGCAAGCCAGACTGGGCGAATCTGGTCTACGGCAAGGGCTTGCCGCTGTACTGGAAACAGGTGGACTCCTACGAACGGGTTGACCGGTATGCCGTGTACGTCCGGGGGGAGCCCGGGGCGTATGTGGTGATCGTGGACGATGTGCAGAAGGACGACCAGCCCCACCGCTATGACTGGGTCCTGCACAGCGTGCCGCCGGGGGAGATCGAGGGGCAGAAGGTGACCTTCCGCAGCCGGTACGGAGGCACGTATATCCAGTCTGAGACCGGCGAGAAGCCGGTGCGTTTTACCGCGAATCTGCCCGAGGCAGGCGAGTATAACCTCTGGGTGCTGGCCCGCCCCTGGCCGGACTTGAGGCAATCGCACTGGTTCTGCACCATGCGAGTCAACCGCCAGGGAAGTGACTCCTTCTACCTGGGGCACTACTGCAACGACTGGCACTGGCTCTCGGTAACCCACGAGAACCGGACGAATCCACGGTGGCAGCTTCCGGCAGGAGAAAACACCCTGACGATCGGCATGAAGCGGGGGGCGCGAATCGCCCAGGTGCTCCTGGCAGCGGACCCCGACTTCAGACCTACGAGCGTGGTCACGGAGCCGGGGCCGGGTCT
>LSQX01212601.1_pt2 | contig 25112 bp, 27 predicted proteins | sample 654561 | NCBI WGS metagenome assembly LSQX01 (sample SAMN04489861, study PRJNA283612) | anaerobic digester metagenome | isolation source: 4 biogas reactors fed with cattle manure at either 37C or 55C with and... | place: Denmark: Kongens Lyngby | collected 2014 | reverse complement strand
TTGATCGTCCAGTTTACTTTTTGCATTTCAGCTGGTTTCCTCTCATTGCACAGGTACGTTATTTGATAATGTCGCGCGATGGAGGGATAACGCTCAATGGCTCTGCCGACTCGTTCAACTACTTTTTCGTAACGTTTGGTACCTCCTTTCCTTGTAATGGCCTCGTTGATTTTCTCCATCTCACCTTCAAAGCGTTCTTTCCATTGACGGTTCATGGAGGCTTCCGTCATTGCTTTTGAGGGAGAGGTGATCTCCAGATAATAATCCTCTTCAGGCCGGGTCTGCACTTCCCGCAAGGTAATCTCCTGTTTTCTGGTGTCATGTACGGTTACCGTCCGGTGATCCTTCGAGAGGCTGTAGTCTTTTAACCGTGTGCGGGATACGCAAAGATAATTGTATCCTTTTTCTTTTATGCCTTGCAGGTTCTCTTCGGTGGAGATGCCTGCATCGATTACAACCAAGGTCTTTTTACTGGTGACGGAGGTTTTGACAGCCAACTTGTCAATCATACCGGGAAGTGATTTGGGGTCTGAGGTATTGCCTGCAAGAATAGAGGAATAACGGATAAATCCCTCCCTGTTTATGCACAAGGCCAATACCAGTAATCGACAGTCGTTGCGCTTCTCCTTGCTGCGTCCGAAACGCGCTTTGCGACTTCCTGCTTTACGGCCTTCAAAATAGAAGTTGGTCAGGTCAAAAAGCACGATACGATTATCTATATTGAACAGGTTATCCGTCCTTTGGCAAAGATGTCGTTCCAATTTATCTTTGATCCCATAAAGACGATCCGGCATTTGGTAGAGTGCATTGATGCCCGGAGTCCAATCCGGAGTACCTGAATAAAGTTCGCAAGCAGCGGAATTCTCCTTCATGACACGGTGTGTAGCCCATTCCGATGGACTATAAACGGTTCGGACAATCAGATGGGAGAGAGCGGCATGAATGGCGTTTTCATTCCAGCCCTGGCCTCTTAGAAAATCTTCCAGCCCCAGGCGGTCAATGGTTTGTTTGCAAAGCCATTCCGCGCCGATGTTACGGGCATCGGTATGTTCTACTGTATCCAAATCTATATACCTTTCGGACTCTTCTTTGGATTGGTTCTCTTTTTGGTTGAACCGGTCGATCCCTCCTTCGGCAAGCATGCGTTGCCAGTATCGTTCGGCAAAGAGGCGCTCTTCGTGAGAAAGTCCATCCTTATTTTCCGGGAAAAGAGATCCATGATGCCGGTGTTGAAAACGCATAGTCAAGGCACGTGCAATACGTTTGACCTGGAGAGGCTTCAGGCATGGTTCAAAACCGATATTCAGTACAATCAGGGAATGCACATGTCCGCGCACATCTCGATAAGACTCCTTCAGTCGATAGTAAGGAGCTTCCTGTCCCGTGGCGGAATTGAAACGTAGTTGTACATTCACGTGCATGAGACAAAAATACAACAAGACTTGCATTCAAAAGTGTCCTACAATCCGGATTTGACATACTTCCGAAAAATACGATCGCTGAATATCAAATGGCTATCACATCAAAGGAGCATAAAACAGGCTCATTTTTTATCAAAAATAATTTTGAGGGTGAAAGTTGGGTTATGGTAGTAAGGAGACTGAAAAAACGCCACGTGGCTCAATAACCGGCCGGCACGCAGTCCCGTTTCCTTATCCAGCACCGCCTTCAGAAGATCGGCAGTAGACACGAATCCTTTCATGACGAGATCTGCTTCCCCCCTTTTAACTTTCGCCACGGCCAACCGCGCGGAAACAGCTCCACCCTCCCGGTTATCGATAAGCTCGATGCCATTCAAGTCAAAACCGATCGACTTGGCCACCTGTTCAACCTTCGCTTTATCCCCGATTAATAGTGGTATGATGACCCTTTCGTTAACGGAATCCCGCACTGCTTTCAGCACGTGCTCGTCCTCGGCGGCGGCAACCGCCATCGTTCGCGCGGGTTTTTCTTTGGCTTTCCGGATCAATTCATTCAAGTCGCGAATCATACACCTGCTGCTTTGTATTATTCCTCTTACAAATAAACAAAAAATCAGGGATTTTCACCTATAATCCACGCTATTTTTTGACAAAAGATTAGCCGATGTTGACATGGGGGCAACCATGGTAAAAACCGGAAAACGAAGGTTAAAATGACACTTTAAAATTCACGCCACCAGTGGTTATCCGTATAGCCTCATCACCCACCCCAGAAAGCGGGATTTTCAGGTAAGGTTCTACATGGAACGAGACGCCGCTGTTGATTTTTTGTTCCACGCCCACCATTAAGTTCAAACGACCAAATGGGTGGAAATTCTGGAAAGGCGCGGCAGATTCCGTGGAAGTAGCCTCCCTTGTAACCACCTCATACTCCACGAATTCTTCTCCACCGCTCTCCCTAACATGTTCAACTACCTCCTGCCACCGTTCGGTACTTTGATAATTCTCGCTCACATACGCGAGTGAAGAAACACCACCGACGATATAATAGTTTCGGTTGGGATGATGGGTAAACTTCCAGCCGATATTCAGGGGAATGTCGATACTCACCATATCACCAGAGAAGCTTTTATCGATCCCCATGAACTCCCGGTTGGGGCGGCTACTCGAAAATTGCTGATGTTCCGCGAGGAGACCAGTAGTTACAAACAGCGAGCGTGTTAGCTTGATATCCGCGGTGATACCGCCTGAGAAAGCAAATGCCGCGTTAGAAGTGGCGGAGTGGACCGTGGGGGATATATTTAGTCCGATTCTCACCTTATCGTCAGAAGTGGCCAGCATTCTTCCGCTTGGGTCTTTCCAGTTTTCACGTTCTTGCTCTTTTAACTTGTCTCGCTCTTTTAGCACATCTTTCCTCTCCGTTTTCTCGGTCCTCATCTCTTCTTTTCCGTTCCTATCCAGTTCTTCCTCACTGCCCGGATCAATCGGCTTCGTTAATTGAGGATTATCTTTTTTTGCCAGGGGATCTGCGACATCGACTATTTTTGCCCCTCTTGTAGTTGGAACAAAATCCCTCCCCTTGTTCAGGTACCTCTGAGTCGCGGCATGTTTCTCCGGAGCATACAGCTCAGCCAACGGGATATCCGGGCGAGCAGTGCCGGGAGATATGTGTGATTCTGTAATAACAGGAGGAATCGTCGTTTCTCCGTCCGGTTGAAAGGACTCCCCCTCCGGTTGAAATGCGCGGAAGGTGATAAATAAAGCCGATAAACAGGCAGCGGCTCCTATCCCGTATTTTAGGCAAATCCTTCGTCTCTTTCTTTTTCTCCGAAATTCAACAAAATCCTCCCAAGCCCCTTCGATATATGGCTGGCTACGGTTATCCAAATAGTCGCGCGCTTTTTGAATGATCACATTATCTTTCTCTACATTATCCATGCTGTATATCAAAAAAGATGGGAAACATTTCACGCAGCCTTTTTTTTGCACGGGCAAGATAAACCCGTGATGAACTTGACGTGACATTTAACTTGTTCGCGATCTCTTCATGGCTGAATCCTTCCGTTTCGTATAAAAGAAAGACCGTTCTTTCGTTCATGGGGAGATGCTGTATCACTTTTAGTATCTCATCCACAGTTAAATCACTGATCACATTGGCTTTATCATCGGGAACCTGAAGTGCATCAGGAATTTTAAAGAATTCCTCTTTCGACTCTCTCCGCACATGGTCGATGGCCGTGTTAACGATAATGGCGCGAAACCAGTTCCGGAAAGATTTGGAAGGATCGTATCGTGCGATGTTTGAAAATACCTTGATGAACCCGTCGTGCACCACCTCCATCGCGTCTTCTCTATTGACGCAGTAAGCCAGCGCAATGCTCAACGCGTACCCGAAAAATTGCTTGTAAAGCAGTTCTTCTGATTTTCTGTCCTTGTGCCTACATTTTCGAATAGTTTCGAACAACGCGCCTCTGTCTTCCACAATACAAACCGACTTTTCAAAAATAACCGTTCAGCAGGGGGTACCTTTAACGTGCCATGCCCGCACACTTGCAACACGCGAATCCCGCGCTTGTTCTCTCGCAATCGGATGAATGTCCATTTTTACCTCCATCGTGTCTTTATCACGATGGAGGTTCCCTGGATGGATGCCGGCTTCAGTTGCTGGCGACGGGTACATCCGCGTTACTGGTATCGGGGCGTTTGGAAGCGTTGGAAACAATAAAGATCGCATCTTGCAAGTTGGGATCGCCTTTTCTTAGCTTAACAAAAATTTCTTCAAGGTCAACCACGAGGACCCGATATTCCCGTTTATCCGATTTGCTGCAGTCTTCAGCGGCTCGTTTCAGGAAGAGTCGGGTTTGGGGGGGAGAGGATTCCATTACGACACCATCCCAAATAATCTCGAAATTATTAGAGGCGCACCCGGCAGGATATGAAACCTCGATATGCATCTCCTTGTCGACTCGCTGCACATCCTCAATTTCGAAGGGATCGGAATATTCGGGGGACCTGTTTTTCTGGACTTCGAGGTAGTAGGTCTCATTTTTCAGAAAAGTGTAATTCTCTTTCTGAAGCGTGAAGGGACTCGAATCCTTAACTTCGGTATCATTATCGCACGAAAATAAGCCTAAGGAAATGGCCACGGCTGAAAAGGTAATAGCAAAAAAAATCACTCGTTTCATTTTACTCGTTTTTATATTTTTAAATTATTCCATGCCCGGTTACCCTAGTTCGTGAACAACCAGCATTAACCGGCCTTTACTAACCTATACGAGAAGATCTACTAAAACGCTACAACCCGACACAAATATACAAAAAAACCCACTTATAGAGTTTACTCATTTGCAATAATTACTCTAAAATTTATCAAAATAATTTTATAACTTTTTCTGAGTTGGATTGAAATGAATTTCCACGTTGAACATATTAATTTCTTATTTCTTGCATTGTTTCGTATATTTGCGCGTTGATTTTAGACGCGTTATGCAAAAATTAATAGCATATCCTCTTTCCGTTATTTACTACCTGCTGTTTGGAGCCACGTTGGTTATTTTTCACGTGATTCAATGGGTATGCTTCAACTTGTTGGGGTATAGTGCTCACAAGAAGAGCGTGGATGTTCTCTGTTTTTTCCTCGTGTTGAATACCTATGTTTTGGGGACAAGATACCGGATCAGGGGGTTAGAGAAACTCCCGACAGATACGCCGCTGATTATCGCTGCCAATCACCAGAGTTGGTATGATATCACGACCATTGGCTGGTTTATGCGAAAAGTGCATCCGAAGTTCGTCAGCAAGATCGAATTAGGAAAAGGTATTCCCAGCATTTCTTACAACCTGAGGCATGGAGGGTCGGCATTAATCGACCGAAAAGACGGGAAGCAAGCCATCGCCGCAATCCGTCAATTAGCCTTATATATAGAGGAGCACAAACGTTCCGCGGTGATATTTCCCGAAGGTACACGAAGTAAAACGGGCAAGCCGGGGCCATTTGCCGAGAACGGGCTGAAGATTCTCTGCAAGTACGCACCTTCGGCCCTCGTTGTTCCCGTTACCATCAATAATTCGTGGAAAATGACACGTTGGTCTTCTTTTCCTTTAGGCATAGGCAACAAGATCGAATTTATCATTCACGATCCTATTCCCGTGGAAGAGATGCCTTTCCCCGCGCTCCTCGAAAAAACCAAGCAAGAAATAATACAAGCCATAAATTCCTAATCAATTTAATAGCTCATGGAATTAGCAATAATACGGAGTAAGATGTCTGTTCGTCAAACGTTGTCTGCTGCCGGGCATTTATTGTCTGAATGCTTGCCATGACAAAGCCAAGTATGATAATAATGGCTTTCATATCATCAGTTTATTTGGCGTAGCTGTAATAATCCTCATCACTAACCGGTTCGTACCACACCGCGGGCCCCATATTGCTGCGGGTTCCTATGGCTAGGTGCTCCATTGGGCTGTAGGGTGTTGCTCCGTGCCAATGGACGACATCGGGTTTGATAGGGATAATATCTCCTTTTTTGATTAACTGGATAGGTTTGCCTCTCTCCTGATAATATCCCTCTCCGGCTATAACAATCAGAATTTGACCTCCGGGGTGTGAGTGCCAACTGTTGCGGCATCCGGGTTCAAAAGTTACATTTCCAAGTGTACAGTCGAAATTTTCGGTATCAGTCATCAGCCATTGCAGGTAGGCAATTCCCTCGAAGTTGTTGTTGCTAATTTCTTCACCTTTAGGAAAAATCGCATTTAACTGGACATCATTACTACTTTCCATTGTACTTTCATTATTACCGGACTTGTTGCTGCATGCTGTCATGATAACTACAAGACATGCCGAAAAAATCACTTTTAATTTATTCATAATATTTCTTTTTAAAGGTTGGTTTGATAAAAGCTAACCAGTTTCTTTACTGCTTGTGATACATATTCGGGCTTCCAATAGGTTTGTATATGGGTAGCCCCATCAATCAGGAACAGTTCCTTATTTTTTGCATTAGTTGCCTTGCTGAATGCTTCATCCGTCATGTATTTGGTATCGGCCTTGCTACCTGCCATCATCAAAAGGGGTTGATTGATCATATCCATGTTCGTGGCGGCATCCCATGTCATTAAGTCAAGCAAACTGCTCATTGTATAAAGGAATGTTGAATTTGGATGTGCGTGTGTCCTGTAATAATACACATATCCCTCACGATACAGGTCTGTTGATGTTTTAGCGATTTCCTCATCGGTTATGCTTGCCACACCGGCATAAATTATCTCACCTCCGGCAGCTTCCTGTGCACGTGCTTTGGTAGCTTGTTCGAGACGTTCCTGAATGGTGTTCAATTGTGAGTTCTGAAAGCCGTTACGCCTAACCTCACCGGAGTTGAACATACTTAAAGTTGCGACGGCCTTGAACCGCTTATCCGATTGAGCGGCTTTCAGCGTATAACCTCCACCTCCGCATATACCTAATATACCCAGACGATCCGCATCAACCCCTGCGTATCGGGTAATAAAATCAGCCACACCGTGAATATCCTCCGTGCGGTATGCAGGATTATCGGTATGACGGGGTTCACCGCCACTCGCTCCCTGATAGGCTGCATCAGCAGCAATGGTAATATAGCCGTGTTCAGCTAACCGTTGTGCATATAATCCCGAAACTTGCTCCTTTATACCGCCATTGGGGTGCGCAACTACTATTGCCGGATATTTCTTCGATGGGTCATAGTCGGCTGGTGTATAGACATTGGCTGCAATATCTATCCCATTCAGTTTATAGGTAACCGGGTGAATATTCACTTTTCCTTTTTCATTTCGGGTTATTGCACCATCGTACACGAGGCCATAGGGGTTTTGTTGACGCTTATTCTGAACGGACTGTGCTTCTACCATATCTGTAGCTGCTATTGACGTTGCTATTGCGATTATTGACGTTATTTTCTTCATTCCTTTAAAATTTAATTTTTGATACACACTGATCCTTTTTATTATTTATCCAATCCTTTTTCTTTTAACCATCCGGATAACTGGTCGGCAATTTCAACATTGTTTAAATCGGAGAAAGGAAAATGTGTATTGCCTTTAATCCCAATTTCCGGCAAGTGCACCACGGTGGCATCACCACCGTGCTTATTGATGGTAGCCTCCCAGATCCTTGCCATCTCCAGTCCCGAACGCCAATGGTCTTTGTTCCATACGGTTGTCGGTTCCTCGGCAATGTTGTCCCCGTAGTATATGATGATGGGTATTTTCGTCAACCTCTTAAAATCGACAAGCGGTATTTCCACTCCATTCAATGCGCCAAAAAGACCGGATGATTGTATTGGCGAGGGCAATTCTCCCTCGGGGAATACAAAGCCGCTGTACGGCTCATAAGCTACTACCGCCCTGACCTTATCGTTTTTTATTGCCGTAAGCCAACCCGGGCCGCCTCCCTGCGAGTGGGTAACCAGAATACCATCACCCACCTTGTCGAATAACTGCGAAATGGCGTCGGTAACGACATTGGCGTCAAAATTACCCGTGTTGGGGGTCATCTGCCTGAAAAACTGTTCCAGCGAAGCATCATCTTTCGGAAACTGTACACCGGGGAAATAATCGGGATAGTTGCCTATCCTGAATTGTGTAAACCAGAACTGTTCATCAGGGGTAGGCATAATGGTGGCCTCTACGGAGCTTTTACCCGCCTCGCCACGTCTTGGCTGGTCGAGCAAATAAACTCCGAACCCTCTCCTTAGAAAGATATTCTGAAAACCCTCCCGCCCGTCGGGTGTTGTCTCCCACGTTTTCTTTGACTGTCCTGCCCCATGTAGGAAAATCAGGGGTAGCTTCCTGGCCTTTGGTGGAACCTGATAAAATACATAGGCATGGTCGCCGTGAAAGGTCTGCCCGTCGGGGTTCAACGGGTTTGCCAAATCGAAGTTTCCCGGTTCGGAAAATTTTGTTCCACCTACGGCAAAACTGCCTTGCATTTCAATAACCAAAGGTTCCTGTTTGCCTGTATCTTTTACGTTCTCTGTATTTGTACAGGCGGTCAAAGCTCCAATTAACAATAAAAATGATATTTGTTTCATAATACACTTACTCTCATTCTTTTTGTTTTTATTCGGGCAATTCAGAAGTACCTAACCATTTTACCATTGCAGGGTCTCTGTGGCTGAAAAACAATGTTTCTTTGGTGTCCAAAGTTTGGATTACTGACATATCGTCTGCCGATAGCTCAAAATCAAATACGTTAAAATTTTCTTCAATTCTTTCTTTACGCACCGATTTTGGGATTACTGCAACACCTCTTTGAATAAGCCAGCGTAACACTACTTGTGCAATGGATTTGTTGTACTTCTTACCAATGGAAGCCAATAGTTCGTTTTTAAAAAGGTCATTCTTGCCCTCTGCGAATGAAGCCCAAGACTGAATTTGTACTTTGTTTTCTTTTAGGAATTGCTGTGTTTCAATTTGCTGATTGAAAGGGTGCGTTTCTATCTGATTAACGGCCGGTACAATTTCATTGAATATAATCAAATCCATAACCCTGTCTGGGTGGAAATTGCTAACGCCAATAGCCCTTATTTTTCCTGCTTTGTATAGTTCTTCCATTGCCCGCCAAGAACTATGAATATCGCCTATTGGCTGATGAATAAGATATAAATCCAAATAATCCAACTGCAATTTGTTCAGGGATTTTTCAAAGGCTTTTTTTGTCTTTTCGTAGCCTGTGTCCGTTGCCCAAAGTTTGGTAGTGATAAACAGTTCATTTCTCGCCACACCGCTTTTTTTGATTGCATTGCCTACGGCTGTTTCGTTTCCGTAAACTGTGGCTGTATCAATAAGGCGGTAGCCTGTTTGTATTGCGGTTAAAACGCTTTGCTCACACTCTGCAAGATCTGTTACCTGAAAAACACCCAAACCTAAAATGGGCATTTTTACACCGTTATTTAATATTACTTCTTCCATTTTTTACTTTAATTTATGAGTTTTAATTACACCGTCCAAAACTTTCTGTGCTGATTTTGCTTCTTTTTTTCCTATGGTTGATTTAATGATATCTACAAACTGTTGTAACTGTTCGGGTGTTAAACCTACATTCAGGCAAATCGCCAAATGCGAACGGAGCATCGGCTCTGCATTGCCAATCGAGCTGATTACCGAAACTGTTACCAGTTCTCTTTCGGCATAGGTAAGTACATCCCTTTCAAAAATATCCGCGAACAGGTGTTCTTTCAGGAAAGTGTCTATGGTCGGTGCAAAAGCCGAATATCCCGAAAGTGTTTCGGGTTGGGGTGTTTGGGTGAGTTCTCCTAAAATCTTCTTACCCCTTTCATACTTGTTACCATCATCGTTTATGGGAGAGGCATCCGCACCCAATTCATCGGTAATACCGTTGGCTTTCCTCTCGTCCAGCACTTCCATGAAAGTTTGCAGTCCACGGATACTGCGGGGAAATCCGCAATAAGCGTAAAGATGTACCAATGCTTCCTTTATCTGGTTGACAGTAAGTCCGGCATCAAGTCCGGCATTCAGTTCTGTTTTTAACTTCTCCAAATCACCTTTAGCGGTAAGTGCGGAAATGGTGATTATCTTTCTTTGTTTCTCGTCCAACATTTTGTTTTGTGCATTTATATTACCGGATATACCCAGTAACAGCGTGATTATTGCTACGTATAAACTTATTTTCTTCATTTTCTTATATAGTACGTTTGTCTTCCTATTATTAATCCTCCAAAACCATGTTTGAAATCATTCTCTCAAGTTGTTCTATAGGTACATTGTAGAAACGTTGATCTTTATTCAATGAACGCATTACCCCCATCTCTGCATCGCTTAATGTAAAGTCGAATATTCGGATATTCTCCCTGATATGATTTGGATCAGTTGCACCGGGGATTACTGAGAACCCCTCCTGTGTGTGCCATCGAAGGATAACTTGTGCTATACTTTTGTTGTGCGCATCTGCAATTGTTTTGATAGCTGGGTCTGATAGCAGCTCTTCATTTCCGTGCCCTAACGGATACCAACATTCCAAAATGATTCCATAAGGTTTTATCTTCTCCCGTATATCTTGCCGTTGGGCATAAGGATGACATTCAATTTGCAGTGCGACAGGTTTAATCTTCATACCATCTACGATGGCACGAAAACCCTCGTCGGTAGCATCAAAATTACTGATCCCTAATGAACGTACCTTTCCTGCTTCAACAGCCTTTTCCATCGCTTTCCAGGCACTTACATAGTCGCCTATAGGTTGATGAATATAAAGTAGGTCGATATATGTTGTTTGAAGCCTTTCCAGCATTTTATCTATTGATTCAAGAGTATTGCCATTGGCATAATCCGATGGCCATAATTTACTTGCAATCCAAAACTCTTCACGTGGAATACCACTTTCAATCATGGCTTCACCGAGAACACGTTCGACCCGATATACATGAGCCGCATCAACATGCCGGAAACCATTCCGAAAGGCTTCAAGACACGCTTCTTTTGCTATTTCCTGGGTTGGAATAGCGAAAGTTCCTATTCCTAATTGTGGCATTTCTAAACCATTATTTAATTTTATCATTGGAACAGTAGCACTCATATCCTGTGCGTATGTGCCATGCACGCTTATTATCTGTAAACCCAACAAAAGAAACGATACGATCAGGTATCTTCTTTTTAATTCTCTATTTCCCATGATTCAAATTTTTATAAATTAATTATTTACTGTTATTACTCCGATTTCATTCAGCCAATTTGTAACATCGGCATTCTTGTCTATTGTCCCAAATCCATCCAGATGCTTGGAATTAGGTGTTAGTTCTACTATTTTAGCCAATGTTTTATCCCTGTAGGTTTCTTCATAAGTACAAAATGGTATAATTGTTTTCCCGGAAAAATCGTAATTATCACTTTTCAGAAAAGACCATATCGCCATAGGTGCAGTATGCCACCATACAGGACAACCAACAAATACGATATCATACTCGTCCATATCTTCTACAACCGTTTTAATTCGGGACGCACGCCTTTGTCCCGTTCTTCCCTTGCTACTTCGGTACATGTTTTATATTCCGTAGGATATGGTTTGACAGTTTCTATCCTGAACAAAGTACCACCAGCATGCTTTACTATATTTTCAGCAACCTGTTTTGTTGTTCCACCCCAACTAAAGAAAGCTACAAGAATTTTGTGGCCTGTAACCTCCGATGGTGTTTCGTTGTTATTTGTTTCTGAAAACGCAGCTGACGAAAATCCTATTAATGCCATAAGTATTATAAAATAAATCCTCATGATTATTTAACTAAAGCTATTTCCCGTAACCACTCTTTTACGTCCTCTTGTACTTGTTTCTCTTTTTCTCCTTCCATCACGAACAAAATTCCGTCCCTTTCGACACCGCCTTTGGTTGAATAACCCCCCAATAGGGTGCTATTGGGGCATAGTTCCTCTATAGTACGGAAACCGCTACCCACACCGTAACCGGCATGAGTATTAAAAGGAATGATAACCTTTCCGCTTAAATCATATTCGTTCAGAAAACTTTTCATCGGTGGCGGCAATTGCATCCCCCAGGTTGGGAAACCGACAAATATATAGTCGTAGGTTCCGATGTTATCAATCTTTGTTTTGAGTGGTGGCAGATAGCCAGTCCTGTTTTCTTCGGCTACCTGATTAACGGTTGTCTGGTAATGTTCGGGATAGGGGGTTACCAGTTCCAATGCGACCAATGTACCACCCACGTTCTTTTGGATCATTTCAGCTACTGCCTGTGTATTTTTAGTCCGTGACAAATAGACGATCAGTGTCCGTTCGGGATCTATTGTTGATTCTGAAACCGCCGGTTGATCGTCCCTACATGATGAAGTGAGAAGAACAGTCGCCAACCCTATTATATGGATAAATGATGTAAACATTTTCATTATTGTTATTCTTTTTCAGTTCAATCCAAATTCTTTTGTTTCAACCATTCTGACAATAAATCTGCTATTTCGATATTATTGAGGTCTGAAAACGGAAAATGGGTATTACCTTTAATCCCGATTTCAGGCAGATGCACTACTGTTACATCACCACCATACTTGTTTACTACATCCCTCCATTTCCTTGCCATTTCCAGACGGGTGCGCCAGCCATCGATGCCGGGGTTTTCTATCTGTTTTTCAGGAATAAAGTCGCCATAGTATATGATGATGGGGATTTTTGTGAGTTTCATAAAATCCTCCATCGATACACTATTGGCTGTAAGTGCTCCCGAGGAACCGGGTATAGGATCGGGCACTTCGTCCTCGGGGAATACAAACCCGCTTCCGGGTTCATAAGATGCGATAGCCTTTACATTGGGATTACCTATGGCGGTCAACCACCCGAACCCTCCCGAATGGGAGTGTGTTACAAGAACACCTTTACCTATTTTGCTGAAAAGTTCTGAAATTGAGGAAGTGATTACCTGCGTATCAAATTCTCCCATATTCGGGGTCATTTGCCGGAAATACTGGTTGAGTGTTTCTGGACTCCTGTCAAATTGTACGCCCTCGAAAAAATCAGGCCATACACCCAACCGGAACGTACTGAACCACTCCTGCTCGTCCGGGATCGGGTTTATGGTAACTGGTACGGTACTGCGCCCGGCATTGCCTCGTCTGGGTTGGGTAATGAGATATACGCCAAAGCCACGACGCAGGAAAATATTCTGAAATCCTTCCCGTCCGTCGGGGGTTGTCTCCCATGTTTTCGAGAATTGTCCTATGCCGTGCCAGAACACCAAAGGCAGTTTGCGGGATTTGACAGGAATTTGATAGGTAATATATGCGTGATCACCGTGGAAAGTCTGTCCCTCCGGTGTACGGGTGATCGGGTTGAATGTCCCCGGATTGGTGATTACACTCCCGCCCACGGCAAAACTACCCTGCTGTTCAATTACCAGAGGTTCCTTTTTCGGATCGACCCACTTTTCAATCACGTCCAATCTTGCTTTCTTCGGGTCATGCGTTCCTGCAGCCGAACCGTCGAGACTGAACTCGATTATTTCGTTACTTTGAGGATTATAAAGAGGCCACTCGGGTAATCCGCTACCGTTAGGATTGCCGGTCTTTGCAAAGTTTGCCCAGTAGGTATTCATCATCCTTGCCACCTCCCTGTCTTCGGGTGTTGGGGTATCTGCGCCACGACGGGTTTCGAGTGTGTTAAAGACATAGGGAATTTCAGAGGCGTGTGGGGCTCCGTTCGGGAAACGTTCACGCATGGCGGCAGGAACGTAGGAGAAAAGATAAACATAGGCAGGTATATCTTTTACAGCAAAGGCTTTTGCTGTAAAACGGGCAGGCTCCGCCCAAACCTTGTCGGTGGTTACCATCGTCATCAATTCGGGAAAATCCCTTGTTCCATCGGGATCATAAGCGGCTATGGCTTCACCTTTCAGATTACCGAAAAGCGACAGCAATTCTTCCTTTGAATTGGCATTGATGAACCCTCCGGGAACTTCCGCACTATTCGAGCCGATAATAATCGGAATATTTGGCTGCCTGCCGCCTTTGTAAGCACTTTCTGCCGTTTCAACCACCAGTTTGCCGTCGAGTATCGGGCCCGAATAAATGGGGATTGAAGCGGAACCGTGGTGTTCCATTCCACCATCCACGATTTCCTCCACACTTAGCGAACGGAGTTTTGCGAGTGCGTTTGCGTCCGTACCGTCGATCCCGTGCTTGCGTGCAAAATTGATACCGATGGTTTCAGCCGAAACGGGATAATGCGGGTCGGCATTTTCCTCACGTATCGGCCTGCCGGTCAATACACCATCACGTCCACCACCGGATTCGATGATTGCTTTATGGAAAAGGCCTTTTGCCGATGGAATGGATAAAAGCGAATGTACCGATACACCACCGGCAGATTCACCGAAAACAGTAACATTATCGGGATCACCACCAAATGCGGAGATATTATCCCGTACCCATTCGAGAACTGCGATCTGATCCATGTAGGCATAGCTGCCTTTCGGTTCTTCGGGATGTTCTTCACTCAAAGCCGGGAAAGCAAAATGACCGAGGCGCCCCAGCCGGTAATTGAAAGTTATCAGGACTACTCCCTGACGGGCAAACTGTTCTCCCCAAGAGGAAGGGTCGGCTCCGCTTCCTCCCACGAAAGCACCGCCATGTACCCACACCATCACCGGAAGTTTCGCATCCTGTCCTGCTCCGGCCGGTAGCCAGATATTAAGGTAAAGGCAATCTTCCGATGATCCCTGCGCTATTTGTCCGGAACCACGTGGCCATCCGGCCTGTGCGCAGTTTGACCTGAACTCGCTGGCATCGAGTTCTCCCTGCCACGGTTGCACGGGTTGTGGCGGTCTCCAGCGGTATTCTCCCATCGGTGGTGCGGCATAGGGTATTCCTTTGAAACTGGCAACACCGTCCTGCGTAATCCCCCTGACAATCCCGGATGAAATACGGACAGTGGGAAACGAAGCCACAACATTGCCGATCACTCTGTTTTGCGCCTGCAAGGAACTTCCGATGATAATTATAAGAACGACAAGTACCTTTTTCATACGATTTTTTTATTTTTTCATTTCGGTGTATGGAACTCGCGATAATCATCATCTTGGGTGTAATGATGTTCATGCTCGTTTCATACTCTTATATATTATTTTATTGCATATACTTTTTATCAATTACAAATTTCGGGCTTTAGTATATTATAATCGTATACGTATTACTGTTTGTTCTACCAATATTACTGATTATCACGTAAAAATAACTGATTGTCTGTCTGAATGATTAAATTTGTACTAACAAATTATGACGGCAATGAAAAAGGTTCTCAATTTTGATACAATTAGCAAGTATAATGATTTTAACAATCACGAAACGCTACATCCGTTAGTGAGTGTGATTGATTTCTCGAAAGCAAAGGAACGGACAGGAAATAAAATGAATTTCGGTATTTACTGTATTTTTCTGAAAGAGGTTGTTTGTGGTGATTTGAAATACGGACGTCATTATTACGACTATCAGGAAGGGACATTAGTCTTTATTGCCCCCGGACAGTTTATAGACGTTGAAAATAAAACGGACTTATACCAACCGATGGGGAATGCACTTGTTTTCCATCCCGACCTGATACGTGGCACTCCCCTTGCCGGACGTATGAACGATTATACTTTTTTCAACTACAACACCAACGAAGCGTTACACTTGTCGGCAAAGGAACAGCATCTGGTGTTGGATTTGTTTTCTAAAATAAATGACGAACTGCAACATTCGGTTGACAAGCATAGCAAAACGTTGATTGCCTCCAGCATAGAACTTTTCCTGAATTACTGCAAACGTTTTTATGACCGTCAATTCATAACCCGTGAGGATGTCAATAAAGGTATTCTGGAGAGATTTGAAAATTTATTGAACGGTTACTTTTCATCGGATAATCCTACGGAAATAGGGTTGCCTTCTGTGGCTTACTGCGCTGACGAACTTAACCTCTCTGCCAATTATTTTGGAGATTTGATCAGGAAAGAAACGGGAAAATCTGCGCAGGAATACATCCAAGCCAAAATCATTGACGTTGCCAAAGACAAACTTTTCAATAGTGATAAGACTATCAACGAGATTGCTTATGAATTGGGGTTTAAATACCCGCAGCATTTCAGCCGGATGTTTAAAAAAGCGGCCGGCACTTCTCCAAGTGAGTATAGGACAAAGAATTGATATGTGGTTTTAAAGATAATCGTTAAAGACCCCGAGGCATTTAATGAATTTGTTTCTAATAGGACTTTCCGCAATACTGCATATGAGTAATTTGGTATATAAAACAAACTACAGAACTGCCCTTTTCAACTGTTGATTATCCCTGCTGTATCAAATGCTGTAAGCCGGGGTCATTCTTGATACGCTCCAGTTCACTTTCTACAATCTGCATAACGTCCGCTTTAATCTGCCTGTAATTGGCTTCAATTACCTGTTTCATATTGTCGTTACCGTGTTCATTGGTAAAAGATCGTATCTGCGGTATTTTTTTGTAGGCTTTCATTTCGGCAATTACCTTGTCATTGTCCACCACAATTTCGCAATGAAATATTTTCTGTTCGATACGCTCGTCAAAGTTATCCGTTACAGCTCCGACGAACTGCCCCTGTGAGAGTGTGGATATTTTGGATGCAGGTATCAGGCTATCCATTTGGGTGGATATGGATGTGGATTTATCATTGCGATTAATACTTATACTTTGACGTTTTTGCAACACCTTACCAAAACGCTCACTTAAATTTTTCGCCGTTTCACCCACTACTTGCCCGCTGAAAATATTTCCAACTATGTTCTGTACAACTCGTGCTTCTTTATCCCCATAGTCTCTACTTAATTGACTAAAATCTTGGAAACCAAGGCATACGGAAATAAAATTGGATCTCGCAGTTGCGATCAACCCTGAAAGTCCCATCCAGAATATGGATGAAAGCTCATCGACTATAACAGAGCACTTTAACTGATTTTTTTTATTGATAAGTTTTACAATTCGGGAGTTGTACAAACCCAAAGCGGCGGAATAAATATTTTGTCTGTCGGGGTTGTTGCCTACACACAAAATTTTGGGTTCTTCAGGGTTGTTGATATCTAACGAAAAATCATTACCCGACATTGTCCAGTAAAGTTGCGGCGAAATTACCCTTGACAAAGGAATTTTTGCCGATGCGATCTGCCCCTGCAACTGCTCTGCGGCTCCCCCTTGCCATGCATCCATAAAAGCTGACAGGTAGTTTTCCAATTCAGGATATGAAGTAAGGATGGTAAATACGTCTTCATACTTTTTATTCAGTAGTTCTATCGTGTGCGGAAACGTACAATACTTCCCGTTTTCATAGATTTTCAAATACCAAATGATTGCAGTGAGCAGCACGATTGGGCTTTCCACAAAAAAATCCCCTTGCTTGCTTATCCACGTCCTATTCAAGTTCAGCATGATGGTATAAGCTGCTTCATAAGCATCGGATATATCCGTCATAAAGGAGGGATTGATTGGGTTGCACCGGTGGCTTCGGCGTGGGTCATCGAAATTGATAACGTAAAATCGGGGTTTTACCTTATATTTATCGGCATGTTTGAGTAGGTGATTGTAGGCAATGGTTGAAAGGTCATCAAATATTTTATCGCTTATCCAACTTTCGCCGATTAATCCGTCAGGGATATTTTCATAGTCCTGAAACATAAATTCGGGGTCTGCCTCGTCATTGTGCAGTTCCCTGCAAGCGATGTAAAATTCTTCCTTGTCTACATAGTCGGACAGGTTTAACCATTTTCCGAATATTGAACCTGCATTATATTTTCCGTATGTGCCGACATATATACTCGCTTCTGATGTGTTGATTTGATGTGCCATTTCTTTACTGTTTAATTGTTGATTGATTTTTTTTGATTTATTCGGCAATGAGAGGAGATGTTGTTTTGTTTCAATACTATTTTTCCAATGCTTTTAATCCTCATGCCTGACATTTTTTTTATTCGTGTAAAGAGCTGGAGTATGTTATGTTTCGTTTCGTGAGCATGAAAGGTTAGTGTTTAGGCGACAGAAGGTTTTGGAAAAAAAATACTACCCAACGGGCTGGAGATTTTTTTATCAAACTTGCTTGACCTTTTGTCGGCGTTAAGAACACGGTCATACCTTTGCTCCAGTGAAACGAACATAAACCATACAGGCTTTTTGCATAAAAATCAATCGTGGAAGCAATGAGGATGGCATTGGTAGAATGGTTCTAAAAAGGCAAACAAAGCCAAATAATTCTACTGAAAACCATTCTAAAACACACAGTTTATCAACTCTTTAAGTTTGTCGATGCGGAGTTTTCCCCATTTGTAACAAGCAAAAAGAGTTGAATATGGAAGATGATAAAACGAACGATTTAACTCCTGAAAGAGTAGTTCAAATCTTAAAAAAGAAAGGAACGGAGGTCGATATTGAGGAAGCGAAAATTATCTTGGTATTTGTCAAGAAAATTGCTAATATTGCAGTAAATCAATATTTAAGGGGAAACCTTTAGTCTTATAAAAAATGATGTGATGAGAAAAGCTGATTTATATATACGTGTATCCACCGATGAACAAGCAGACAAAGGTTATTCGCAACGTGACCAAGAAGACCGTTTAAGAAAATATTGTGAACTCAAAAGCATTTCAATAAGGAATATCTATGTAGAAGACCATTCGGCTAAATCTTTCAATCGCCCTGAATGGCAAAAATATTTATCAAATCTACGTAAACTAAAAAATAGTAAGGTCGGGACTTTGTTGCTTTTTACAAAATGGGACAGGTTCAGTAGGAATGCAGGTGACGCTTATCAAATGATTAACTAACTGCGGAAATTAGGTGTTACCCCCGAAGCAATAGAACAACCTTTAGACCTGACTATTCCCGAAAACAAAATTATGCTTGCATTTTATCTTGCCGCACCGGAAGTTGAAAATGACAGACGAGCGTTGAATGTTATTCATGGAATGCGCAGGGCGAGAAAAGAGGGACGGTATATGGCTACTGCTCCGTTGGGATATGTAAACAAGATGTCAGAAGACAAAAAGAAATATATTGCACTGCATGAGATTGAAGCCCCTATATTGAAATGGGCTTTTGAAGAATGCCGATGGAGAAATGGCAGATGATGATTTTAAGGAAGTAAAGAAACTGACCAAAGGGAAAATAGAGGTTTTAGAACGAAGATTGAACGACTTGGCAACAGTAGGAACAGAGATTAAGGATTTGGTAGCGAGTGCCTTAAAAAAGGTTGCAAACATTGATAGACGGTATGAGAACGGGGATATAGAAGAAAAAAGGATTATATTGGGTTCGATGTTCCCTGATTTTTTGGAGTTTGACGGAACAAAACATCGAACCCCGAGACTAAATTCTGCGATTGCTCTTATCTATCAATCTAACAATAAGTTACAGAGCCAAAAAAACGGGACAAGTCTCTCTTTTTTTGACTTGTCCCGCTGGGTACACCCGGCGAGAATCGAACTCGCATCGTCGGAACCGGAATCCGGTATTCTATCCATTGAACTACGGGTGCATTCTATTTTATCATCTGAAGGAGGAGTTCTCCCATTTCAAAGTGATGGTGTCGCTCTTCAGAAATGGTGTTATTTCTGATATATGATTATCAGGAAGATGATTTTTGAAATTAAATATCAGCAATAAGTCGCTGTTATACTTGTTTAATACAGCAGATATTGGCGAAATATCCGGCAAAGATAGAGCATATTTGTAATTTTCCGATTCTTTTTGGAAAGAATCAAAGAAAATTTCTGCTGTAATATCTGAAATGAAAGAATCGCTGTTAAGTTTTTCCCATTTATCAGTATAGAATGATATGTTACTATCACAAACATCAGCTTCTATCCCACCACAAACAGTTTTAATGACACATACAATTACAGAGTCGTTAGTCACAGGGAGTAACTTTATTTGAGTGCTTCCAATTCCTGAAGTCTCAATTTTGATGTAATCAGTGCCATGTTCAACCTTTTTTATCTCTCCAAGCATATAAGGTATGGTAGTTTCAGTTGAATCAACCAGTAACATGGTTTTGTTGCCTTCTGAAATTCCTGGCATAAGCTCTTCCGGCATTGATTTGAAAATTTCAGCCAAGTTTTGTGCCTGAATTGAAACTGTTAATAACAGACAGGCGAGTATCATTAATCCTTGTTTGTTAAGCATTTATTTTATTATCATTTATTGTTCTGGAAATAAAAATTATCTCTTTATTTTCTATTGAATATTATAATTTGGGTGCATAATATGCCCCAAATTTTTGAATATTAGCGTTGTCTCTTGTTTCAGTAATTGTTAATCGCAGTTTAGTTGCCTCTGTGTCAGGGAATCTGAGAAGTCTTTTGTACCCTATCGTGGTTCCTTTAGTAAGTTCTCTCCACTCGTTGTTTATTAACCCTTCTACAGTGAATTCTTCAACTCGCTGTCCCTTTTGAATATCTTCCTGTAGCATAACAGTATTTATTGTTTCGCCGGGTATCACATTATATTCTCTTGAATCGCCTGCACGTGCTCTCCATGTAACTTCTCCATCGGTTAGCTTTTCATCACTGAAAGTGTTGTTTATATATACACCAAACTGTCTGAGGCGTTCTGCATCAATTTCATGAATTCTGCCTCTTTTATCAGGAGGAACATTTAGAAGTAAAACAGAATTCATTCCTACAGACTGAAAATAGATATCAACCAGCTCGCGAAGAGATTTTACCTGTTGGTTCTCCTCTGCATGAAAAAACCAACCAGGACGAATAGATACATCTACTTCTGAAGGATACCAATAAATTGTTTTTGATTTTTCGATCAGATCCCTGCTGCCAAGATCTTCTGCGGTAGTTGTGATATTTAGTCGTATATTCTCATTTATTATGGCATCACTTATTCCTGGTTGAAGTGGAGTTACACTCCATTCGGTTTCTCTTCCCAAGCCACTTTCGTTACCAACCCATCTTATATCATTCCCCATTATTGCTTTTACTGCTGTTGGCTGCAGGCTATCAATAACATGATAGAAGCGTGACCAATTGTATTCCTGAACCTTACCATTTGGGCCCTCTCCATTGGCGCCATCAAACCACACTTCATGAATTTCACCATAGTTACTGAGCAGTTCTGTCAGCTGTTGAATGAAAAACTCGTTATATACAGGGGAATCTCCATAACTCTCAGCATTACGATCCCAAGGGGACAAATAGACCCCAAACTTCATGTTGTGTTTTTCACATGCATCACGAACCTCCTTTACGATATCTCCATTTCCATTTTTCCAAGGAGATGAAGCTACTGAATATGATGTGGTGTTTGTAGGCCATAGGCAAAAGCCATCATGATGTTTTGCTGTTAATATTATCATTTTAAAACCAGCATTTTGCAAAGTCGTAACCCATTGCTCAGCATCAAATGCTGTAGGGTTGAAAAGCTCAGGGTCTTCATTACCATCTCCCCATTCTTTTCCGGTAAACGTATTAATCCCAAAGTGTATAAATGCAGTGAGTTCAAGTTTCTGCCACTCAATCTGATTCTTAGTTGGTACGACATAAGCAGCTAACTTTACCTTTTGATCTTGTGTTACAAATTCAGGAAAAGATAGCTCTTTTTCAAAGTAAGTATTTGCTCTTTGACTGCAACCTGAAATAATTAATGTCAGGATAAAAATTAAAATTGCGATTTTCCTCATCAGTTCATCATTATCTGTGGTTAACAAAGTTACTATTTTTGCTCTAACAACAAATAAAAAAAACCACCCTTTTGAGGTGGTTTCAACTAAGCAAGCATCTTTTTCTTATAGATTAGAGGCAGCTTCTTCAACAACTTGATTTAATGTGTCTGCAGCTGCTGCAGCTTCAGCTTCGATAACAGCCTGAATGCTGTCTGCCTGAGCTTGTAGGATGCTGTCTACTCTTGCTACTTCGGCAAGACTGTCTTGTAGTGCTTTTTCAGCATTTACCTGTGCGTTGTTGCAAGAAACTAAACCCAATGTTGCAATTGTAGAAACCAAAAACAATACTTTTTTCATTTTTTTGAAAATTTAAACGATAAATAATTTTGTAACAAAATTAAACTGTTCTTTTCGTAGCGTACTAATAATGAGTATAACTAGCAGGTAGTCACTTTGTTATTAGAATACGCTTGTGTAAAAACGATGCAAAAGTACATCAAAAACATGTTATATAGCATGCTTTGTTGAAAAAAATGCAGTTAAATAATGTTATATTTTCTTTTGGGTTGATTTACATGCAATTGCAGCTATCAATGCTCATGATTATGGGCAGCAATTCCCTCCTCCTGGGTGTGATGTACTGTGCTGTGAGGATGCTCAACAGGTGAGTATATTGAATACACCTTCAACGGTTCATCCGAATCATTTACAAGGTTGTGCCATTTTCCGGCTGGGATGAATATTGCGAAATCGTGCTCAACTCTTTCCTCAAAATTAAAAACACCTTCTTCGTCACCCATATACATTATTCCGCTACCTGCCTCTACACGAAGAAACTGATCAATCTCAGGGTGCATCTCCTCACCTATATCACCACCAACAGGAATACTCATTACAGTCATCTGCATATTAGATCCTGTCCATATAGAGGTTCTGAATGTTTCATTTTGCACAGTGTAGTCCTCGATATTAAATACAAATGGCTCTGGTCCGAAATCTCTGAATTCCACTTCTGCATAGGTCTCATGTACAGTAGATTCAACCTGATTTTGATCAGCAGTCTGTTGAGTACAGGAACCTAAAGTTAATAATGTTCCGAGTAATAAAATCAATAATGTTTTCCTCATAATTACAATTTTTTTTTAAGCACTAAAATAAAGCTGTATGTAGCTTAAATGCAGTTATTAGTTTTATTATCAATTAATTCAATAAAGATAATAAAAACTTTCGGTATCAAAAATTCAGTTAATAATTGAGAATATGAGGTTATCTGTAATTATGGTAAGACAATTATCTGCAAATTACGAAAATGGATTTCTGATCCTTCTGCTTCTAAACAGATGTATCCAATACTTTGTGATGAGTTGGTTATTCCGTTTACAAATTTCCCATTTACAGAAAGTTTTATATTTCCATCAACACAAACTACATCATAAGTATTCCATTCTTTCTTACCGAGAACTCTGTTTTCAACTGACATGCTTCTTTTTCCGCGCGGATTTTCTGGTACAATCTCAACTCCTCCAACACCAAACAGTTCTCCATGTACGTAGGCAATAGGAGGTTCTACACCATCACGAGTATTAAGTTTTACCCATTCTAAATCTAACATCTGTACTTCTACTCCATCGGGTAGACGGTTTTCATCCGGCTCTGCTTTACTCCATACAAAGGTCCCTGAGTTACCACCTGCTTCCTGATGACTCCATTCGATGTGCATGATAAAATTTTCATATTGATGTTCACTTCTGATGACGCCGATTGGAATTCCTGTGCATTTTAAAATATCATCTTCGAGTTTCCAGGTCTCATCGTTTGTATTTACCTGATACCAATTTATGGGTTCAGCTTTGTGTAGTTCACCATTAAGTACATCCTTTAAATTAATAACTGTCCCAAATGATGTAACCAAATCCTGGGATGTTGCTTTTATGGGTATGGATATAAATACCATTAAAGCGCAGCAGAGTATAAAAAATTCTTTTTTCATGTTTATAATTTTAGTTAATAAACGGTCTTATCATTTATTACAAAGATAAACAATTGACACGATTGGTGAGTTTTTAATTTGCTGTTAATTAGTAATATTATTGATACAGATACCTCTTTATGCTTTTCTTAGGAGTTTTCTCGAATTCATTTTCCATTATCTCAATACTGCTCAATCTTTCATACTTTGCAACAACTTTATTCAGTAAGCCTTTGTTGGTCTCCATTAACTCTATCAGTTTTTCAGCTGAAATATTGTCTGACTTTACGGCTTCTTTGTCGGGGTAAACAAGTGCTACTAATTTGTTCTCACGCAGAATTACTACACTATCAGAAATATAGGGAAGGTTATTTAAGCGGGATTCAATTTCTTCAGGGTATATGTTCTGACCATTGGCAGTTAGAATCATTGTTTTTAAACGTCCTTTTATAAATAGCCTGTTACCTCTCATGACTCCCAAATCTCCTGTTTTAAGCCAGCCGTCATCTGTGAATGCTGCTTTTGTAGCTTCTTCATTTCTATAGTAACCGATCATTACATTTTCTCCTCTGACCTGTATTTCACCAGGTATGTTTTCAGGGTCTTCGGAATCAATACGGGCTTCCATAATGTCTTTTAGAACTGAGCCGCATGAAGTTGGGATAAAATCTTTATTATTATCGTATGAAATCAAGGGAGCGCATTCTGTCATTCCATATCCAACTGTGAAAGGAAACCCCATTCTGTAGAAAAAAGATTCAACCTCTGCACTCAAGGCGGCTCCCCCAATAATTACCTCTCTGAAGTTTCCTCCAAGTGATTTTGTTAGCGATTTTTTGATTTTATTCAATATAAGACTGTCCACACCTTTTATCTTTAAGAGGAATTTGATGGTTGGCTGACTAATGATTGGCAATATCTTTTTCTTATATATTTTCTCAAAAATAAGAGGTACGGTAATAATAATATTAGGTTTGACTTCGTCTAATGCACTTATCAGATTTTGAGGTGTTGGTGATACACCAAGCAGTGTAATATGAACGCCTGTTGCAAGTGAGTATAGGAAATCAAATGCACATCCATAAACATGTGCCATTGGTAAGAAAGCCAGAATTCGTTCGCCTGGAAATAGAAGATTCAACTTTCCAGCATAGGTTATATTTCCTGCGAAATTATTTGCAGTAAGCATTACTCCTTTACTGAATCCTGTAGTTCCTGATGTGTAGTTGATGCAAACAACTTCGCTGTTGTCTACATTTGGATATTTTATATCCTCTTTTGTGAAGCTACCGGGATAGGTTTGCTGAAATAATGTGTCTATTGAGTTGACTATGTTCTTAGTCTTGTCTTCTTCACTTTTGAGCAATTTGAATGATGGTGATACAATTGAGGTGACTTTTATATTATCAGAATTGAGATTGTCCCATAGGGTTTTGTTTATAAAAAGCAGTTTTGAATTGGAATGATCTATAATTGATTCTATACTTTCTGGATTAAACTCGTGAAGTATTGGTACAATGACAGCTCCATATGTTATGGTTGCCATAAAAATTATCGACCA
>LSQX01394621.1_pt1 | contig 25123 bp, 23 predicted proteins | sample 654561 | NCBI WGS metagenome assembly LSQX01 (sample SAMN04489861, study PRJNA283612) | anaerobic digester metagenome | isolation source: 4 biogas reactors fed with cattle manure at either 37C or 55C with and... | place: Denmark: Kongens Lyngby | collected 2014 | reverse complement strand
GGCTAATACTGTGGTAAGCAAGAAGTCTTTTGATATCGCTCTGTATAAGTGCAAGGAACACCCCACCCAAGAGGGTCAAGACCCCTATTATAGTTAGGATTACATCCCACGATATTGACCACGAAGGGTTAAACACTCCAAAATATAGTTTTATAAAAGCGTAAACACCTGTCTTAATCATAACCCCTGATAACATAGAAGAGACAGGAGTTGGGGCTGCAGGGTGGGCATCTGGAAGCCATGTATGTAAAGGAATAATACCAGCTTTAATGCCTGTACCAATAAGTATGGAAGCAAAAAAGATATGTTTCCACAAAACATTTTCGTTCATAACATTTATACCAAGAAGTCCAAAAAGAAGCAGAATACTACCAGCGCCTGTCATAATTATGTATTTAACTGATGCCTGCCTTGCTTCGATAGTATCATTAAAAAGAACAAGAAAAAAACTTGCAATGGTCATTATTTCCCAATATACGTATAAAGCAATAAAAGAGTGAGATAAGACCACCCCGTTCATTGCACCAATAAATAGAAAAAGGAGAGTATCGTAAAGATAACCATCTTGTGGGTTGTACCACTGAGAAAAAGAGATACTTGCAAGAGAAATGCAAGAGATTAATACTGCAAAAAGGAGACTAAAGTTTTGCCATTTAGAAATATAAGGGCTGTTAACATAAATAGAGTAGAAACACCCAAAAAGAATAGCAAGCCCTCCAAAGAGGGAAATCCATTTCCTGTATTTTCTATCTGCCTTAGTTAAAACAAGACGAAAAATAGATATTCCAAAACTTATAATTACTGGAAGAAACCATACGTTAATATTCAACTTATCTCTCCATATTGTTATAAAGTAAGACCTATGCCTAACAACACCGTAACTATTGCCAAAATTAGAACAGATGTAAGCATAGGTTTAAACTTAGTTTTATACATTTCAAGCACCTCTATTTTTTCACCCATAAACACGTACAGAAAAAACCTAAACAGATACAAAAGGGTTAATATAGATGATAGTATAGCAAATAGAGCATAAAAGACCTGTCTGCTTTCAAGCATACCCATTATTATATTCAATTTTCCAAAAAATCCCGGTAAAGGGGGTATTCCTATTACAGATAGCATACCTATAAAAAAAGCAAAAGTTAAATCAGGCGCACGTTTCATCAAACCGCCCATCTCTTTAATATTTTTTGTACCAAATACCCTCTCAATAATACCGGCACAAAGAAAAAGTCCGCCTTTACCAAAAGCGTGAGCAACATAAAAGATTAACACACCTCTTGTAGCAGTTAGGTTTACAAGGACTAACCCAGCTAACATAAAACCGAGTTGACTAACAGTAGAAAAAGCAAGAATTTTCTTAATATCTTCTTCTCTTAAAGCAATAATACCAGCAACAATACTACTAAATAGAGCCAACCAACCTGCCCATAATATACAACCTGATACTGAAAGCGTTAACCCAAAAACCCTAAGAAGCCCGTACACACCTATCTTAACTAGAACCGCAGCGTGTAAGAAAGCCGTAACAGGAGTGGGGGCAACAGATGCGTCTGGTAACCAAGTATGGAAAGGGAAACTGGCTGACTTTGTTAACACCCCTATAAAAAATAGGGTAAAGACTAAAGGCGACACTTGCTGATAAGATAACTGAGATAAACTCAAAGTTCCCGTCTGAGCGTATATACACGCAAAACTTAACATCATCAACCCGGCACCAGCGCTGGTAATAAGAAAGGCTTTATCCGCTTTTAAGAGGTGTTCATCCTGTCTATAAAAACCTATTAGTTTCCAAGAACATAATCCTGCCAGTTCCCAAAAAAAGTATAATGAAATAAGGTTTTCCGATAATACAACCCCCATCATACTACCTATAAAAACCAAACCCCAAAAAGAAAACTTTCGCTCTTCTTCAACTTTTTCCTTCTTAAAATATTCAAGGGAAAAAAGGTATATAACTACTCCCACAAAAATGGAGGTCATAACAAAGATTAAACTTATTACATCACATCTAAAAAGAATATTAAAAAAGTTTGTGTTAACAATATACGAATTGTGACTTTGTTGTGAAGAAGTAAACCCTACAAGGGTTACAAACACAGGGAAAGAGCAGATAAATTGTACCACTAAAAAAAACAGTCCTGTTATTAAAGCTCGTTTTGGTGGCAATATTTGTATTATAAAAGCACCCAGAAAGGGTAAAAGAATAACCCCTTTCAACATTATTTGGTCAAATTGGTCTACCATTTTTCTTACATCTCCTTCTGCTCATCTCTCATAAAAGCGATACGCCTACATTTAGGGCAGACAACTTTAAGGATATCTGTTCTCTGAATAGGTGCTACCACAGTTTCTTCAACTTCTACCTTTAACTCCAAATCTGACACCAACCCAGATATCATCACAGGTTGAGAAAATGCAAGGTTACCAAGTTTCCTTAAGGTCCAGAGGATATGTTTTTCTGCCCCTATCACTTCTTTACAATGCTTGCAAACAACAAGGTTATGCTCTATACTGCTTTGAACCTCTTTCTCGTCAAAGTAAGATACATCAAAAATTTTAGTAAGTTGTATACCTGTTTCAGTAATACAGTTTCTTTCGCATTCTCCACAAAACAGGCAATCCTTAGGATGTTGAACAAGTACACGTTTTCCTTTACCTTCAACAACTGTATCCATCATCTCAATAGCGTTAGAAGGACAAACCTGAAAACAAGCCCCACAACCTACACAGGTATCTTGATTATATTCAGGTTTTCCTCTAAACCTTTCTGCTGGAGTATGAGTTTTAAAAGGGAATTCTGTTGTAAAAGGTTTTGAAAAAATACTTGATATAGCTTCTTTAAGTTCCCTTAGTTTAGGTTTTTTCATTCCTTTTTTATACCTCTCTCCTCAATTCTTCAGTTCTTTTTCTTGAAAGTTCAACCAAATCAGAAAAATCGTACCTCTTCTTATTCTTCTTTTCAATATCGTATACTGCAACCCTTTCTGTGCAACAGTAACACGGGTCAACAGCAGCAAGTATAATTGCAACATCTGATATCATTTGCCCTATACAACTTGCTTTAAAGGTGGGTATATTGTTCGAACTGGGAGCCCGTATTTTATGTCTAACTGGGCTGTTGGCTCCATCGCTTTTTACATAATGGAAACACTCGCCCCGGGGAGCTTCATGGTGACCTATCCCCTCGCCTGGAGGTATTTCTCTCACCTCATTTAGTATTTCTCCATCGTTGCCTTCAATAAAATTTAATGCCTGCTCAATAATTTTTACCGACTCCATACATTCAAGCAACCTTACCACAGCTTTATCAAAAACATCCCCATTTTGTGTCCTTATAACCTTCCAATCTAAAAAAGGGTATGCAGAGTACGGGTCATCTTTTCTTACATCTACTGAAACACCGCTTGCCCTTGCAACAGGACCTATCGCACCAAAATCTTTAATATGCTTTTGGGTTAAAACACCCACACCTTTCAAACGAGCACCTAAAACAGGGTCATCAAGAACCGCATTAGTAAGCATCTTTAGTTTCCCGGCAAGGTTGGTTAACACTTTTCTTAAAGTAGGGATATCTTCATCTTCAATATCTCGTCTAACACCACCTATCTTAAACATAGCATAATGGTTTCTATTACCTGTTATTATCTCAAACATCTCAAGAATAGATTCTCTATATTTCCACGCCCACATAAAAATTGTGTTATACCCAAGAAAATGACCAGCAAGCCCTACCCATAAAAGGTGGCTATGTATTCTCTCCATCTCTCCAATTACGCACCTAATATATTTGGCTTTGTCTGGTACAGATATACCCAACAGGTCTTCCACAGCGTTACAATACGCAAAAGGGTGCGAGGTAGAACATATCCCGCATATCCTTTCCACAAGAAACGTTACCTGGTCCCAATGTTTACCTTCAGACAACTTTTCTATTGCTCTATGGTTGTAACCTGCTTGCCATTCCACATCAACAACCTTTTCTCCTTCACAATATAGAGCAAAAAACTCTGGTTCTTCAAGTAGAGGGTGGTAGGGACCTATTGGCACAACAACTTTCTTCTTTTTGTTTTTCATTATTTATTTGTCACCGGTTATATTGTTACTGTTTTTACGTAAAGGATAATCTTCTTCAGGCCAATCGTCTCTTAACAAGAAATGTTTAAGGTTAGGGTGACCTACAAAATTTATCCCTAAAAGTTCCCAAATCTCTCTTTCAATATAAAAAACGCCCGGAATAGTGTCTACAAGAGATACAACTTCAGGATTGTTACGTTCAAGAAAAACCCGTAACGATACTATTGCACCAAACGAGTCAAACCCAAAATGGTATATCAACTCAAAAGAATCAAAATTGTCAACTCCAGAAATAATAATATACCTTCCATTAAGTTGGCGAAACAGAATATTAACGCACTCTTTAAGAACTTTACTATCAATTGTTATATATATTCTTCGTTCATTATGAACTTTTACATCTTTTATATAATTTTTAAGTGTTGCTTTTAAGGCTTTCAATAACTTCATTTGAGTTTCTCCAGAAGTTTGACTATACCAGCAATCATTGCTTCAGGTTTAGGTGGACAGCCAGGTATATAAATATCTACCGGTATAATTTTATTTAACGGTCCTCCCATCTGGTACCCGTCCCTAAAAATTCCGCCTGAACAGGCACAGGCGCCTATCGCTACAACAACACACGGTTTAGCTGTCTGATGGTATACCTCTTTTATCCTTTCTACACATTTTTTATTTACAATACCTGTACATAAAAGAGCATCAGCGTGTCTTGGGCTACCAACAAGCACCATACCAAAACGTTCAATATCAAACCTTGGTGTAAGACAATCAAGTATCTCTATATCACAGTTATTACAAGAACCTCCCGATAAATGATAGACCCACAAAGATTTTTTTAATGCTTTTAACTTTAAGTTCATTATCTCCCCATAAATACTAAAAGTATACCTACCAACCCTAAAAGAGTTAGCCAACCCCAAAACAATTTTAAAGCTTGGTCTATCCTTAACCTTGGGTTAGTGTTTCTAATAAGGGTTATTAAAACTAATACTAAAAGGTACTTTAAAATACCAGTTATTGTGCCACCCACAGATGATGTAGATACCCCACCAAAATATAGAGATACAAGAAACAGTGGTCCTGATATAAACAGGACTGCTTTTGTTAATTTAAAAAAACCGTACAGAATTCCAGAATATTCCATAAAAGCGCCAGCTGCAAGTTCACCTTCAGCTTCTGCAAGGTCGAACGGCACAAGCCCAAGTTTACCTTGTAAAGAAAGTAACCCTATAACAAACCCTATAATACCAGAGATAGAACCTATAAACATACCATTTGTCTGTTGGTGTTGGATAATTGTTAAAAAAGAGGTTGTTGAGCCGCTCTTTAAGGCAGGGATAATAATAGCGCAAACAAAAGGTAACTCATACCCCAAAAGAAGTTTTATTTCTCTACTAATACCAACAGCTGCAAGAACATTCCCTGAAGCGCTACCGCCCAATATTATAGCGAAAGAAGGAATGGTTAACAGGTATACAATAAGAATTATATCCCCAGCAAAAGATAGACCTAACTTCATAGCAAACAACATTATCGTTCCAGCCATTGATGCCGAAAGAAGAGCAAGCAGTGGAGCAAAAACAAACATAAAAACGTTAGATTTTTCTGGAATGAGTATTTCCTTACCTATCAGTTTAAAAAAATCTACAAAGTTCTGATACCACGGCGGTCCCACACGAAATTGTAGGCGCGCTGTCAATTTTCTATCTATCCACATAGCCACCAGACCTAATACGTTTAAAAGAAAGAAACTTCTAATGATAAATATTAGATAGTTACCTATACTCATTTTTTAATTCCATAAAAATTAAGCCAGTTAAATACCCTTACAATAATCTTTTCTCCCATCTTATAAAGGTTGGTTTTATCGGTAATATCATCTTCTTTTAGATACTGTATCGCTCCACTTTCACATCTGGTAACACATAAAGGCTCCTCGTCTTTTTTAAGGCGCCCAATACACTCATCACATCTACCCACAAGGTAAGGGAGTAATTCTACCAATATAGTCCCAAAAGGACAGGCAATTGAACAGGTCTTACAAGCTATACATACTAAATTTGAACGCTTAATTAATCCTGCCTCTCTTTTTAAGGCACCGGTAGGGCAAGAGTTAACACAAGGATAATCTTCACATCTACGGCACGCAAACATAAAAGCAATCTCTTCTCTAAGAGTAGTTATTCCATCGTTATAAGGATGCAACTTATAACTACATTTGAAAACCTCTTCTGTTTGCAACAATATATCATAATCTATATAAAGTTTTTTCATTCTTTTTAGACCCATATATTAGGTTTATCTTTCAACTGAGCATAAGTAAACACCGGTCCATCTTTACATACAAAAAGGTCACCAATAAGGCAATGTCGGCATTGACCTACCCCACAATACATCTTCCTTTCCATAGAAAGATATATCTGAGCATCAGTATAACCTATCTCAAGAAGTTTCAATGTAGTAAATTTCATCATTATAGGAGGTCCACAAACAACCGCAACAGAGTTAGAAATATCAAGAGCCAACCCATCCAGAGTTTCTGTTACCACCCCTTCACCATATTTCCAACCAGGGCATTTCCTATCAACCGTTATCCTGAAACTTAAAGGAAACCTATCACAAAAATTGTGCCACTCGTCCAGAATTTTATCTTTATAAATATAGTCCTCTGGAGTCTTCGCACCACAACAAAAGATAATCTTCTTATAGTTGTCAACCGTCTCCATTAACGCAAAAAAGAGAGCTCTTAAAGGTGCCAACCCAACACCTCCTCCAACAAGAAGAATCTCTTTACCTTGGTAAAAATCTAATGGGTAAGGTTTACCATAAGGACCTCTCACTCCAACAATATCTCCTACTTGCAGATTATGTATTGCGTCTGTCACTCTTCCTGTTTTCATTACAGTAAACTCTATTTTGTCTTTATCGTAAGGAGAAGATGATGGAGTAAAAGGTGCTTCACCAATTCCAAAAACAGTTAAAGAGGCAAACTGTCCTGCAAGAAAAGAAAACTCTTCTAAGGGTTTTAGTTTAACTGTCACAATGTTAGGAGATTCAGTCACTACTTCAATAACATTACATTTTATTGGCGCATAAATATTTTTTTTCATCAAATATTTACCTTTTCGTTTCTTAAAACCTCAGTTATGACCGATCTTTTATCTATCTTCCCTATACATCCTGATATACATCTTCCACATCCAGTGCACCCCTTAACCCCAAAATTTTCAACCATATACCAGTATTTACATAACAATCTATTAGCATACCTATCATACAAAGACGGTCGGGGCGAAGCACCTGCAGCCATTTTAGCGTATCCGGGGAAAAGACAACTATCCCAAACCTTATTTTTTTTTATATTTTCTGAGGTACCTACATCTTCAAGCAAAAAAGATACACAGGTTGGACAATTGTTGGTACAACTACCGCATTGAACACAATTCTCAACATCTTTAGGAATTTGCCAGATTTCGCTCTGATATGCACCTTTCAGGTTATCTAATTTTGAAAAATCAAACCTTCTATTGCTTTCTTTAAGTTGTTCCGTTACTCTTTTTCTCTGCTCTTTCCTCATTCCTACTTGTTCACCTGAAGATTGAAAAAACTTCTGGTCATTCCCAATAAACGCAGCCCCTTTATCTGTAGTTACATCTATTAAGAACCCATCCTGACAAAGAGAAAGATTTAAATCAAAACCATTCTCGGGGTAGGGATGTACACCTACAAGTTCACAAAAACAGGACGAGTACGGAGATAAGCAATCAAAACTTATTATTAGAGTATTATCACGGCGGTATGAGTAGTTAGGGTCTTTATAATCTTCTTGTAAAAAAACTTTATCAAGAATTTGTAACCCCTTTATATCGCATGAGGTAGCCCCCATAACGATAATTTCGGATATGGCGTCAATTGAAGGAAAAACTCTTTCTTTGAAAGGTAACAAAAATAGTTTTAAGGGCTCAACAGGTCTTGCTCTATTATAAACAATATCCTGACAATTAGTAGCAAAAACTCTCTTGTAAAATAAGGACCCCCTATCATCAAAAGGAGCAAAGATTGTTTTATCGACAGTTTTGCCCTTAATAAAACCTTCCCAGTCTTGCTTGGTAATATATAAGGTTTCCATTATCATTGTGATTTGTTTCACAATCTTAAGGTTATAACTATTTGATTTTCTTGTCAAATATTTTTTTCTTACACCTTCATCCTTGATGGCTTTATCCTTGCCCACCACTCCATCCTGAACGCCCCATTTTGTTATCTATGAAGTAAAAAACGAGATTCCGGATCAAGTCCGGAATGACAATCTTTCCTTATTTGCCTCTCCTCTTGGGGGAGAGGATGCAAGGTGAGGGGGTTATTGTCTTTATTTTTTGCTCTTATTCTTTTTGTTTTTCTTTTCAGTAAAAAAGCAAGAAAGAAAATTTGACTTATATATTATAGTAATATAATATAAGTTGTATGGATAAAATATCAATAATAGATACACACGCACACCCTGTTTTAGGAAAATTTGCAGACGACGCTGCTGATAAATGTTTGAAAGCAGCTTTCCAGTTTAATGTGAAAAAACTCTGTGTTATGGGTAATGTTTCTACTTTTGGAGAAGACCCAACCGAAAAAGAAGTACAAATAATCAATGATAATAGTATACAAGTAGTAAAAAAACATCATGACAATTTTATCGGTTTCTGTTTTCTAAACCCCAAGCATGATAAAACATTTATTTTTGAAGAGGCCGAAAGGTGTATTGCTCAAGCAGGGTTTAGAGGTATAAAACTGTGGGTATCAGTAAAAGCTAATGATAAAAAGTTATCTAATATTATGGAAGTAGCATCAAAGTTCGGTATCCCTGTGTTGCAACATACGTGGTATAAATCTATAGGAAATAGACAAGGGGAATCGAGCCCTTCTGATATTGCTTATCTTGCTTCAAGGTACCCCAATATTAAAATTATTATGGGACACCTTGGAGGTTGTGGGATGAGAGGTGTTCTTGATATAGAAAAATTTAGTAATGTTTATGTTGAAACAGGTGGTAGCCAACCTGCTACTGGTATTTTAGAGTTTGCAGTCAGAACAATAGGTCCTGAAAGAGTTTTGTTTGGTTCAGATACACCTTGCAGAAGTTTTCCATCTCAGCTTGGTCGTATTTACGGTGCTGATATAAGTGACAAATCAAAAAAAATGATTTTAGCAGAAAATGCTAAACAACTACTTGATATAAAATGATAATAGATACAAATGTTTCATTGGGTTGTTGGCCGTTCCAGAGTTTATTGTTAGGTACGCCGTTCAAATTGAACGCTCACCTTAAAAAGGAAGGAATATCTTTGGCTATCGTCTCTTCAATAGATGCTATCTTTAACAGAGATATAGATTTTTGTAACAAACAATTGATAAAACAGGTAGAAGAATACCCGTCTTTAGTACCTGTTATGGTTATAAATCCAGTGTTGGCTAATTGGAAAGAAAATCTTATAGAATATACTCAATTAACTAAAACTAACGCTGTAAAGATTTATCCAGCTTTCCATAGTTACTCTCTATCTTCAAAGTATATGGAGCCATTAATGTTGGAGTTAAAAACTCTTAATATGTCTCTTATGGTTCAGGTTAGAATAGAAGACGATAGAACACAGTTTCCAGCTATGCAGGTACCTGCAATTGGTTTAAACGAAATTATTGAATTTTCGCTTGCTTACCCAGAAAACAATATTGAATGTTTATGTTTAAACAGTTCTGAAGCAATAAAAATATTAAATGAAACAAAAAATGTTTTTGTTGATATATCTTATATTGATGGTTTGAACTGCCTGCCAAATTTAATAGAGAAGACTTCTGAAGATAGAATTCTCTTTGGTTCTCACTCACCTTTCTTATATATTGAATCTGCAAAAATGAAGACGCTCTATAAAGAAATACCTAATAATGTTAGAAACAAAATCTGTTCAGCAAACATCTTTTCTTTTTTGCAAATAAACGATATATCAAATCTGGCAAACTTATAAAAGAAGACACCCCCCTGTTTGTCATTCCGGACTTGATCCGGAATCTCGTTTTTACTACTTCTGTTACGCGGATGAAGTTAGAAATCCTAAAACAAGTTAATAATGACAAAATGAGGTTAACTGAACATTTTCCTGTTAAGTTACTACCGTTTCAAACTATGCCCGTACCCTGTTGAAATCTTTCTTCCAAGTTTTGTAAGCAACCCTTTAATCTCTTCAATAGATTGTTCTGCATCCTCTTTTAGGCATACCTTATCAGGATATATAAGATAAAGGTTTTTATATTGAGGTGGAGTGAAATTTGGCATAATAACATTTGCGCCACACAAAAGAGCTTTCTCTGCACCTTGTTTATGCAAAGTTCTTATAGCTGTTGTTGCTGGCATATGTGATGTAGGAACAGTTATCCGTGCGAGAGCAAGTGTTTTAAGGGTAAGGTTTAAATCTCCTGGAAGGCATTTGCCAAGCGGAGTATCTGGATGAGGTAAGAAAGGTGTAATACTTATCATAGCAGGATTGAGTTGTTTTAATAAAAGAATATCTTCTTCAAGAATCTTTATTGTCTGTTCAGGTAAACCCACAATATTGCCTGCACCTGTTTGAAAACTTAATTGCTCAAGAATATCAAGACATTTTAATCTTGCCAGATACGAAGAATCAGGTTTAAGTTTTTTGAACAACTTCTCGTTTGATGTTTCAAATTTAAGTAAATATCTATCAGCACCAGAATTTTTTAAAGCTCTATATTCATCAACCGTTTTTTCACCAAGAGATAAAGTAACAGCACAATCAAGTTCTCTTTTTATTTTTTCAACAATATTACATATCTCTTTTATATCCCGTCTTTCTTCACCCGATTGAAGAACAATGGTTTTAACTCCATTAGCAACAACCTGTCTGGCAGTCTCTAATATTTCATCAGGTAACATCCTGTAACGGGTAAGTTTTTTGTTATCTCGCCTTAGTCCGCAGTAAAAACAGTTCTTTTCACAATAGTTAGAAAACTCTATAATCCCTCTTAAATGAACATCATCACCGCAATATTTTTTGCGTATAGAGTCTGCCTGTTGAAAAAGTTGGGCAACGTTTGGTGTATCTATTTTGTTACATACAAGAATATCTGTCATAAAACCCTCTTATTAAAAGTATATATCTCTATCGCCTTTTTTGGTTCTATTATAATATTCTATAAACATAGGATAAACAGAAGGCATCATCTGTTTTATTTCTGAAATTTCTTTCTGGATAAGAATTTCTGCCTCTTGGCGAGTCTCTTCAGAAGCAAAATCGTCTAACCACTCTCTAAAAGTTAAAACAGCGTTAAGTTTACAAAATCTGCCTTCCTGCCCTGTTTTTAAAAGTTCCATAATCGACTTACCTGTACGGCTACATCTATACCCAGCTGTACAAAAAGAAGTTATATACCCTAAACTGGTAAACTCTTTTATTACTTCTTCAAGACTGCGGGTATCTCCAAGAATAAACTGTTGCTTATCTGCTGTATCGCTATCTTTTTTATGGCTATATCCGCCTACTCCTATCCTTGTTGAAGCATCCGTTTGGGTAATACCCAAAGAGAGAGAAGTTCTTCTCATATCTGCAGTTTCTCTTGCAGTAATTATCATACCTGTATGAGGAACTGCCAGCCGTATAACTGTCATAAGTTTTATAAAATCTTCATCAGACACTCTATAAGGAGGGTTATCACTATATGGAGTACCTAACGCAGGGTCTATCCTGGGAAAAGAGATGGTATGGGTTCCCACTCCAAAAGATTTCTCAAGTTCTCTGTTGTGAGCAACAAGCCCCATAACTTCAAACTTCCAGTCATAAAGACCAAACAAGACCCCCAATCCAACATCATCTATACCTGCTTCCATTGCTCTGTGCATTGTATAAAGACGCCATAAGTAATTCCCTTTTATGGTTGCTGGAGGGTGTACTTGGCTATATGTTTTAGGATGGTACGTCTCTTGAAAAACCTGGTATGTCCCTATCCCTGCATTATGAAGTTTTTTTAGGTCTTCAATACCAAAAGGTGGCGCATTAACATTTGTCCTTCTAATCTGACCATAACCATACCTTGCTTTTACTTTAACCCCGTAAACTGCTTGTATAGTATCTGTAATATAATCAACATCGTTTTTAGGATGCTCTCCATAAACTGTTATCAGCCGTTTGTGTCCAATTTTACCAGCAAGAATTTCTGTCTCTCGCTTAACCTCTTCCAGGGTTAAAACTGTGCGAGTAACCTCTCTATTAGAAGACCTAAATCCGCAATATGCACAGTTGTTCACACAATAGTTACCCATATAAAGCGGCGCAAAGGTAACGATTCTATTATCATAAACCTTCTTTTTAATCTTTAAAGCTGTCTCTTTCATCTCTTCCAACATATCCTTATCTGTTACATTTAACAAGCAGGCAGTCTCTTCTAAAGTCAAGGTTTCTATTGACAAAGATTTTTGGAGTATATCCTTAAACCTTTCAGGTGTGCATACGGTTTCTATTTTTAAGAGCCTTTCTATATCTTGAGCATTTATAAAAGGTGTTTCATTGGTCATAAACCGTTCTACTTCAGACATTCTGATACGTTGTTTTGTCCATTCTTGTATATTCATTAGTTTTTCTCTCTATTAGAACTTTTTTGCTTAATAAGTTCTCTTTTATATATTGTTAGTTCTTCTGGAAAAGGCGATAAAGCTCTATCCAAAACACCTTCAAGAAAAGATATCACTACACCATAGTTTGTAATTGGAACATTTTGTTCTTTTGCTTGATATATACGATTCAACATCTCTCTCTGCGTTAGCATACAACCCCCACAATGTATAACAAGTTTATATTTCTCCATATCTTGTGGGTAATCTCTACCCGAGAAAACATCAAAAGGAACCTTAAACCCTTTATATTCTTGTATCCAGTTAGGAATCTTTACCCTACCAATATCATCGGCAATAGGGTGGTGAGAACAACTTTCTGCTATAAGTATTCTATCGCCTTTCTCTATAGAATCTATTACCATAGCCCCTTTAACCGCTTCAGCAAGGTCTCCCTTGTATCTGGTAAAAAGAATAGAGAATGTTGTACAACTAACTGTGGATGGAAGCTGGCTTACCATTTTATCAACAACCTGAGAATCACAAATCGCTAACGAAGGTAACTCTTTCAATTTACTGATTGTTTCTTTTATATTATCGTCTTTAACAACAATAGTTATTATGTTATTATCGAGAGCATCTCTTAACACCTGCACTTGCGGCAATATCAAACGTCCCTTGGGAGCTTGAATATCTATAGGCACAATCAGCATTAAAACCCCTCTGTTAGGAACCAAATCTCCTACAAGGAAAGTTTCAGCAAGTACGCCGTCAGGGCAAGCTTTAGAAAGTGCTTGTTTAAATTCTGAGATAGTCTTATCTCTATTTGCACTATCTAAACAAGAACAGTAGAGATAGTATGGAGTGATTTTTTTGATTTTTGAAATAAAATCCGCTCCAGGAGATTTTATATCTATCTTATTAACAACCACAATGAGAGCCGCTCTATTCTTCTTTGCTGTCAAAACCAGTTCTTCTTCATACTGCCCCCATATATCAGGTTCAACAACAAGTACAAACACGTCTGCTCTCTTAAAAATATTTCGAGTTTTCTCAGCACGCAATTTGGCAAGAGGAGATATATCGTCTACACCTGCAGTATCAAGAAAAACTACAGGTCCTATAGGTAACAACTCTATACTTTTTTCAACTATATCTGTTGTTGTACCGGGCAGAGAAGATGTAACAGCAACATTTTGGTGCGTAACATAATTGAGAAAAGTAGATTTCCCCACATTTGTTCTTCCAAATATACCTATCTGCAACCTCAACGATTTGGGTGTTCTCCTCATCATAATGTTTTCCTATCATAAATGGCGCCCTATTTACGGTAAAGAGGTCTTGGATTATAAAAAGTGTGGAGAAGTTTATGACTCTTTTCACTAAGGGGTTTTCCAAGAAATTCGTCGTATAGTTTTTTTATGTACGGATTCTCATGAGCATAATGATAATCTTGATTTTCATCATCTAAATATAGCCCCTGAGCACGAGACATACGCAGTTTATCGGTAACACCATAAGGCTGCCCACCACCACCTACACACCCACCAGGGCAAGCCATAACTTCCACAAAATGGTAAGGTGGTTCTTTCTTTTCTGCAATAGCTTTCTGTATTTTATTTAAAACATATTCAACATTACCTATCCCGTGAGCAATAGCTACTCTTATTTTGTTACCAGCAATATCCACTGTGGTTTCTTTTACACCTTTCAAACCTCTAACACTTTCAAAATCCATAATACCAGCATTCTTTCCAGTAACCAAAAAATGTGCTGTTCTTAAAGCAGCTTCCATAACACCACCTGTAGTACCAAAAATAACTCCTGCTCCTGTATAATCTCCCAGAATATGGTCTGGCTCTTCATCAGGTAGACCAGCAAAATTCACGCCTGCCTGTTTTATCATACGGGCAAGTTCTCTTGTAGTCAAAGAAACATCTATATCCTGATACCCAGAAGCAAACATCTCTTCGCTCCGTGTTATCTCATATTTTTTAGCTGTGCACGGCATAATAGAAACCATAAATATTTTTGAAGGGTCGATATTATGCTTTTCAGCATAATATGTTTTAGATAACACTCCAACCATAGATTGAGGAGATTTGGCGGTAGAGAAATGTTCTATCATATCAGAATAAAATTTCTCCATAAAATCCACCCAAGACGGACAACAAGAAGTAATAAGAGGAAGTGGTCCTTTTTTGTTTACAAACCTCTCAATAAACTCAGTAGCTTCCTCCATAACAGTCAAGTCTGCACCAAACGAGGTATCAAAGACAGCTTTAAAACCAAGTTTTCTTAAAGCGGCATACAGTTTGCCTGTCAGGTTTTCTCCTTCAGGGTAACCAAACGCCTCACCAATAGCTACCCTAACAGCAGGAGCTATCTGTACAACACAATATTTATCTGGGTCATAAAGAGCTTGCCAGGTTTTTTCGGTTTCATCATATTCAGCGATAGCGCCTGTTGGACAATGGGCTGCACACTGCCCACATTTTATACACGGGCTATCTGCAAGGTCAATATCTCCAGCGGCTGAAATTCTTGTATTAATACCCCTCTCCAAAAACGAGAGAGCCCAAACATTTTGTATGTTTTGGCATACATTAATACATCTACCACACAGAATACATTTATCAGGCACAATCTTAAGTATTTTTGTGGAAAGGTCTGGTTTTAAACCTTTCTGTAACTGGTGGAAAGGATATTCTCTTATACCAAAATCGGCTGCAAGTTTTTGTAGTTCACAATTATTGTTTCTTGCACATTGGAGACAGTCGTTTGGGTGATTAGACAATATAAGTTCTATGACTGTCTTACGCACCTCTTGTAGTTCGTTATCGTGAGTAATTATATTCATCCCTTCTTCGATAGGTGTGCAACACGCTCTTAAAAATTTACTACTACCTCCATTCTTAACAACACATATCCCACAAGAAGCCGTTGAATCAAGGTCAGGATGTTTACATAAAACAGGAATATTTATATTGATTTTTTTTGCAGCTTCAAGAATCGTTGTTCCTTTTCTTACATGGACAGGAATACCATTTATATTAGCAGTTATCATTTTACCCCCTAAAAATAGCGTCAAATTTACATACTTCAAAACAGTTGCCACACTTTATGCATAGCTCTGGGTTTATCACATATCCATCTTTATTGTTACCTGATATAGCAGATACTGGACAATTTCTAAAACATAGACCGCATTTTCTACATTTATTCTGTATAATAGAGTATTCAAGAAGGTCTTTACATTTACCTGCCCGACACTTCTTATCTTTTATATGCTCCATATACTCTTCTTCAAAGTATCTCAAAGTTGAAAGAACAGGATTTGGCGCTGTCTGCCCAAGACCACATAAAGACGTCTTTTTTACTGCAACAGCAATGTTTTTCAATTTCGAAATATCTTCTTCAGTTGCAATACCTTTTGATATACTATCAAGATATTCAAACATCTGTGTTGTCCCTATTCTACAGGGAGCACATCTACCACAAGATTCATCAACACAAAAGTTCATATAAAATTTAGCCAAATCAACCATACAGTCGTTCTCATCTATAACTATCATTCCACCGGAACCCATTATAGAACCGAGTTTTTGTAAATTTTCATAATCTACTGGGGTATCAAGATATTCCTTAGAAATAACTCCTCCAGAAGGACCGCCTGTCTGGACAGCTTTGATGTTATTATCATTAAGTACCCCACCACCTATATCGTAAATAATTTCTCTAAGTGTTATACCCATAGGTACTTCAACCAACCCTGAGTTTTTAATTTTACCAGTCAACGCAAACACTTTTGTTCCTTTAGATTCTGCGCTCCCTATCTGCGAAAACCATTTACCGCCTTTAGAAAAGATAACAGGTATATTAGCAAGAGTTTCCACATTATTTATTACAGTTGGTTTGCCCCACAACCCTTTAACTGAAGGGTATGGCGGACGAGGCGAAGGGGAACCTCTTTTGCCTTCAACAGAAGCAATAAGAGCAGTCTCCTCTCCACACACAAACGCTCCAGCACCAAGCCTTATCTCAACAGAAAACGAAAAACCGCTACCTAAAATATCTTCTCCAAGAAGACCGTATTTCGTAGCATCATCAATAGCTTTCTGCACCCTCTGTATTGCAAGCGGATACTCTGCTCTTATATAAAAGAAACCTTTGTTAGCGCCAGCAAGAAACCCAGCAATCAGCATACCTTCCAAAACAGAATGAGGGTCACCCTCAAGCACGCTTCTATCCATATAAGCTCCTGGGTCTCCTTCATCTCCGTTACAAATAACATATTTTTCATCTGAGGTTTCTTTCCTTGTGAAACTCCATTTCATCCAAACAGGAAACCCACCTCCACCTCTTCCTCTAAGACCGCTCAGTTTAAGTTCTGCCAATGATTCTTCTGGTGTATAATCAAAAAGCACTTTCTTTAACCCTTGATATCCACCCTGCTCAAAATAACTCTCGATATCCTCGGGATTAATAATCCCGCAATTTCTTAACACAATCTTAAATTGTTTGTCTTTAACTGAATAGAGTTTGTTTTCAATCGGTTCACCTGCTTTAACACTCTTATCAATAATCATCCCAATATCATCAACTGAAAGGTTGGTATAAACAAAATCATAAGGTAAAATTTTAACAGCAACACCCTTATAATAGATTCCCATATCAGCCATTCTTACAACCTTCCATTCTTCAGATAATTGTCTTTTATGTAGTTCTTCGACAATTGCGTTCTGAAAAAGGGTTTCCTGCCCTTTGCCATCCGTATCTTTAAGCAAAATAACTTTCATATTTTATCTCCGTTCTCTTCAAATATATCGTATATATGGTCGTTTAAAAGTTCTTTATTAATTATATGTCTATCTATTATAGAAACAGCAAAATTCTTATCTACATTCCCGTACACTACAACAGGAAAATTCTCTATTGAAACCTCTACCATAGGTTCAGCGTAACACTTACCGCCACATCCACATTTTTGAACATCTATATCAAGATTTCTTTGTCTAACTGTGTTTTTTAGAACTTCAAAAACCTCTTGAGCGCCAGCAGCAACACCACAAGTGCTCATACCTACCTTAATCACATTCTTTTTTCTTGCTTTTGTTTCTTTTTTTTCGTACTCGCTCAACTTATCTTTTGTGAGTTTTGACATTATTGAGTTCTCCTTTTTTAGCGTATTTTGAAAGGATATTGACAACATTATCTCTTGTCATATGTCCATAAACTTTATCATCTATGGTTATTACAGGAGCCAGACCACAGCAACCAAGACACCTTACTACCTGAAGGTAAAACAATCCATCGTGGGTAGTGTGCCCTTCTTCAATATTTAGTATACTTTGTATCTCTTCAAGTATTTTGCCAGCCCCTTTCAAGTAGCAGGCAGTCCCCAGGCACACAGAAATAATATGTTTACCTGGCGCTTCAAGCCTGAAAAAATTGTAAAATGTTATAACCTCATATATCCTGGCAAGAGAAATTTGCAATTTTTGGGATAAAATAAAAGCAACACTTCTTGGCACATAACCAAACTCATTCTGTATCTCGTGAAGTATCATAATTAGATTACCAGGTTTATCTTGCCACTTTTCCACAAACAGAGCTACCTCTGATATAATCTGTCTATGTTTTTCACCTGCTTGTTCGGCAAGATGTTTTATATTAGATGCAAGCACCTCGTCAATCTCTTTTCTTAAAACAATTGTTTTAAGCGGTACTTTGTCGATAAACATTTCAATACCTTCAGGTAGTTGCTCAACCCCATCATCAGGAAAAATAATAATAGCTGGAATACCGTTAATACCAGCATACTGTAAAATTGATTTAAGAGTATCACCTCTTTTTCTACCTTTCAACATCTCTAAACCTAAAATAATGATATCAGGAGCTATCTTTTTTACTGCTTCAAAACCTTCTTTATAGGTTTCAATTGTAAAAATTGAATAGTTATATTCACCCAACAAAAGTTGCGCTTTTGCTATAAACTCTCTGTCATTATCTATAATCAATATCTTATGTTTCATCTTTTACCTCTTTAGGTTACTTAGGTTGCTTGATGCAGGAGAGCATCATAGTTTGTGATTTATTTCACAAAGCGGAATAAAAAAAATGGAACGATTTCCATTATTATACCATTTCTTTGGCTATTGTCAATACTTCAAATTGAGATATCAATAATTTCTGATTAAGAGTGGTTAATTATTGAATGGTACACAAGCAAACTGGATGGACTTGCAACCTAATTTGGAACGTAGCAATTCCCTCGGGGGTACTCGGAACAAGCCCCCCTCGTAACAACAAACGTCGCTTTCCGAAGGTCAGACCTTCGTATTTCATTCCTTTGGAAACTTAAAAGTATCTTTGTTTTCTTCCCACCAGTTATTCCACTTATTTACATAATCATCAATCATCTTTTTTGAAACAACAGGCGGCAATCTTCCAAAGTTCTGTTTGGTAACTCCTTCCAACATTATTCTTGCATTGCCTGCTTGCGTGGGATTTCCTAGCGATTCTATCAAAACAGGAATCCCTGTTTTCTCTTTTTGCTCAACCAATATTATGCCTGCTTCTAATCTTACTTTCCCATCCTTATGTTTGGCTAACTCCTTTAAGAACGGGATAGCAGTATTTCTGTGTTCAGGGAGTAATGCCTTTGCAGTATTAATAATTATTTTCGCATCTTTATGTTTAAGACCGTACTGTACCAATACATCTATTGCTTCCGTTGTTCCGATATGCGCAAGTGCATATAATGTTGCGGTATCATTCGGGTCCTTCTTAAACTGTTCTATGAGAACTGGTACTGCTTCTTCTGCTTTCAATTCCCCTAATAATCTTATTGCTCTTTGCCTGTCAGGTTCTTTATCAGAAGAAGCCACTTTCAATAAGGCAGAAACTGCTTCTTGCCCAAATTTTTTAACAATTTCTCGTTGAGCCAATGTATATATTCCGAAGGAAGTAGTATCTCCTAAAAATTCTAAGAAGTCCTCTAATCTTTCGGGAGTTTTTCCTGTCATAACTGTGAAATAGTTGTAGTTTCTATTCATCTTCCCGAGGGAAAGATAGGCTTCAAATTTTACCCAATCGTCTGGGTCCTTTAACGATTTTTCTAAAACAGAAACTGCTCTTTCATCTCCAAATAATCCCAAATGGCATGCAACAGTCCTTCTTATTTCTACTATTAAATCATCAGCCATAGTAAGCAAAACTTTAAATGCTTCTTCAAAAAGGTTTTTCTCCTCTGATGTTAGAAACTCAAAATCCTTGAAGTTGATTTCCCCTAATCTAAATCCTGTCGGGCTTCTCCTTTGAAAAATTACACTTACTGCAATAATAGAATTTTTCCTAACGGCACTATTTTTGTTTTTCAATCCTTCCACTAAATGAGGCAGAGCAGATGTCCCAAGTTTTCTTATTTCATCTAAGGATTGTCCTGCTTTTTCTTCATCTTGAAATTCATTTATTAATCGTAAAATTTCCTCTTTATTATTAGTTTTTATATCCAATACTTCAGGAGAAGATTCTTGCGATAAAGGAATAAAAACAATTAATGAAAAACAAAACAAGATTTTAAGCTTCATTGGTTTCATAATTTATTAATCCCAGGGACGATAGCCTCCAACAAAAGAACCGTCATAGGCGTCTATCCATATTTCAAATGCCGCACTTGCTTTTGTCTCTTCATTGAGATATAATAGACAAACTATCCAGCACAATCTGGTATCAGGATTAAATTCTTGTGACTTCTTATACCAGTCCATATCAAAATAATGCTGATGGAAAGCATCTCTCTGGAGGTTCACTATCTCAAGATAAGGTGGCTTTTCTTCCTTTGGAGTAAGACCTATAAGAGATGCCATTTTCTCTTTTAGTTCTTTCAGCGTTTCTCTGCTGTATCCATATTTCCTTTTCAATTCCCTATCACGCAGTTGTTGTAACTCTTTTTTCTTATTAAAAGAATCAAGAAAATTCACCCAGTTTTTGATTTCTTTTCCTGTTATTTCAATCGCTTTCTGTTTTGCTTGTTCTGCCGTTATCTTTACTTCTACTGTTGGTGGATGATTGCTCGGCTGTTTTTTCGTGTATCCCGCAAACATCCCACTCTCTGCAAATAGACTTATTGTAGTAAAATTACCCCTCACAATATATTCTTTGTATGTCCGTTTCCATGAATATCCTACTTGACGTGTTGGCAAGACTAAAGAACCGACAGCAGGAATATTAATTTCAAGATTAGGCAGATCTTCCCCTGTTATTAATTTGTAATATTTCCTTAACGTATTCTTGCAGATTTCCTTATCCAACAAAAATGTTATTTGACTACCGGTATCTTCCGCTTTCTGTTCGATGTGACTTTGGTGATAATTGTAGAGCCTTATTATTTCACCTGTTTCTGCACCAAAGACCAACTCCACTCCCCGCCCCCTTATACGAACAGTATTTTTTTTGTATATTGAATCCCACCGTTCGGATATTTTCACAGGATCCGTATTGAGCCCCTTGAGCTCAAGTATCTCCACCCATTTATTATGTTCCTCCGATATCTCATGGTTAGTCTTTGCGAATAAGCCATAACTATGTAAACAAATAAATACCCCTATGAAGGAAAGATAAAATTTAAAGCTGTTCATAATTTTTCTCCTCCCCTTTCTCAAGGGACCAAAGGAAACACTGTGAGTATTTTTGTGCTTTTGCCACGCATTATGTATAGAGAACTTTCCGGGTCGGGATTATCCTCTGGGTCCCACACAGCCTTGATATCCCCGAAAGTAGAATTTTGATTGTCTGCCCGTGCCTCTCTAATTGCGTTAAAGAATTCCTTCGCAAACTTTCTGGCAGTAGTGCCATATGCACATTTACTGCAATAATGGACAATAGGATTTCCATTATTTCCGCCCCTTGGGGCAATATATACCGTACTGTTGAATTTATTTCTGAAATCTGTGGCTCTACTGCCTCCGTCACCATCCTCATAATCTAAGGCTGTATCACCTGCATGACACGCATTGATAAAAACAAGGTCAAAAAAAAGACCGGAGGGAATATCACTTGCAGTTACTCTCTGGCTTTGAGAAACTTCCCCCCACTTCTGGAATTGGTTAATCAGAACAAGGCCTCTAAAGAGATGTTGCGTATCATCAGGATAGGTTGATATATTAACCCCACCTTCAGAATATGAATATATTATTTCTCTTATTGGATGGCGAATTTCTCCTATAAAATCACTTTTATATTTGAGATTTTTCCTTTGGCAGGGAGTGTCCATATCGACAATAATATCACGGACCGCACCCAAATGCAGATATGCAGAAGCACCAACACATACTGCTTTCGTATTAGGCTCTTGCCTACCAATTACACGTGTTTTTATCCACTTGATAGGTCCTGCTTCTATTAATGACGGATAGACTATACAGCAGACCATGATTATGATTGTTATCGATTGTAAAACATTCCTTTTTATTCTCATAGCGTCTCCTTTTAAACAAAACAACTATTCTGCCCGTGCAGCCCTGTAAATATTATTATTTTCAGCGATAATTTCCAAAAGACCTGCTTCAAATCCCGCAGTGTACGTTGATTCTGCTATACCATTAGAATCTGTCTCCGAACTTGATTCAATCTGGCCGTAATCCGAAGGTCCTGTCCCGTCATAATCCGGTTCACAATTATCCAAAAGATAGTCCTGTTCCTCTTCAGTAAGTTCATCAAAAAACCTCGGCTCCTCTTCATTCTGTGTCATCTCCAGCGCAGCCTCATTCAACGTCTGCAATGTCCAGAATTTGAATTTCCAGGAAATAACATGTCCGGGTATCGGAGTACTATTGTACTTTACTATATATCTGTTTAACGCCTGCGATTCTCCGTCAGCCCACAGAAATTCTAACTTCGGCTTTGGCTCTTCCGCTTCCGGGTCTAAAAATGCAGCCAAAGTCTCATCAGGTGGGGTTATACGTATCCACTGGGTATCCATCTCGGTACTATCGCATATTGCCTTTATTCCAATGTCAAGAAGCAATCCTGTATCCGGATTGTTAGATGCGTCCATCCCTGACGTATAGAGAACTGTCTCTGAACCAGTTGCATCGGTGACAAGATTGGTGAGATTGGCACTACCGGGTAATGTAGCTACATTTTCATATTTTGTCCCGTCAGCGCTGTCTGTTACTTTATTGATAAGTGAAAGACTTACCGGAAGCCCTGAAATCACTGGGGTGGTTGAAATATGCACATTGGTTCTGCATATATCTAAATCATCCCCACCAGCACAGACAGTTGAAGAATTTGCACTCAGGTTCACAGAAAATACAGTTGCCACCGCACTATCGCTTCCGCCTTTGGAGGTGGTCAATGTCAGGGTAATATCTTTTATCTTGTCCGAGGTATTTTCTCCTTTAAGCATGAGGTTCTTGGGCAGGGCAGAGACGGAACATCCGTAAGGGAAAGTCTTTTTTGTTTCTCCATCCCAAAGAGATACCTTGCCGGGATTGTTACAGGACAAGGTTATAGTGGTTTCATCAGGAAGAAATCCTTCCAACTGCAGAGAACAAGTTTTGTTGCCGCCTTTTGGTATATAAGCTCCCGGTTCTTCTTCTGTATCCTCCCCCAGTTCGCCGACTACTATGTTTGGTCGGAATACAGTCAGGTTTGCATAAAAATTATGGCTGTCTGAATCAACCACTAAACTGTCTTCAAGGTATATTACTTCCGCAGTAACATTGACGCTTACCGTCTTATCGTTCAGCGTAGATGAAACCGTGGTAAACTTTCCTTTGCATAAAGATGTTCCCTGCCCATTTTCTATCTGGCCGCCCGGACTGAATGTCCAAACGTATTCATAAGATATTGTCGCTTTGCCTTCATTTAATTCCTGTTGGATGGCCGGGTCGGAAGGGATATAATGGGCGTTAGTGGTAGCGGTCAACGAAGAATCAACGGGTATAACGTTATCCGAGAGAGAAACTTCGCCGTACCAGCTGCCTGAGGCAAACAGCAATGAAGAGGTGAAGACCAATAGAAGACAAACTGTTCTGAAATATGTTTTAAGATTCATTGTTTTCTTCTCTTTTCCCGCAACTGCTCTCTATACTGCGCAAATGAAATTTATGCCTTCATATTTATTTCGTCTTTATACGGATATCCGGGAAACCGTTTTAAAAACTCCTGTGCCCATGTTTTTGCTTCCTGCTGTTTTTCTTCTATCCAGTAATAATTGACCATAGCAGTGAGAGCGTCAGGAAGTCCGGGAGATTCCGGGTATCCCGATATAAGTTTTCCCAGTACCTGCAAAGCCTTCTCTTCTTCTTTTAAGAATACCAACCTGTGAAAAGCGTTATATAGTACTTTCCAGTCGCCTTTTTCTTCTGTTGTTTCCAGGTAGTAATTTAACGCTACCTTGATTTCTTCGCGTACTTTTTCTCTTTCCGGCGGGTTAAGGGCTTGTAATATGCTGCACATATAATTAATGTATCTTTCAGTGTATTCGGTTACAGGTTTATTCTTGGTGAGCCCCATCAGTTTCCTGTAAGCCATGGCAACCGGCATAGTGTAATTTTTTTCTCCTTTTAACCTCTTTGTTTCTGCTTTTCGCGCAAAGGAATAAATTCGTTCAATAGCTTCTTCTTCGGGCAGGTATTCAAGATAAAGAGATGTAAGTTTTTCTCCAAGATTTTTGCGGTTATTATCAAGTGTGTAAAAAACAACTTTTTCAAGCATATCAGGCAACTCTTCGTTTTTCTCTAACTGTTTTATCTGATTTTTTAGTGCTGTGACAATCTTGTTTTCTGACTCCTTTATTTCAGACACCATCAGAATCTGTCGTGAGGTTTACGTCAGTATCCATTGCAGGATAAACATATCTGCTGTAAAAATTTCTTCATTTAACTGTAAGAGCACCTGTTTTCTCAAAGCAATCCACTCTTTTTTCTGTTGCTGCCACGATGTAACGTTTGCCTGCCAGTTTCCTGATAGCCGTCTGAAATGCTCTACTGTTCTAATTGTTTTTTTCGATAATGGGGCAAGCTTATTTCCAAGAAAAGGTTGCAATATCTCCAACGTTTTAAGGTAATTGCCATTGTGGGTGTAACACAACGCTGTCATATAGCAAGCAAGTAGATTAAAAGGTTCTTCACTGTTTGTACCTATTTCTTTATAGGGTGCCGCTGCCTGTATAAATTTACACTGTTCTACCAGATGGTATGCCTGCTCCCAAGGTTGTAAAAGGGGTGAGGTTATCTCTTGAAAACGTGGAGCTTTTGCAGCCCTGTGCAGAAGAGTGTATATTTTCCCCAAAGTTTCGCTTACTTCTGCTGCAGTCAGCCTTTCACGATTATGAGTATCAATAAACTTCCTATTTTCAATCCCAATCGCCCTGAAGGATAAAAGAGGCGTAGTAGAACGGATAATGCTGTTTAA
>LSQX01177955.1_pt1 | contig 25131 bp, 13 predicted proteins | sample 654561 | NCBI WGS metagenome assembly LSQX01 (sample SAMN04489861, study PRJNA283612) | anaerobic digester metagenome | isolation source: 4 biogas reactors fed with cattle manure at either 37C or 55C with and... | place: Denmark: Kongens Lyngby | collected 2014 | reverse complement strand
GGCTTCGGCCATGCCTCCCTGGGGCGAGGGCAAGATGGCAATCAAATGCAGGCTCAGTTGCACTTCTCCGGTGCATACAAGCATTCGCATCTGGACAACCTGAACCTCACACTGTGGGCCAAGGAGCGTGAGATGCTGTGCGATATAGGCTACAGCCACGTTCGTTCACGTCTCTGGGCTGCGAATACCCTGGGCCACAACCTCGTTGCGGTGGACCGCGAGGAGCAGATTGGAAGCGGAGACCCTTCAGCCGGCGATCTGGTATGGTTCTTCCCGGATAACGGTGGCGTGTCGGTGACCGAAGCAGATGCCACAAGAGTGTACGCCAACATAGGCGATGTGGACCGATATCGGCGAATGCTGGTCATGGTGCCGGTCTCAGACGCTGACGCCTATGTGCTGGACGTGTTCAGAGTACGCGGCGGCAGCACCCATGACTGGCTGCTGCATGGTGACGCAGATCACGACATGAATGCTTCCTGCAGTGTAGAACTAACTGGCCAGCGTCCCGATATGCTTGAAGATGACGAAGAGTGGGTCGAGCCGGTAGACGAGAGCTCGCGTTTCAACTTGTATGGTTGTATTCGAGATGTGGCGTATGGTGCCGTACAGGGTACCGTGACTATTACCTTCGCATATGTAGATGAGCCCTCTCGTGGCCTACGAACTCACATTACTGCTGGCGACAATGCAGTGGTGAACCTCGGCGTATCGCCTTCCATCCGACGCGCTGGGAAGTTTGATAGTGAAGCATTTGACTATTGGATGCCGCAATTGTTGGTGCGACGTACCGGACAGGCGCCACTGCAGAGTACCTTTGGCGCCGTGTACGAGCCTTTTGCCGGTGACACCTTCATCACGGAAGTGAGCGCCATTTCAGTGGAACCCGGTGATGATGGAGTGTATGCGGTGCGAGTAGAACACGGCAACGCAGTCGACACAATCATCAGCACGCTGGACCAGGCGCCCTATCCTGAGCGTCAAATCGATGGAGTGAGCCTGCATGGGCGGCTGGGGATAGTCCGCCGTGAGGGCGGAACGGTCATCGGAATGTGGCTGTTTGAGGGTGAAAGCCTCGCATGCGCTGGACAGACGCTGGCCGGCGATACTGCAGCGTTCACGGGTACAATCCAAGCCGCAATTCGTAGTGTTGATGGCGCACTGTATGATGCGCTCATCACCGATGCGGATCTGCCTGAAGGCGACCAGTTGAAAGATGTTTGGATGGTCGTCACACATGGCAACGGCTACACCCACGGCTACCTCATCGAACGTGTAGAGCGACATGAAGGGCTCAGTCACATAGTGTTGAGTATGGACCACGGCTTGCGCATAGACGGTGAGATGACTGAAGAGCTTTACTTCCCGCAGCGCCAAATCGCAGGAGTTAACGCGTTTGCAATCCCCCTGCAGACAAGTCGGTAGCCTAAGTCAACACTGTTCAAGGCAGATGTCAGCATACATCTGGCCACGTCATGGGCCACCCGCGTGGCCAGCCTGGCCTCAATACAACGTGGGCAATGCATTCGACCAGGATATCTGATGCAATAGGAGGATGTGAAAATGGAGAGAATGCCCATGTCCGCAATGGTATTGTGCATGCTGTTGCTAACCGCCATAAGCGTATGTGCCAAGGAGTGCAGCCGGGCGATTACGGCCGAGATGCGTGCCAATGCCCTGGTTAACGTCGAACGATTCGAGTGGGCTGCAAACCGGCAACGCGCTGCCGTAACCGCCGCCGAACGGTGGATGGCGAAAAGTGATGATGAGCTATGGGAGATGATACCCAGCCAGGAGCTGCCCCGTGGCGCCTGCACCAACAGGGAGGTAGGATGCCCCAACTGTGGTCTTGACATAATGCCATTTGGGCACTACCCCTGGAAAGACGCTGGTCAGTGGAAACTGCAGTGCCCGAACTGTGAGGAAACATACCCCAAGAACGATTTTGGTGCTTTCTACCAAAGCTCACTGGACGAACACGGGTTTTTTCGACGCGAATTGGGAGACAAATCTCTACTCTTCAACGCTGAGCATCCGGACCCGAATGATCCTCTACACAGGATTTTTGTTGATGATGGCTATGGGCTCACTGACACAGAAGGCCATGAGCACCATTTCATCGCCTATTACAACGAATGGTTCCATTGGCTTAGGATAAAAGAAGCCATCAGAGTATTGGCCAATGCGTACAGCTTGACTTCAGAACCGAGATATGCGCACAAGGCGGCGGTACTACTGGATCGGTTAGCCGATGTGTATCCAGACATGGATTGGGCACCATTTGCCCAGCTCGGTTTTCATCACTCCGACGGCCACTCGGGCAAAGGTCGCATTCAGGGCAGCATATGGGAAGCCAATCGCTGGGCGGAGGCGTACAGCTATGACATCATCTTCGATGGCATTCAGGAAGATATGGAATTGGTGGCGTTTTTGTCACGGAAAGCTGCTGAGTGCAAGCTGAGTGACAAGAGTAGTATCGCTGCTATCTGTCGCCATATCGAAGACGATTTCATTATGGAAGTCCTGGAATCGGCAAAAGACAATCGCATACGTCCTAACCTGGGTGTGCGGAAAGTGTGTGTAGTCAGATCCGCCATAGCGCTCGATCGCCCAGGTGTATCTGAGGAATGGATTGACTGGTGTTTCACACCGGAATTCCCAGGCGGCCAGTCGCTACCGTGGCTGCTGACTGAAGGTATAGACCGTGATGGCATGGGGGGAGAGTGTGGCAACTACGGTCTGATCTGGACCCGCCAGATGATAAGATTTTCCGACATTTTGGCCCAGTATCCGGACTACACCAAACACAATATAGTTGCTGAGTATCCTAAGTTAAAGCAGTGCTTCTTAGTTGAACCACGGCTGATGTGTCTAGATGCTGCTTTCCCTCCATATGGTGACAGCGGGGCGGCTGGCCAATGGGGACGGACCGGTAGTATAAACACCTTTGTGCTCGGTTACAGACTGTATGGTGACCAGCGCCTGGCCGACCTGGCATGGCGTTACGCTAAAGGCAATCGCGAGGCGTTGCGCTTGGCCGACGATATATTTGAGGAAGATCCGGATGCCCTGGTCGATGCGATTGTAGAAGCTGCAAAGCCCGGTGAATTCACTTTACAATGCGACCATCTAGGACGCTATGGCCAGTTGATCCTGCAGACCGAAAAGCCGGATCCAGCGAATGGTCGCGCGATATGGATGGCATATGGCTACAACCTCGGCCATCGGCATCGGGATGCGCTCAATCTCGGACTGTATGCCAAGAACATCGACATGCTGCCGGACTTGGGCTATCCAGAGCACTGCACTTCGTACTGGCCAAAATTTCACGCCTGGACAGCAAACACCATCAGCCACAATACTCTGCTCATAGATGATAGGCGCAACAGTGCCAATAATGGTGGCAAAATGACACTTTTCGCCTGCCAACCGCCGGTGCGTGTGGCAGAAGTTAGTGCTCCAAATGTCTATGAAGGCGTCGATACCTATCGGCGCACTGTGGCGCTTGTTGACATCTCGGATTATGATAGTTACGTGTTGGACGTATTTCGAGCCAAAGGAGGCAGCAACCATCGGCTATCTTATCATGGGCCCGCACAGATTGCGACAGTCGATGGCCTGGCTTTGGTTCGTCAGCCATCGGGAACGTTCGCTGGAGAGGATGTTGACTTTGCCGCGCTTCCGAGTGAGGATGAGACCATCTATAATACGAGCGGCTTTTCGTATCTTTATGACGTGGAGCGCAGCGTCGGGCCGGTGTCTTCGTACTACACTGTGGACTGGCTGGCAGAGGACAGACGGAACCGTATCCAGCAAGGCCAGGAGCCGCATCTGCGTTTACACGCCTTGACGTCAACTGATGAAGTGGTGCTGGCAAGTGGCGATCCGCCACAGAATCAGCCAAATACTCCTCGGCGTTTACGCTACCTGATACAGAGCCGTCTCGGTGAGAACATGAGTAGCCAGTTTGTCACTGTCCTGGAACCGTACGAAACCACTCCTTTCATCACTAGCGTGCGAGCCCTGCAGGTGACCCACGATGCTGACCCGGATTCCGTCGCTGCGGTTGCGGTAGAATTGGCTGATGGCACTGTGGACATCCTGATTAGCTGTGAGCAGCGCACGCGTGTGCAGGTCGAAGGTGGTGTGCAGTTTGATGGCCGCTTTGGCATGGTAAGATTGGTAGGTGGTCAGGTGTGCACCATGCGCATGAGTGATGCCACCTTGCTGACTTGTGGCGATGTTACGCTGCAGCTCGATATCCCGGCTTACGAAGGCACGGTGACCGCTATCAGTGCCGATGACCCGATGGATCATCGCATTTCGCTCGACCCTCCGCTGCCGCAGGGGGATGTACTGGTCGGGCAGCGAATACATTTCGACAATGGGTTGCCTCTGGACACCACTTATGAGATCAAAGCAGTTACGCCCGAGAGCATTTCCACCGGTGAGATGACTATCATCCAGGGCTTTGCAGACCGGAAAGACTATGGGGCAGGCTTTCGGTATCTGGTCAATGTTGGCGACCGTTTTGTAGTCCCAAACCATGCCGGCATCGACCGCTGAAATACAGTCACTTTCCTACCTCTGGGTTGTACCTGATAGCAGGCCGAGGCAAAATGCCAACGGCCTGCTATCCGCTGTGGCGATACCGACTTTCAACGGCCTCGGTTCGCCTGCCTGCGCAGAGGCAGCACCCATCCCCATGTTCGGCTCAAGCACATATCTGATAGACATGCCATCAATGCCATGGCGATTGCCAGCATGTAACGCACTTGCACTCATACTTTCCCGATAGCCTCTCAACAAATCAGAATGTAGAGAGCATTTCTGGGCGGTCCCTCGAATTTGACGAGGTGCGTGCCTGGTTTTCCATCAACCGGAGCATGATTATGCGGTGGCCCTCACTCGTCTGCCAATTCCGCTACTCGTGTTGCGTTTTCGCTGATCTTGCGGAAGCCATCCACGTACAGTTTCATGAGTTCCATGGTGTTGGGCGGATGGACTCCGCGCAGATAGGCATGGCTGGCGATGAATTCGGAGGTCAAGGGGTACTCTTCATCGTAGTAGACATCGCCGCGGCCAAACGGGCAGGTCCACGGGCAGCCTTTGCCATAACCGATGCGATCGTGGAAGACGTCCTGGGCCGGAACCGGGCGGGTCTGCCACTGGCCCAGCCCTATGCCCTCGGCTGCCAGCGCCTTCTGTGATGCCTTCTTCCACTGCTCGGGGGTCAGATCCAGCCCTAGCTGGTCAGGCTTGAAGCTCACCACGTAGCTGAAGTATACCGGGGCTGCATAGTCGGGGGTGTACGGTCCCTCAAAACCGGCGATCTCGGCAAGTTCGGAGGTCAGATAGTTGGCGAATTGCCGGCGTTGGCTGTTGTTGTCGTCCAGGCGAGTCAGTTGGCTGAGAATAAAAGCGTTGATGAACTCGTGTGGGCGGTACATCCAGCCCAGGCCATACGCGTTGTACTCTCGTGGTCCGGTCGCAGCGACAACCTCGCCGAATTCGCGCAGTCTGGCCGCTCTGGCCACGAAGTCATCGTTGTCTGTGGTCAGCAGGCCGCCTTCGCCGCCTGACAGGTTTTTCGAGCGGTTACAGCTAAAACAACCGATGTCACCCAGAGCGCCCGCCTTGACCCCCTTGTAGGTGGCGCCGTGTGCCTGGCAGGCATCCTCGATTATCAGCAGGTTGTGCTTCTTAGCAAGCGCGCGAATTGGGTCCATGTCGGCCACCATGCCGTGGATGTGCACGGGGAGGATGGCTCGGGTATGTTTGGTGATGCGCTCCTCGATGAGGGCAGGATCCATGGTGTAGGTCTGTGGGTCTATGTCTACGAAAATAGGTATGGCGTTGTGATGCAGTATCGCAGCCGCCGTGGACCAGTACGTGAATGCACTGGTGATAACCTCATCCCCAGGGCCCAGGCCTGCCGCTGCAACCGCCATGTGCAAAGATGCAGTGCCGCTGTTGGTCACCAGCGCGTACTTGGTGCCGACATACTGTGCCCATTTCTCCTGCAGCTCCAGAGCTCTGGGTGCCGCAGTACCGTGCAGGTGGTCGCTGTCGAACACCGCCAGTACCGCATCACGATCCTGCTGGTTCATCGGTGGCCAGCTTTTCACCATATCCTGGGGGACTAGTGGGGTTCCTCCGTCAATTGCGAGACTTGATGGCATGTCTTTTTCCTCCTGGTTGCATCATGCACTCCGAGAGATGCGACTGATATTCTGACGCGATTGTCAGACTCAAAATCAATTCGACCCCTGAAACGTGCGTACCTCCCAGCCTCTCGTCCGGATGAGACGCCCTTGAACGCCGTCTTCGCTGTCTGAATGGGGCTTTGTGGCGACTGGGTTGACGATGCCCGCACTGTTCATGAGCAGTTTTAGGTGATGCCTGAAATACGACTTTTGTCCATGGTTTCATCAGTATGATACCAGAGGCATTGGCCCTGTCCATGAAGCTCTTCAGATGGTGTCGTTCGGGTCTTCTCTGCTTATGCGCGCTTGGCATGATGCTCAGGGGCATCGGACCTGTCCACAAAGCTCTTCGGAGGATGTGGCCTGCGGTGCCGTTGATTATGACCGATCAGCATGAGGTGTGAAGCATCATACACTTGCATTAAATCTCTTCAGATGATACCGGCAGGCCACTCTCCTGGATGATGGTTGGGGATGGTTACGGGAGTATGGACAGGCTGTCAAAAGCCTCTGCTATAACACGCAGTCGAAGGGGATATGATTCGCACTGCCACTGCTCACTGACAATTGTTGGGAGGTATGTGCGTTGGTGGGAAGAAAATAGAGTGTGGATATCTCACCACCCGTGTTGGGGACGAGTTGTGTTGGTGTAACCAGTTTCCATTGACGGCGCAATAGGGGAGTATTTTGTCATGAAACAGTCGACAGTATGTCTGCTCGTGATGTGCCTGTCACTTGTCATGGTCAGTACTGTGAGCGCCAAGGAGTGTAGTCGTGCTATCACTGCTAAGATGCGGGCCAACGCACTGGCCAATGTGGAGCGCTTCGAGTGGGCGGCAGCGCGCCAACGAGCAGCCATTGCAGCGGCTGCGCCGTGGCTGTCCAGGAATGATGACGAACTGTGGGAGATGGCGACCAGCCAGGAACTCCCCCGCGATATTCACACCAACAAGGAAGTAGGCTGCCCGAATTGCGGTGATGAAATTACGCCCTACGGGAATTATCCGTGGAAGCCAGTTAGCGAATGGAAACTGCAGTGCCCAAACTGTGAGCAGATTTACCCCAAAAACGACTTTTGGGCCTTTTACAAAAGCGCGTTGGATGAACACGGCTTTTTCCGGCGTGAGCTAGGAGATCAGTCACTACTTTTCAATGCTGAGCATCCTGACCCGAATGATCCACTCCATAAATTGTATGTTGACGATGGATATGGGCTCACGGATGAAAAAGGCATTCGTCACCGCTTCGTCGCTTACTACAATTCCTGGATACACTGGGCCAACATACGAACTGCGATCTCCGCGTTGGCCAATGCTTATGCCCTTACATCTGAAACTGCGTATGCCCACAAGGCTGCAGTGTTGCTGGACCGTCTCGCTGACGTGTACCCTGACATGGATTGGGCACCGTTTGCTGCCCTGGGATTCGAACACTCTGATGGTGGATCAGGTAAAGGACGTATTCAGGGACGCATTTGGGAAGCCAGCATTGGCCAGCAGGCTTACGCTTATGATTTGATTTTTGACGGTATTCAGGAAGACACAGAGCTGGTGGCCTTCCTGTCGGAAAAGGCTAACAGGCATAATCTGGGCGACAAGAGTAGTATTGATGCGATTTGTACCAACATCGAAGAAAACCTTCTTATAACCATTCTCGAGGCGGTCAAAGGTGCACAGATATATCCAAATCTTGGTGGCCGAAAGGTGTGTGTAGTCACTACTGCTACCGCACTTGATCGGCCTGGAGTGTCAGAGGAGTGGATTGATTGGTGCTTTTCAGCGGAGTTCCCAGATGGCTATTCGATTCCATGGCTGCTCACGGATGGCATAGACCGTGACGGTATGGGGAAGGAGTGCGGCGGGTACGGATTGGGCTGGACTTACCGCATGGTGAACTTCCCGAGCCTTCTGGCGAAATATCCGGAATACACGAAGCACGACCTGGTTGCCGAATTCCCGAAACTCAAGCAGTGTTTCTTAATCGAACCGCGGCTTTTGTGTCTGGATGCGGTGTTCCCACCATACGGCGACAGTGGCTCAACAGGCTCGTGGAGCAGTCTGGGGAGTGCCACCAGGTTTGCGTTGGGGTATCAGTTATATGGTGACCAGAGAATGGCAGACCTGGCATGGCGTTATGCTGACGGTAAACTCGAACGGCTGCGCATGGCTGATGACATCTATGAAGAAGATCCTGATGCACTGGCCAACGCAATTGCACGGGTGGCGCAGGCGCGCGAGTTCAAGCTTCAGTGCCAGCACCTGGGGCGCTACGGGCAACTGATACTGCAGACTGAAGAGCCTGATGCTGCCAGAGGCCGCGCCGTATGGATGGTTTTCGGCGACGGGCTGGGACATCGCCATGCAGATGCGCTCAATATCGGACTGTATGCAAAAAATATAGATATGCTGCCAGATTTGGGCTACCCGGAATACTGTTTTTCCACGTGGGCCAAATACCCTGCATGGACTGCCAATACCATCAGCCATAACACGCTGCTCGTTAACGATACCCGCAATCGCGCCAACACCGGCGGGCAGATCACTTTGTTCGCCTGTCAGCCGCCGGTGCGAGTAAGCGAAGTGAACGCACCAGGCGCCTACCAGAATGTAGAGGCTTATCGCCGCACCGTGGCCCTGGTAGACGTCTCGGACTCCGACAGCTACGTGCTGGATGTATTCCGCGCTAGAGGTGGCTCCAATCATCGTCTGTCGTATCACGGACCAGCGCAGACTGCCACAGTACAGGGCGTCGCCTTGACTGCGCAACCGACCGGAACTTTTGCCGGCCCTGATGTCGGATTTGCTGAGTTTCCTGGCGAAGGTGAAACCCTCCGTACTACCAGTGGCTTTTCCTACCTGTACGATGTCGAGCGTAGTGGTGGGCCAGTGTCGTCGTACTATACTGTGGACTGGCTCGCCGAAGACAGTCGCAATCGTATCAAGGGTGGCACCGAACCGCATCTGCGACTACATGCCCTGACACCAGCTGATGAAGTGGCGCTTGCAAGCGGTGATCCGCCTCAGAATAAGGCTGGTAACCCCCGAAGACTGCGCTATCTGATCCAGAGCCGATTGGGTGAAAATGTAGCCAGCCAATTCATCACCGTCCTGGAGCCCTATGACACCACACCGTTTATCAACGCTGTCCGGGTACTGGAAGCCACACATGACGCTGACCCCAACTCGGTTGCAACAGTAGCCGTGGAACTGGCGGATGGCACTGTGGACATCCTGATAAGCTGCGAACAGCGCACACGGGTGCAGGTTGAAGGCGGTATAGATTTCGATGGCCGTTTCGGCATGATCCGACTGGTGAACGGGCAGGTGCGTACTATCCGCATGAGCGATGCTACACTGCTAACGTATGGCGATATCAGACTGGAGACCGATCAGCCTGCTTATGAAGGCACAGTGATAGCTATCAACGCCGATGATTGTGATGACCACCGTATCGCTCTTGACCCACCTTTGCCGCAAAACGAAGCCCTGGTGGGGCAGAGGATCCATTTCGAGAATGCAGTGGCGCAAGATACGACATACGAAATCAAATCGCTCACTCCGGAAGGCATTTCTACCGGTGAGATGACGATCATAGATGGCTTCCAGGACCGGATGGACTTTTCGGCTGGCCACAAATACCTGGTCAATCCCGGCGACCGGTACACTGTTCCCAATCACGTTAGCCTCGATTTCTGAGCCCAAATAGTATATGACATGCTGTATTATGAATTACTGCAGGAGATAAACCCGTGACAAAACAGACAGCTCGGAGGTCATGTGGACAAATATAGATGCAACCTTGCTAATAATGTGCAGGTCCATGAGTGGTTGCTGGAGAAGAAATAGTGATTAGGCCGTGCAGTGTAGCGTTGCTAGAGCGATTGCAATGGCTACTGGGGCCACTATAGGCGACGAAACAGGAGGATCTCTGTATGATCGAAAAAGTGATTATCTGTACCTTGACAACCTGTCTGCTGCTGCTGACAGTCGGTGCTGTTGGCGCTAAGGAGTGCAGCCGTGCTGTCACTGCTGAGATGCGCGCCAATGCGCTGGCTAATGTGGAGCGCTTTGAGTGGGCAGCAGCACGACAAAAGGCAGCTATTGCTGCCGCTGAACGCTGGGTGTCCAAAAGTGATGATGAGCTGTGGGAGATGATCACCAGCCAGGAGCTGCCACGCGATATCCACACGAACAAGGAAGTGGGCTGCCCCAATTGCGGTCAGGATATCGCGCCTTACGGTAACTATCCGTGGAAAGCAGTCGACGAATGGAAGTTGCAGTGCCCCAATTGCAATGAAATCTATCCCAAAAACGATTTCCAGGCCTTCTATAACAGTGCTCTGGACGAACACGGCTACTTCCACCGTGAATTGGGCGATCAGTCGCTGCTTTTCAACGCTGAACACCCCGATCCAAACGATCCTCTGCATAAGCTGTACGTGGATGACAGTTACGGGCTCACTGACGAAAAAGGCAATCGCCACCGCTTTGTTGCATACTACAACTCCTGGAACCGTTGGGCCGATATCCGCCGTGCAGTTGGTGATCTTGCCACGGCTTACACGCTCACCTCTGATCCTCTGTACGCCCACAAGGCGGCCGTGATGGTAGATCGAATCGCCGACGTATACCCGGACATGAACTGGGGTGTATTTCGCAAGCTCGGGTTCGAACAATCTGATGGTGGCTCCGGCCGGGGACGGATTCAGGGCTCCATCTGGGAAGTCAGCGATGCGAACATCAACGCAAACGCGTACGATGTAATTTTTGATGGAATTCAAGACGATGCAGAGCTGGTAACATTTCTCTCCGCGAAGGCTGCTCAGTACAATCTGGGCGACAAGAGCAGCATCGAAGCCATCTGTCGGCATATCGAGGACGATCTTCTCCTGGAGATCCTGGAATCGACAAGAGACGGCCGGATTTCGCCGAACTTGGGCGGTCGCAAGGTCTGCGTTGTCAACACGGCCGCGGCACTGGATCGCCCGGGCGTGTCTGAGGAGTGGATTGACTGGTGCTTCTCCGAAGAGTTTGTTGACGGCTACTCGCTCACGTGGTTGCTTACTGAGGGCATTGACAGTGATGGCATGGGCGGGGAGTGCGGCTCGTACGGACTGGGCTGGACTTACCGCATGGTTAGCTTCCCGGGACTTCTCGCGAAATACCCGGACTACACCAAGCACGATCTGGTCGCTGAGTTCCCGAAGCTCAAACAATGCTTCCTGATCGAACCGCGGCTTTTGTGCCTGGACTCGGTTTTTCCTCCGTATGGTGATAGTGGCTCAACCGGCGCGTGGAGCCGCCTTGGCAGTGCAACCAGGTTTGCGTTGGGATACAAATTGTACGGTGACCCGCGCATGGCCGCACTGGCGTGGCGTTATGCTGGAGGCGAGCCTGAGCGACTGCGAATGGCTGATGACATATTTGCGCAGAATCCCGACGAGTTAGCCGACGCGATTGCCCAGGCTGCTATCGCCGGTGAATTCAAGCTGCAATGCGAACATCTGGGGCGCTACGGCCAGGTTATACTGCAGACAGAGGAGCCCGATCCAGTTACCGGCCGCGCCATATGGATGGTTTTCGGCCATGGATTGGGGCACCGACATGCTGATGCCTTGAACCTGGGGCTCTATGCCAAGAATATAGACATGCTGCCCGACCTGGGCTATCCCGAGTACACTGGAGCATGGCCCAAGAGATTTGCATGGACTGCCAACACGATCAGCCACAACACCTTGCTGATCAACGATAGTCGTAATGCTGCCAACAATGGCGGTCAAATTACACTGTTTTCCTGCGAACCGCCAGTGCGGCTGACAGAAGTTAGCGCACCGGCGGCGTATGACGATGTCGACACTTACCGGCGCACCGTCGCGCTGGTAGACATCTCAGATAGTGACAGCTACGTGCTAGACGTGTTCCGCGCGCGTGGTGGCACCAACCACCGACTGTCATATCATGGCCCTGCCCAGACGGCCACAGTCGATGGTCTCTCTTTGATTGCACAGCCCACGGGGACTTTTGCAGGCCCCGATGTAGAGTTCACTGAACTCGCAGGTGAGGGCGAGACCATCAGGAGCACGAGTGGCTTTTCATACCTGTACGATGTTGAACGCAGCGGAGGCCCGGTATCGTCGTACTACACTGTGGACTGGCGTGCCGAAGATACACGCAATCGCATCCCGGAAGGCAGTGAGCCCCACCTGCGGTTGCATGCCCTGACACCCGCTGACGAAGTGGCATTGGCAAGCGGCGACCCGCCCCAGAACAAGAGTGGCAATCCCCGACGGTTGCGCTACCTGATTCAGAGCCGGCTGGGTGAGGACATGTCCAGTCAGTTCGTGACCGTTCTGGAGCCGTATGACACCACACCGTTCATCAGCGCTGTCCGCGCACTGGATGCCACACATGACGCTGACCCCGAGACGGTTGTCGCAGTCGCAGTCGAGATGGCCGATGGCACAGTGGACATCCTGATTAGCTGTGAACAGCGTACCAGCGTGCAAGTCGAAGGTGGCATCGAATTCAACGGCCGGTTCGGCATGATCCGTCTTGTGGATGGCCAGGTACGAACCATGCGCATGAGCGAGGCTACTCTGTTGACTTACGGTGGCATCAGGCTGGAGACTGACCAGGCCGCGTATGAAGGTATAGTGACAGCGATCAGCGCTGATGATCCAGCCGACCATCGGATAGTGCTCGACCCGCCACTGCCGCAAAATGATTCGCTCGTCGGTCAGCGAATCCACTTTGAAAATGAGGTGGCACAGGATACCACCTACGAGATCGCAGCAGTTACTCCAGATGGCATTTCCACGGGTGAAATGACTATCATACATGGCTTCAACGATCGGACGAATTTCTCGGCCGGCTTGAAGTACCTGGTAAACCCAGGCGATCGTTACGTGATCCCCAATCATGTAGGCCTCGATCGCTAAAAGCAGGTCACACTGTCGCGTACGAATACAGATGGCAGCAGGTCACAGCGATATCGCTTGGCCTGCTGCTTTTATGTTTTGTTTCTTTGATATTTTTTCACAATTGAGCCCGATTAGGAGGAGCAGATGTCCACTGTAGTCATGCTTGTGTTGACGACGTGCCTGATCGTATCGCCCCATGTTGTCGCGCAGACAACTGAAGATGGGCTTGCGCCTGGCGAGCCATGGAGCAAGCCGTTGTGGGTGGTACATCGAGGCGGGGAGGTGGAGAGGCCGGAAAACACGATGGCGGCGATAACGCACTCGGTTGAGCTTGGCGCACGGTACATCGAGATTGACTTGCATGCCACTGACGATGGCAAGATAGTGTTGTTGCATGACGACACTCTTGATCGCACGACCAGCGGCTCTGGACCGGTGGGCGAGCACATCTGGGCTCAGATCAGAGATCTCGATGCTGGTTCGTGGAAAGATCCTTCTTTCAGCCATGCTCGCATCCCACTGCTGTCCGAGGTGCTGGGTTTCTGCAAGCAGAACGGTGTACGGGTTTTGCTTGATGTTAAAGATCCTGCAGCTGCTGGTGCAAGTCTCTGGGAGCTTCTCAACCAGTTTGACATGGTGGATGATTGCCGCGTGTACATGCGCGCTGGTGCGTCGGTAGCTGAGGTCAGGGCTGCACTTGATCCACGGCTGACGTTCTTTCCTGATAGTCTCATCCAGGCCGGGGGCGCCGGTACACCGGGAGAGAAAATGCAAAGATCGCTTGACAGTGACAACCCGGCCATGGTGGGTGCTCTGGTCAAATCGTACCAGTGGGTTCTGGATTTTTACAGTCAGGCCGAATGACACAACTCTATAAGCCTGCAGCTGGCATACCAACGGGTTGCAGATATTCCAGAAGTTTTGGATGCACAGGGCTGTCAGTTTGGGAGCTCAAGAGTTGCTTAAAATAATTTAAGTTTCCTTGACAAGGAAACTCCAGATATGATAGTGTCAGTTTAACAATAACCGTTCGTGGCCGGGCAAGTGCGAGTGGGGTGGCACATGAGGGGGGTCTCCATGCGCCGCAGTGCACGAGTGTTCCGCGATACCACCGTCCTCACGTTGTTGCTTCTGTTGTTCCTCATTCCTGGTTACGCCGACCTGTGGGTGCCTCAAAACATTGGCTTTTCCTCCTACATGGATGGCGGCCTGTCACTCGCCATCGACAGCCTCGATCGCCCGGGCCTGACCTTCGCCGGCTCATCGGGCGGCCTGCGGTATGCCACTTTCGGCAGCAGCGGTTGGTCTAGTTCCACAGTCGTCAGTGGCACCTACATGGGGCGGGGCAGTGACCTGACCTACGACGGCACTACTCCTCACATTGCATATCGCCACTCTCCAAACTATCAAGAGCACTACCTCGGCTATGCCACTTACGACGGCTCAACGTGGCAGACCAATGTCTTCAGCGATGTCGACCCCTCCAATCCGCGTCATTTCGCCGTTGACGTCGACAGTGGGGGCAACCCCGGCATCGCTTACTATGACAATCACGCCTATCCCCCTGCAGACGACAGGGTCTACTACCGGTACTTTGATGGCAGTGCGTGGTCTGGCCGTGAGACCGTTGCAGGCGACGTTCGCAACGTTAGCAACATTGGCGGCGTTGCTCTCGGCTATGGTGCTGATGATACTCCGTACGTGGGGTTTCTCACTGACGACTTGATTAATCGGCCGCCCACTCTTGCTGTACGAGATGCAGGCGGCACCTGGTCTTCCGACATCGGTCTGGGCGGATCTGCTGCAAAAGAGTTTGGCCTTTATGTTTCGCTTGCCTTCGATGCTGTGGGCCACCCGCACCTTGCGTGGGTCAACAACAACCCGGGAACCGGTTTAGGGCAGGCCAATTACTCCTGGTATGACGGCAGTGACTGGCACAAAGAGACCGCCATTGATGCGACCTATTACACCTCATGGGAAGACCGCAGGTACATGGACATGGCCATTGACTCCTGGGGCTATTCCCATATCGTATTTTATGACCCGTCGGGAAGGAACGTGCTGTATACCGTTGGCAGGCCTGGCGATTTCTGGGAAGCGCCGCGGGTGCTTGCGGGTTCTCTTGAGAGTCATGCATTCTGGGTCAATGTTGCGATTGACAGTGACAATGCGCCACACTTTGCTTATCACAGCGGCGGTTGCACCTGGTATGGCAAGGGCGAGCCGGTGCCCGAGCCTGGCAGCATCATACTTCTCGCCAGCGGCCTTGGTGCGCTCGCATTGTACCGCAGACGCCGCAGTGCTGACTGAAGCTTTCGGGACGCTGCCGCACCAGATGGGCAATCTTAGTAATAGGGGGGCTATGGCCTCATGAACAAAACGATAGCGCAGTCCACTATTATCCTTTGCATTTTCGCAGCGATGTTTTGTCTCAACGCATTTGCAGACGAGATGCAGCCTATCGTCCTTGGTGACGACCCCCAGCCGCCCGATGTGGACCTCACATTCCAGGGGTATTCGGGCGATGTTATCAGCCCTATCACTGTTTTCATTCTCAATCCCTACCAGCGGCCCTGGCGGGTGAGCATAGCCGGTGGCGAGCTGGTGCACCAGGATAACCCCGCCCACATAGTGGAAGCTGGTCAGATAAAGTACCGGGATGTCAGGGCACCCACGGATTGGACCAGCTACGGCGGTGATATCAGCAATGACGCCGAACAGCCCCACATGAAGATCGAGATGCTCATCGAGCTCGCCGGCACCGAAGCTCCGGGCTACTACGTTGGTGATGCCGTTCTCAGTTGGATGGTATGGCCTGCCGCAGACGGCCTGCCGCCGCTTGTCGGTACGCTTACTTTGCGCCTCCACCTCAACATTCCCGAAATGATGCAGGCTTCGCTTGAGCCAAAGCTAATGAAATTCCCCGAGCATTCTGGTGGCCTCGAGGGCTGGGTATATAGCGAAAACAGGCCCACACTCACTGTCACCAGCAACACCGACTTCCAGATCACCATCAGTGCTGCTCCTGCGCTCACCAGCGCAACCTCTGAGGACCACCAGATGCCTATGGCATTGCGGATGTGGATGCCCGCGGGCGACACTGCCACCTGGGAGACATGGGGCGATCTGGGCGGCAAGCCGCACGGGCAGATCTCCGGGCCCTGGGATCCGGCCCTCTGCAACGCTGCCAGCCCATGGCCCGGCGCGGTGCAGCAGTTCACCACCGCGGGGAAAAACGAAATCGGCCTCGAGGGCGCGGCATGGCGCAGCGGATTGGGAGACGTTGTCGGCAAGTACACAACGACCATCGTATTTACCCTGTCCGTACCCTGACAGCACAGTTCGCACTACTTACGACATCGCAAATCATACCTTGAGAATAACATACTCTGATAGGGGGGTGAGGCCCACGACATTGGGCGCAGCACAAATCACCAGGAGGGTGAACGAGTATCACACGGCGAGCGAGGGGGCAAAACCGGCGGCGAGTGAGGATGGCAGTCCCGCAGCCTGATGCAGGCGCGGCAATGCGTAAACTAACCGGCAATATATCTGAAAACCTGAGAAAGGGAGAACGCAGATGAGAACAATGCTAATCGCTGTAACTCTGTTGGCAATGGCACTGGTGCCCGCAGTGGCGCAAGAAATCCAGGGGCCGTACAATCAGGATGTCGACGTTCAGATCTACGTGGCGGAGTACGGTGAACTGTGGCATTCGGCTAACCTTGTGAGCCTGACACTCCACGATGGTGGCAGTTATTTCGGCAAGACGCTCGAGATGTACCTGAACGGAAACATTCCGTTTGATGTGTATGTGTCTGGTGATACCACTAAAGTACCAGAACAGGTAATCTCTTACGTGGGCATTGGTTTCGCGGGATTTGATGCCGGAGGCAGCAAATGGGATGCAGTGGGCGACGATTTGTATAGGCTATGGACAGGCCATAGCCTTACGCCGGATTGTGCTGCGTGGGTGCAATTCAATGCAGGTACCGGGACCTCTACTCCGGTGAAGGTGGAGTCGTATGAGCCACCGACTTTGCCTGCAGATGCAAGTGCGAGAACAGTGGATGTCCTCTATGCCATTTGTGGGAGCGGCACAGCGGCGCCTACGGGCGAAAATCCAGGGGCATTGAAAGTCATCTACACCATGCAGGATCCTAACGGCACCACCCCGTAGTTAGTGACTAGTCGTCCTGCCCGATCTATGGTGGTGGCCGGGCGCGGCTGCTCTGGCCGCCACCAACAACCAAACCAGCCGCAGCAATGCTGTATCAGACCTGTTACTAACCGGCAACAGGCCGGGAGAAAAAACAAAAGGTGGAAACACAATGCGTAATATCACTGTAGCAATAGCGCTGATGGCCATGGCGATGGTCCCTTGCCTCGTGCAGGCCGACGGACCTGGCGGGGAAGTCGTTAATTTGAAAATCCATGTTGCTAATATGGCAACTGTCAGCAGCGAGGCAGGTCAGATCGATCTGCCGATTAACCAGCGCGACCAGTTCGCTGGCGGCTTTCTCGAGTTAAATGTCTCTGGAAACCATGACTTTGATGTCTATCTGGGAGTATATGATAGCAAAACGGGACTACCCTGGAGCGAGCTTTACGAAGGCGTCGAAGCACATGTGATTGTATCTAAGGGGAGTGGCACTCCTGACAGTACGAATGACAACATAATTCTAAGAAATCTCATTCATGACAATTGGGTGTCTCAGCCAGGAAGTGGTCCTCCTAACCCCTGGCCTGGGGCTTATGTACTGGACAAAGGCGTGCACTATCCTGTCAGGTTGGACAACAGTGTTGTGGGGTGTGATTTGGGGGCAGATTATGTAGATGGCAGACACTATATAATTCTTGAGGGGAATATGGGGAATTACGACGGGAAACGGGTGTATGAATACCGTGGGCACGAGGACGAATACGACTACAGAAATGATGTGGTAGACGTTTTCTACGCTGTAGTCCTCAACAGTCAGTATGGGACTAATCAGGCGGTATCAGACCCGTTTTCACAGGTAAGGGCGGATGACTTTGACCTGAACTTCCTCTACACGATTCAGGATACCAATTAGCGGCGGTTAAGAGCCACATCGCTGACGCGGTATATTTGTGAAAATCGGCCGGTGGCGGCCGCTCTGGCCGCCACCGACAAACCGATAAGCGATAGATGAGCAAAATGCAAAGAAGGAGCCCGTAAGATGCGCATCAGCCAGGTCGGAGCAATAGCCTTAGTGATTCTCGCCGCATCATTAGCCTGCGCCGGAGCTGATGAGCCGCTTGTTCCCGATTCGCAGAAGGTGCGAATAAATCTATATGTAGCAGATATGGCGGAGATCAAGACCGGAGATGACATCTACCTCACGGGAAGCGGGCTGACCTACACAGGTGAGACGAGTATTTATGCGCAGGCGAACTTTGATTACCAATTATCCTTCGATTGGGTTCCGGAAGGAACTCAGTTTCTCAGTACCACAGTGGAACCGAGGACGGCCGAACGAGCTGCACTGGTGACATATGAAGATACCTTATATGTAACGAGACAATTAGGGGGCTCGAGTTCGACCGGAGATCCCCCCAGTAATGCATTCTCGACCGAAGAGGTGGGCGTTTATAGTATTTTCGGTACTCTAGTTGGGCACGTGGTGATTACCCTCTCCCACGCTCTATGATGGTCTCGGAGGGTGTGTTATACTGTGGGGCGCGTCAGAGGATGCATCTGCCGCGCTTTTCGCATAAAGAGGCTTGCTCCGCAGGTGGGGTCGAATAGCAGCGAAAGGACAGGATCAAATGCAGCAGAGAACTCTGGCCACTGAAAGCAGTGTCGCGCCCGCCGCCATACGTGTCTGTCTGGCACTCATACTTACACTAATCCCGCTTTGTGGCGCATGGGCGCAGGGCTTCATGGTCAAGCCAATGCGTATAGACGTGCAGGCCGGAGCCGGCGACACCGTGAAAGTGCCCCTGGAGGTGCGAAACGCCCTCGCAGAAGCCCAGACGGTAGGAGCCCACCGCAAACAGCTCTGGCAAAGCACCGATGGCTCGTGGTCAGCCGTCGATGAAGAACAGGCCGCCGAACTGACACAGATGCGCTCATGCCTGGAATGGCTTAGCTTCGACAGCGACCGCATGGAGCTAAATCCGTACGCCAGCAAAGAATTTGAGCTGACCCTGAATGTCCCGCGCGGGGCCCGAGGTACCTACGGCGCCGCGCTCCTGGTGCGAAGCGAACCACCCGAAGGCGCAAAAGGTATAGTTGTGGTGATCCAGTTTCTGGTCCCCGTCATCGTGCAGGTGCAGGGACCATCACCGCGCGAACGGGTGGAGTTTGCCGAGCTGGAGCTGACCCAATCAGACGAAGAAGGCAGCGCGCGTAACGCATCCCTCATCGCAAAACTGAACAACGATGGCGAAACACTCGTGCGCGTCGGCGGCGAACTGCGACTGCTAAATGAACAGGGCGGCGCGTGGCGACCAGTAGCAACCGTCCCGCTGCGTACGCGAGCAGTACTCCCGGGTGTCCACCTCGAAATGGATGGCACAGTCGGCCGACGCCTGCCCAGTGGCAAGTACCGCCTGGAAGGACGCCTCACGGCAAACGGCCGCCGCCTCGGTACAGTAACCCGTGAACTCGAGTTTGAAGGCGACCCCGAAGCAGAACTGCTAACCGAACTGCCGCTGGAAGTCGAAGCAATAGTCGCACTGGAAATGCTGCCGGAAAAAGTGCGCACCGGCAACGTCACAGTGAAAAACCCCTCCACCGACGTGGCCGGAGTGCAACTGCAGGTGCTTCCACACCCCGCCCTGCGCGGCGTGGGAGATGACCAGCTGCAAGGAACAGACTTCGACGCCGCCGAGTGGATCACCGTAATGCCCGAACAGTTCACCCTGCGCGGCAACACCGAACGCGTCGTGCGCCTGCAAGTGCGCGCCCCGCAACCGGAAAAAGCACTCCCGAACTACTACGCACTCCTGAAACTGCAGTCCTCATACCCCGACGGCCAGCCCGCAGGAAGCGCCGAAAGCCTGCTGTGGGTGCGAAACGAAGCCGTCCAGTCGCGCCTCGCCGCCGAAACGCTCTCAATAAACCTGAGCGAAGGAGAAGCCAGCCAGTATACAGTGACGGCAAGCTTCGCCAACTGCGGCACAGTACACTGGTCAGCTACATGCCGCGCCGAAGTCCTCGGCGAAGGGCGCGTGACAGCACTAAGCAGCTCGCTGGAAACCGCCACCCCACGCCTGCTGCCGCTGGGCACAGGCACCTACTCTAGCATACTCGATTTCTCGAAACTGGAAGCAGGTAGCTATGTGCTGAACGTCACGCTGGACTATGGGGGAGAGCAAGCTATAGAAACACGTGCGATCACCGTGGCCGTGGGCGAAGACGGTACGCGCACCGTAAGTATGGCCGGCGACGAAAATGCCGGTGAACAGGATGCGGGTGGGCAATGATCAGCAAGCCCACCTATAACCGACTGAGTATCTTGCTGGTAGCACTGCTAACTGCGCTCGCCGCGTGCGGGGCAGTCGCAGATGACGCCGAACCCGAAGAAGCAAACCCCCCGGTCCTTGTGAGCGATTCCTACTTCGATACAGACCTGCGCCAGGCCCTGGGCGACATAGCTATGCAAACCGGCGTCACGATCCTGGTAGATGAAAGCGTGGTAGGCTTCCTGACGCTGGAGTTAGATGATGTGCCGCTGGAACGGGCGCTGCACCTGATGCTGCTGCAAGGTGGGTACGTGTACGGCGAAGTCGAGCCCGGTGTGTACGTAGTGACCGCCCCCGACCCGCGCACCACAAGCTTCCAACTGCTGGCTGAAACCCGCATAGTGCCACTGTCGTACATCAAGCCCAGTGAGCTCAAAACACTGCTACCTCAGCAGTATATCCCAATGCTGCGGCTTGATGAGGAAGGCTATCGAGTAATCGTAGAGGCACCATCGGTATATGCCGATGAGATAGTGGCGCAAATCAAAACACTCGACATCCCCCCGCAACAGGTGATGATCGAGGCGATGGTGCTGGAAACGCAGGCAGGAGCACTGCGCGATTACGATCTGGACATCGCCGGAAGTCACCTGGCCGGTAACATCGCCGGGGGTATCATCAGGTATCAGTCGAAAGCCGCCGGTGTTAAGTGGGATAACGAAGATCTCTTACCGACGCCGAACAATGTGATCTTCGGCCTGCGATGGCTCCTGCAAAAGCAGGATGCGGTGCTGCGGGCAAATCCACGTGTGGTGGCGATCGACGGCCAGCAGGCGGAGATCGAGGTCGGCACGCAGCAGTACTTCAGCATGCTGACAGGCTCAGCAGCCTACGCCTACACGCGCCTGGAGCGCGTTGACGCCACAATCCAGCTGGTGATCCGGCCGCGGGTCATCGCCGAGACCGGCGAGATCATGTGCGAAATCGAACCCAGTATCGCGGACGTAAGCGGCACGGGCGTGGGAGGTCTTCCGGTCATCACCATGCGGCGGGCTAAGTCCACCATGCGGCTACGTGACGGACATGCTGTGGTCATCGGGGGGCTCATCCAGGAGCAAGAAAGCGAACGGGTCAGCCGCGTGCCGATCCTCAGCGAAATACCCATCATCGGCGGTCTGTTCCGCTCTACTTCCAAAAGCGCATCGCGGCGGGAAATCGTGATTCTCATAGCCCCTCATCTGCTGGACGAAGACGGCAATGTGAGCGGGCAGTTACTCAGTGACGTGCTTCTGGGCGCGGAGTATCAGTTCCCGCAGGTAGACGCCGAGACTGAGCAAGCTGAGCCGACTCCCTCCGAACGGCGTGAACGTCGTCGGCGGACCGAGTAACCAGCTCGCAGACAGCGACTGTAAGCAAGGCCGGTTGACTGCATGTCAAAATACGAGTGCGCAGCCGTCACAGCGCGGGTCTGAGCCTGCGGTGAGTATGCCATTCTCCTCGATTTGTATCAACTGAACGCGCCCGTTGTGTCCCCATGGCCCGACTGTAGTGACCTGGTGGCCGCGCGCTTGGAGCCCCTCAATTGCGCACTTGCCTACTCTGCTCTCGATGCTAACAGACCGCTCTTCGCCCCGTGTCCAGCGCGGGTCTTCGGCAGTCTGCTGAGGACTGCGGCTGAAGTCTATGAGCCCGGTGATAACCTGCAGGTTCGTCTGCACTTGTACGTCTGCTCCAGGACTGCCACCGAGCACGGCAGGCTTGCCATTTAGTAGAAGCATCCAACAGTTGAGTGTGTGCACGGTACGCTTGCCCCGCTGCAGGAAGTTGACATGCATCGGGTCGAGCGAGAATCCCGAGCCACGATTGTTCATCAGCACACCCGTGCCATCGGCTACCACTCCGCAGCCGAATTCGTTGAATACACTCTGGATATAGCTGACCGCGTTGCCCTGGGCATCCACGGCGCACAGGTAGGTGGTGTCTGTGCCACCGGGGGGACATCCTGGGGCAGGTGGGAAGTCTGCCGCCTGGTCGGGACGGATGAGTGCGGCACGCTCGGCGGCGTATTCGGGGGCCAGTAGCCCGATGGGGAACGGACTGAAGCGCGGGTCGGTCGTGTAGCGATTCTTGTCGGCATGCGCTAGTTTGTTGGCCTCGATGCAGACATGCATGGCCTCAGGAGACATATGGCCCATAGCGGCCAGGTCCATGCGCTCCACCATCTGCAGCGATTGCAGCAGAATGTGTCCCTGACTGACTGGTGGCGTCTCGGCGACAGTGTAGCCTCGATAGGCAGTTTGAAGCGGCTCCAGCAGTTCTGCACGGTGCCCGGCGAGATCAGAAGACTTCAGTACACCTCCGCCACTCTGCCAGGCGTCAACTATGAGCTGCGCAGTCTCGCCCTCGTAAAAGTCGCGGAGGTCGGCGTCAGCGAGGCGGCGCAACGTGCTAGCTAGATCGGATTGCCGCAGGATTTCACCTTCCCTGAGCGGCCTACCATCAGGAAGAAACGCAGCTGCGCTGGAAGCGAACTGTTCTAGCAACTGAGCGTTCTGTGCCAGTGATCGGGCCAGCCTTCGGCCAACTGGAAAGCCCTCTTCGGCGTAGTAAATCGCTTGGTCGAGAAGATCTGTGACATTGTGACTTCCGAAACGGTCAAGCAACAGTTCCCAGCCTGCAATTTGTCCGGGAACCATTGAACACAAATAACCTGTATCAGGCATCACATCGTCTTCGAACAGCTCTGGTTGCAGATTTTCTGGAGCGGCTCCGGAGGAGTTTATGGCATGCAGAGTCTCTGTTTGAGCGTCCCAATACAGAGCAAACATATCGCCCCCCAAATGCGAATCCATGGGTTCGATTACATTGAGTACAGCAGCGGCGCTGACGATGGCGTCGGCGGCGTTGCCACCAGCTCGTAGTGTAGCCATCCCGACTTCAGTGGCGAGATAATGCGACGTAGCTACTGCTCCACGGCGTCCACGTAAATCGGGACGGCTGACGAAATCCGATTCCATAGTATGTCTTCCTTTTTTCGTAGCTAATGCGATGGCTGACGAAACCGATTCTAACACACGTCATCTCGCTGCGGGCAGTGGAAATTGAGCACGTATTCTTGACGATATCCATTATATACGCCAGCAATCAACAATTGACAAAAGCTTCAAACGCTAACGTGCCACTGAGTTACTGTCTATGGTCCTGAAGAAATCGCCACAATAGCTCTTTTGCAGGCGTCTATGGCATCAAATCCTAACAGTGTGGTTTGAGCGGCCCAAAATTCGTCTTGGTTGGTACAAAATAAGTCGTTAGTGACCGATAGAGCGATGCCGGATTGGCTATGCCAGACAGACCGACCCTCTGTTGGAACGCTTTGTGCTCGAGCGTGAGACGCAGATCGTCAGTCATTGGTGCATAAGCGGGGCAGTGACGCTTAGCCCATGGTTTATTGTGTGCAGAAGTAGAAGGCAGGGTGAGACGCGAGGTCGTCACCCTGCCTGTTCGATTAGTCTTGGTGGAGGCGCTTGGCAGTCTACCAGCCGAGGTTGTGTTCGATACCTGACACCGCATCATAACCGCGCCACATCATCAGGTGGTCCAGCAGCGTCATGCGCGTCATAGCGGCGGCAACTGCACACATTCGACCGCAGATGGTCGCATCACGGCGGGTGATGGCAGCCAGCTCAGCGTCCTGCATGGTGGCCATGTTCACAGTCGGCTGGGCGATGGAGATGGTGGAGGTCGGCTTGACTGCAATTCGCACCACGATCTCTTCTCCGTTGGAGATGCCGCCGTCTATGCCGCCGGAGTTGTTCGTGTGGAACCGGACGCGGCCATCCTTCATGTACGGTATGTCGTTGCATTCCGAGCCTTTCATCATAGCGGAGCCAAATCCGGCGCCGATCTCGCAGCCTTTCACCGCCGGTATGCTCATCAGCCCGTGAGCCAGGCTGGCGCTTAGCTTATCGAACACCGGCTCGCCAAGTCCGGGCGGCACTCCCTGGGCTATGATCTCCACCACACCACCGACGGTGTCGCCTTCATCCTTTATCTGCCTGGTGAATTCGATCATCTTCTCAGCGGTCTCGAGGTCCGGGCAGAAGATCTCATTTTTCAGCGAGTTTTCATCCAACTCCTGCAGGCTCATGCCCTCCACGTTTGCCTCGATGTGCATAAGCTTTTTGACGTATGCGACGACATGGATGTCCTCACGTGCGAGGATTTTCTTGGCCACAGCGCCAGCGGCCACTCGCATACAAGTTTCGCGCCCACTGGCTCTGCCCGCTCCGCACCAGTCGGCGTACTTGTCGTATTTCACGCGATAGGTGTACTCGGCATGGCCGGGACGGATGAGATCCTTGACCTCTTCGTATTCCTTGACATGCTGTGGCATGGTGGCAACGTTGTGGATGATCATGCCCACGGTGGCACCTGTGGTGATGTTGTCCCGCAAGCCGGAAAATATGGTCACCTGATCGGTTTCCTGACGCGGTGAGTCGATAGCGCTCTGGCCCGGTCTGCGCTTGCCCAGCTCATTCTGAATGTCGGCGTCGCAAAGATGCATGCCTGGCGGAA
>LSQX01019286.1_pt4 | contig 25138 bp, 18 predicted proteins | sample 654561 | NCBI WGS metagenome assembly LSQX01 (sample SAMN04489861, study PRJNA283612) | anaerobic digester metagenome | isolation source: 4 biogas reactors fed with cattle manure at either 37C or 55C with and... | place: Denmark: Kongens Lyngby | collected 2014 | reverse complement strand
AAAATACTTCAAGTTCGACTGATACAGAAGTAACTCCGTCATCTTAATACAAAGTCGAAATAAACTAACTACATAAAATCAGAATTGAGGGCTATTTTTTGCTTTTTTCAAGTGTTGTTTTTATTTACCTGTTTCTTCCGATAGTGCTTTTCGGTTATTACATAGTTTTTAAAAAGTCCCGAAAACTACAAAATATATTTTTATTGATAAGCAGCTTATTTTTCTACGCTTGGGGTGAAGCCGTTTTTGTTATCGTTATGATTTCCTCCATAATGATAAATTGGCTTCTTGGCTATCTTGTTAATAAATATAAATCTGATAATAAAAAGTGCCGTTTAATTATAGCGGTAACAGTAGTATTAAACTTATCAGTTATGTTTATATTTAAATATTTAATGTTTACTGTACAAAGTATAAATAGTGCTTTTGGCTCCTCGTTCTTTGTACCCAATATCATTTTGCCTATCGGGATTTCCTTTTTTACTTTCCAAGCAATGTCTTATGTTTTTGATGTTCACAAAGGGCACGGTGAAGCTCAAAGAAACCCAATTAATGTGGGTTTATATGTTGCTTTCTTTCCGCAACTTATAGCGGGTCCCATTGTGCGTTATGAAACGATAGCGCAGCAAATTAATGATAGAAAAGAAACTCTTGATGATTTTTCAAAAGGATTTTGCCGTTTTGTTGTAGGGTTTTCTAAAAAGGTTCTTCTTGCAAACACAATGGCATTAATTGCTGATACGGCTTTTGATATGCCCTCAAATGAGCTTACTGTCGCGATGTCTTGGCTCGGTGCTTTCGCTTACGCTTTTCAAATATTTTTTGACTTTTCAGGTTATTCCGATATGGCTATTGGTCTTGGGCATATGTTTGGATTTAGTTTTCTTGAGAACTTTAACTACCCTTATATATCAAAGTCAATATCAGAGTTTTGGCGAAGATGGCACATTTCTCTTGGTACATGGTTTCGTGATTATGTATATTTCCCGCTTGGCGGAAGCAGGACAAAAACAAAAAGCCGCCTCATTTTCAACCTCTTTGTAGTATGGTTTCTGACGGGTGTTTGGCACGGTGCAAATTGGACATTTATTGTTTGGGGATTAATGTACTTTGTTCTTATAGCAATAGAAAAACTCACAGGTTTTGAAAAAAGGTTTACTAATCTTACCTTTCTAAAATACCTTTATACTATGTTCTTTGTTTTAATGGGTTGGGTTTTATTCAGAGCGACTTCAATTGCAAATGCGTTTGAATATATGAAAGTTATGTTAGGCATTTCCGGCAACAGTGTATACACCGCTGAGGTATGGTATCTTTTGAAGCCAAATTTAATACTGATTTTGGCTTGCGCTCTGGCCTCTGCTCCTATTGTTCCATGGATAAAAGAAAAATTTAAGTCGCAAAAAGTATTTTTTAATATAATGTATGCACCCTTGATTTTAATTATATTTATTCTCTCTCTTTCCTATATTATCAAAGGCTCATACAACCCATTTATATACTTTAACTTTTAGGAGATTATTTTTTATGAAGAAAATTAGTAAAGAAATTATAGTAACCTTGCTTTCAGGCATTGTTGTACTGCTTGGAATAACAGGATACTTCTCATATGAAGATTTTCTAAAACCTATTAAAGAGCAAATTATTCACGGTTATTCGGACAACAATCTCGAAAATCCTACAGTATCAAAAAAACTGAAATCTGCGGTATCATCAATTAACAAACATATAGATGATGAGGTTGGATATAAAACAGATTATATAGAGCTAAACACGGTATTCCAAATGCTTATGGGACAAAAGGTGTTTGAGGTGGGAAGCCATACAGTTGTAAGACTGAATAACAAATACCTAACATACCAATATGATGATGTTAATGATATAACAATAGAGAAAAATGCAAACGCTGTTATACAGCTTGACGATTATTTAAAAGAGCAAAACATACCATTGCTTTACTGTCTTGCCCCTTATAAAAACAGTAACTATGATTACCAACTGCCGAACGAATTAAAAGATACCATTAATATTGCCGCAAATAAATTTATTAAGATACTTCATGATAATAATGTTGACTATATTGATTTTAGGGAAGAGATTCACAATGAAGGATTTGAACACTATTCCTGTTTTTATGTTACAGACCACCATTGGAAAGCGGAAACAGGTTTTTGGGCTTTCACGAAAATGGCAAATCACCTAAAAGAAAACTATGGCTTTGAATTTGATGATTATATAACAGACTTAAAAAACTATAATATTAAAGAATATAAAAGATGGTTTCTTGGCTCACAAGGTAAAAAGGTTGGAAAGTATGTTGCCGGAATTGATGATATTAATATAATTACACCAAAATTTGAAACGCATTTTATAACAGAGCAACCATTAAAAAAGAGAGGAGCCTCCGGCGCTTTTGATAAAACTCTTTTAAGCAAGGCGCGTATAGAAGAAAAAGATTTGTATAATCTAAACCCATATGCCGCATATACGGGCGGGGACTTTTCATATCAAATAATTACTAACAGTAAAGCTCCTAACAATAAAACTTTGTTAGTTGTAAGAGATTCATTCGCATGCGCCGTGACACCTTTTCTTTCACTTTCAGCAAAGAAACTGTATATTTTCGACTTTAGAGATAGTTTAACAAAAAGTAAAACTGATTCCCTTTACAATTATATTGAAAAGATAAATCCTGACGCTGTGCTTTTCATATATTCATCATCTTTTATAGGAGACCCTGAAGAATATAATTTTTCGAAATAGTTAAATAATAAAATAGTGAACGGAGACAGTTACGCGTCTCCGTTTTACTTTTTAAATATTGGTTCAGCTTACATACAACAAACATTATGTGTGTTTTTTCATTTTAATATTATTGAAACAACTCATAAAAATCACTCAATGCTTTGGCGTTATACTTTTCATAGTCAACATTCATTACGGGAACTTTACCGTCCAACAAATCAAGCATTCCCTGATAAATTCCCTCAGTCGAATTCTCGACAATATAACCTCCATGCTCTTTCAAAAATCCGCGAGGTCCATCAATATCGGTTGATATAACGGGAAGTCCACATATATCACCTTCTGCAAGCACAAGACCAAAGCCTTCATAAAACGATGATAATACAAGATAATCACAGCGTCTTATAACGGCAAACGGGTTGCTCATAGAGCGAATAAGAAACACACATTCTTCATAGCCTTTCTTTATTATATACTCTTTAATATCCTCATAAAGTATCCCATGGCCACCAATTAGTATCAAGTATGTGTCATTATTCTTTTCATGCACTCTCTCAAAAGCATCAATCAATCGTTTATGACCTTTTTCACGAGAGAAACGCCCAACTGTTACAAACACTTTTGATTTGTTGCTTAATATATCATTTAGTTTTTTTAAAGAAACGGTTGAAACTGTATTGTCATCGAAAGTTACGGGTAACAGAGCTTTCTTTTCAATTTTTTTATAATCAATTAAATTTTCAATAACCTTTACATTTGCCTTACTGTTAAAACTTAATACTGAATGGGAAATCCCGTTTGAAACTACCGCAACATTATCATATGTTCCGTATGCGTATTCTAAAACATTTTTTCTTTGGTTATTTCTTGTTTTTATTTCTTCACGCATATCGCTATGAACAAATATTGTAGTATCACAATCGAATTTTGAAAACAACAAAATCCTCCGCACTTCATATCCGTTAAATTGAATGGCATGTGAAAACATTGCCCCCCCGAACAATCTTTTTATTTCCATGCGTAATTCCTCATCAAGAATTTTTGTGATTATGCCGGCACTAAGTCCTCTGCGTAAAAATAAAAGGTAGAGTAGTTTTTTGATAGGGCCAAGGTTAATCTTACCTGTTAAGGGGAAATAATTAAACAATTCTGCGACATTTTTATAGTTATCAAGATTGTTTTTTATATGCATTGTTGTATAAGCTACATAATAGTTCCGCTCGCTCATATCAAGACTTGCTCCAAGATTAAAAAGCGAAGCAGTAATACCATTCTTACCAAGGTTACCGCTATATATAATAACATTTTCCTTACCGTTATTCTGTATTTCTTCTATTTCAATCAAATCGTCTTTTCCCAATATAACGGTATCACAGACTCTTTTGCACACATCTAAGGCATCATAACCACAAAATTCTTTAAGAAATCTTTCGTCATCATATTCTTTTGGACGATTGATTTCATTTACAAGTTCAAAAACACTGTCTACTACGGGGAATGGGAATTCATTTATATCTAAATACATACCGCGGTCTGCAGTATACTGTTCTTTGTCATATGTAAATAGAATTATTTTACGGCCACTTAAAGCATAGTCGAACATAACGCTTGAATAATCTGTAATTAAACAATCTGCCGCCGTTAGGAACTCATATGTTTCAAAATCATCCGGCATTTTTTTAATATGCCTAAACATTTTATAATCCATCATATCTCTTGCGATTGGGTGAAGATTTACATACATAACCTGCTTATCTGTGAGCAGGTTATCAAGTTCCATTAAATGATATGCAGTATATACATATTGAATTCGATTGTTAAAACGCGAACCGTTATTGCGCCAAGTCGGAAGATATGCAATTATCTGTTTATCTCCCATTTCATAATACTTGCGTATAGTGTTACGCGTGCGGGTATTAAAAAATGCGGTATTTCTTGGGTATCCCGTAAAAAGTATCTTTGCCTTAGATAAATTCTGCAGCATATAATCCTCAACTATATGCTCCATAGTAAATCTATTAGGAAATAAAAGATAATCGGCGAAGCAAAAATTTCTCATTACATTGCCAATAGAGTGTGAATCCGACTTGCTTTTTTTCCCGAGATATTTTAATGGTGTACCGTGCCAAGTATTAAGATATATTTGTCCTTCCTTTTTTATAAAAAACGGAAAAAATGCTGTATCCGTAAATAAATATTTACATGATGCAAGAAGTTTGTAGTAATGCTTTGTCATAATCGTTACAACAGTAACATTTTTATATCCCTTATCTTTAAAGTGTTTTATTGTATTTTCTGCGCTTTGCTCGTTTACGCTATAATAAATATTGTAATCCGCATAATCCGGATTAGTGATTAGTTCGCGCAGCAAATAGTACATATTGCCGTTAAATGTTCTTCCTTGTTGTGATTCAAGGAGAATAGATTTGTCGTTTAAAGGCAAGCGTTTGTAATATTTTGTGTACCTTAGACCTGCTAAAGTTCTTTTATTAAGCTTTTTTATTCCCGTGCTGTCACTTTTCAATCTTGTAAACATCTTTTTTAGCATCAACATTTTAACGCCCTTTCAACAATTATTTCGTTTTAGTTAAAATATTATTATACTCAACAACAGCGCCTTCCATATCACCGTCAAAACACTTTTTACCTCTTTCTATTACCATTCCTCTTTTGCAAAACTGCTTTGCAACTCCGACTTGGTGTGTTACAAGAAGTAATGTTACATAATCTTTGTCAATCAATTCATTTACTTTATCAAGACACTTGTCCTTAAAAGCCGTATCGCCTACGCTTAAAGCCTCATCAACAATTAGTATTTCTGGCCTAACATTTGCGTTTATAGCAAAGCCAAGGCGCGCCTTCATTCCGCTTGAATATGAACGCACAGGCTGGTCTATATAGTCACCTATATCGGCGAAGTCTATAATTTGCTGCTCTAACTCTTGTATTTCCTTTTTGGGAAGACCAATTGTGGCACCTTTTAGGTAAATGTTTTCCCTGCCCGTAAATTCCGGGTCAAAACCTGCGGTTAGCTCTAAAAGCGCGCTCACCCTACCGTTTACTATTATCTCCCCTTCATTGGGAAAACAAACAGATGTTATCATTTTAAGGATTGTTGATTTACCCGCGCCGTTTCTGCCAAGCAGCGCAACGGATTCCCCTTTTTTTATCGTAAAGCTTACATCGTCAACCGCTTTTTTTTCTTTATATTTTACGCTTTTAAAAAATATACCAAGCAACTTGCGCCGCGCGCCGCTGTATAGCTTGTAAATCTTCGTAACATTCTTAAATTCAACTACAGTTTCAGCCATTATTTTTCCTTTCTTTTAAAGAACATCCGGTATTTCTTTACGAAGCTTTTTATAACTCCAAAGAGCAAGTAATCCCATAATTAAAAGTAAAACCAAAAAGACGATAAGTTCTTTTGGTTTATCAAAAAACCATTTATGGTTAATCATAGCATCTCTAAACCCTGTTACAAGATAAGTAACGGGATTTAGTTTAACAAGTCTGCGTAAGAATTTATTTTTTACAGTATCAGCATTCCATACAACGCCCGAAAACCAAAATATGGCGAATACAAATGATTTTACAAGATTAGAAAAATCTTTACTTATACATGAAATTGGCGCTGCAAAAAGCGACCAAAATGTGAAAAACAAAAAAGAAAAAAGTAAATATAGCGGTATTTGAATGTAATATATATTAGGATAATACCCAAACAGGCAAAATATAATAATCACTACCGTTAATAACATTAAATTTATAATGAGTTTAGATATACTTGTAAATGTTGGAATTGTAGACACGGGAAAATTCATTTTTGTAATGAGAAAGCTGTATTTCCTCATGCTTTCCGTTCCTTGAGTTAGCATTTCACTCATATAAAACCATGGTACTAAGCCTATAATTAGCCATAAAAAGTATGGATACCCGTTTACATCTCCGCCTCGTCTCATTCCTATCGCAATCGCAAACCAATAAACAAATATCGTAACGACCGGTTTTATTATTGCCCACGCCCAGCCAAGTGCGGCACCGCGGTAAGTTTTTAAGATGTCCGATTTCGCCATTTTAACCGTTTGCTCAGCATTCCCTAAATGTTCGCTTATCACTAATTTTAATACGCTCAAAACTTTTCCTCCCGCACACAATCAGTTGTTTTCACCCGGTATCTGCGTTACTCCGCCTACAGGCTGCTTTAACCTTAAAGATTCTTTAATTTGGCTCGTTGAAACACCTTCTGTTCTGTCAAGGTAAACGAGTTCACAGTGTTCTTTCAAATAATCAAATTTGTCACTGTCTTTCCAATCACTACCCATAACAACAGTGTCTACAAAATAGTTTTTAACATCATCTATTTTTTGCTCCCAACTTACCTCCGGAATAACAAGGTCAACATATCTTATGGATTCAAGCATCATCTTTCTCGTTTCATAGTCGTGATATGCGGCTTTGCCTTTGCCCGCGTTAAACTCATCTGTTGAAAGTGCTACTATAAGGTAATCGCCAAGCTCTTTTGCTCTTTTTAAGAGCCTTATATGCCCGTAATGCAATAAATCAAATGTTCCGTAGGTGAGTATCCTTTTCATAACTTTCTCCTTTAAATAGCTTGTTTATTATACGATTTGCGGACTCTCCGTCATCATAAGGATTAAACTTTTGTTTGAAATTAAAGTACTTTTCATCCGGCGTAAAGCCTTTTAAAGCTTTTTTTATTGATATTAACAACTCATCATTCGTTTTTACTATATCGCCGGGAAGTTCAGACAGCGGAAAATATAAATCCCTTATTTGACCGACATATTCATCAAAATCATACATATAAAAAATCATCGGTCGTGTAAGGTTTGCAAAATCGAAAAACACGCTTGAATAATCCGTAATTAAAATATCGCTTATAACATAAAGCTGTGCTATATCATCGTAATCCGATACATTATATACAAAACCGTTATATTTGTCAAAATCAAATTTACTTGCTATAAAATAGTGCGCTCTGAACAGTATTACCGCGCTACCGCTTAATTCTTGTAAAAGGCGGTCGAAGTCCGCCTCAGATTTATATGAATAACCGACGCCTGATTCGTGGCTGTTATCTCTCCATGTCGGGGCATAAAGAATAACCTTTTTATCCTTTGGAATAGATAGCTCTTCTTTTAATTCTTCTGCCTCGTCTGCCGTATAGTTATAGAGATAGTCGTTTCGGGGATAACCCTCCTCAAGTATTGCGCTTTCTTTCCCTAATGCTTTTAAGTTAAAAGCAGAGGTGAACTTTTCCGTTGTAAACGGAGACGGTGACAGAATGTGTGTAAACTTTTTTGCGTCTATTAAATATTTCTCTCTAAATTCCTTTACGGAGTTTAATAAATTATCACAATAATCAATATCAAATCCAAGTTTTTTAAGAGGCGTTCCGTGCCAGCATTGAATATACCTTTGCTTTTTATTAGGCAAATAGTAGTCTATTCTGAAATTTGTTATCCACATACCGCTTTTTTTCAAAGCTTTTTCATAGCCTCTGCTTTTAGTTTTTACAACCCTTGTGCGCGGATACTTTTCAAGAAAAGAATATTTTTTTGGATTATCCATACCCCAGATAAACTGATATTGTGAAAAGAACTCATCATTTAACATAGCTAAATAAATCCACTTTGGGCTATCGCAAAAGGACTTTCCGTTAAACGCACCGAAAAAGATTGTTTTACTGTCCGTTTTAATAAAAGAGGTATTAAAGAAATACATGACTCTCAAAAGAATTGTATAAGAAAGTCTTGAAAGCTTTCTTATAACTTGATTTCTTTTAATAATGGCATAAAAATATTTTCTCATATTTTTCACTCAAAAAGCAGTGCTTTTACTATCCTTTCACAGCATTTACCGTCGCCCGTTTCAACATACTTGTTCTTAAATTTCTCAGCTTCATTTATGGGATATTTGCCGCTTTCAATTATAGAATAAAGCTCCCCGAAATCCTTTGATGATATTTTAGGGTACTCTATTAGTGGGTTTATATTTAATCCGCGGCTTTTCTCGTAATCCTCTATATCATAAACATAAAAAAGAAGCCCCTTTTCTGCCGCTGCCGCTTCAAAGCTTACAGCAGAATAGTCCGTTATAACATAATCACTTACTGAAAACAAATCAAACACACTGTCAATAGCGAAAACCACATTTTCAAAATTCCTATACAGCTTGTCCTTTGAAAGAACATGAGTCTTTATAATTAAGTTGTATTTATTAAAGTCTATTGTGTTAATAATAACTTCAAAATCTATACTATCATTCTCCCTAAATGTTGGGGCATAAAGGATATTTATTTTATTTCGCAACTGTGGATACTTTTTGTAAAGCGTTTCTTTTGCGCGCTCTTTCTCTTCGCCGCCCTCAGTTATATAGTCAAGCCTTGGCATTCCTATAACGAGTATCTTTTCTGCTGCTGATTGAAAAGCCTCTGCATAAAGCTCTTTTGTGGCTCTGCTCGCACATGTTATAAACGAATAATTCTTATGCATAGAAAGTAAAGAGGCAAAAGACGAGCTGCGGCCTCCCTCACTGTCAAGACTTTGATAGCCGAACTTTTTAACAGCGCCTAAAGCATGCCATATTTGCGCTATTTTAAGCTCTTTTCTGTGATGCAATATGCTTACGGGTATGTTATATGTGTCAACAACACACGCTTTTGAGGTTGAAAGTACATTCATGCATTTTACAGTATTTATAAGAAGCTTTATAGCACTTGCGTGTTTCGTGTCTAAAAGCTCACACACATATTTAACCTTTATATCTTTACTTATACGGTAAAGCTCTTTTTCAAGCAGCAAAAAATCAAGCGGTATGCTGCTGCTTTGGCGTGACATCATACACACTCTGTTTTTTACGGGTCTTAATTTCATTAAAAAATATAAAATATAAAGCGGGAACTTTACAGCAGATATAAGAATATTCATTTATCATATATCCTTTTTACGCGATTTTTAAACGAGCATATTGTTTCATAATTTATTGTACCGGATTTTTCCGCAATTTCCTCTGCGGTAATTTCAAGGCTGCCCTCTTTTCCTAATACCGTTACTGTATCACCTATTTTAACATCCGGTATATCCGTAATGTCAACAACCATTAAATCCATACAAACACGCCCTATAACATTGGCATATTTACCGTTTATTATTACCCTTCCCTTATTTGACAGCGCCCTTGAATATCCGTCCGCATAGCCTATACAAACCGTTGCGGTTTTTATGCTTTCTTTTGTAATATAGGCATGAGAATAGCTTATACCAACGCCTTTTTCAATCGTATGAACATCGGCAATATGGCTTATTATCGTCATAGCGGGGCAAAGAGCAAGTCCATTCTCTTTTAGCTTTTCATCAGGATACATTCCGTAAAGGAGCATTCCAATTCGTATCATATTAAATTTTTTTTCGACTGTCAGCGTTCCCGCGCTGTTACACGCATGTTTTATGGGTATGTTTATACCGTCATTCTCAAGTATAGAAATAAACTTTTCAAAACGCTGCACCTGTATTTTTGAAAAGTTTTCATACTCCTCGTCTGCTTTTGCAAAGTGGGTGAATATGCCCTCTACATACAAGCCTTTTAAAGAGCATATTTCTTTTACAGCGTCCATACTTTCTTTAGTATCAGAAAAACCTATGCGCGACATACCGGTATCAATCTTTATATGGACTTTTGCGGTCTTTTTCTCTTTTAACGCGGCTTTAGACAATAGCTTTGCGTTATTCAAATCATATATTGTCTGCGAAATATCATATTTAAAAAGCTCGTGGTACTGCTCCGGTGAGGTATAAGAAAGTATTAAAATGGGTTTTTTCGCACCGCTTTCACGAAGTGATATCCCCTCTTCTAACGCGGCAACAGCTAAATAGTCTACCTTCTGTTCAAGCACAGGCACAACTTCGCTTGCGCCGTGACCGTAAGCGTCCGCCTTTACTACCGCCATAATTTTTATGTCCTTATCTATTCTTTCTCGGATAACATCAACATTATGTTTTATTGCCGAAAGAGATACTTTAGCGTATGTTCTGTAGTACATAGTACACCTCGTTTATCGCAATTGTAGATATTGCTTTTTTCGGTAAAATTGGTATATCATTATATGTTTTCTAACTGTAATCAAGAATGCCGCGTAAAATATCAACGACTTTATTAACATTTGAAATACCGTAAAAGCCGTTTTGCGGCATAATAAATCTTCTTGCTCTGTAAACACCGGGAGACTGCGGCAGTGGCCGAGTTATTTCTGCCGGCTCCTCTTTTTCACTGAATATTATGTTCCCCATACCGCCGTTTCCCTCTTCAATGCGAACAGTGCGGATATCGTTAAGATTTATGCTTTTCGTAACCTGCTTTTTATAATCACATCTTATTATAATTCTTTCATTCGTAATCGCATAGTGGGTAAATCGTTTTTGTTTTTTTATTGTATAGAGCCTTGAAATTCCCGTATAAGCCGCGATAATTATAGCGGGGACGCCAAGAATAGCGGCAGGAGGATAAAACAATACTGCTCTTAATGCAGAGATTAAAATCATTATAAGCCAAACTGAGCCGAAAGCCATTTGAATAAAGTCCATCATCCCTGTTTTTTCTTCAACATTCGGTTTGCCGACCCATATCAACCGCTCTCCTGTTTTTAATGTTTCTTCAAGAGGTGTTACAACTTTTAGTGAAAAGTCATTTTGCCCGCCTGTTTTCTCATTAAAATTATCTTGATTTTGATTTGACTTTCTTGCTGCATCTATTCTTTCGGGCGTAACATCAAGAAACGAGGCAATATGGTACACTTGAGCCGTATTAGGCTTTTTAAATCCATATTCCCAGTTTGATATATCGTTCTTTTTAACATTTAAAAGATTTGCTAACTCATCCCTTGTTAGTCCTTTTGCTTTTCTATATTTACGGATGTTGCCGCCTATGCTCATATTTGCACCTCGCTTTGCCCGTATCTTAACTAATTCTACCACAAAACAGGCTTACAATCAATAAAGTGCATTGATTTTTTAACATATAAATCTTATAATATATTAAAATGGTAATAACAAAGATAAAGGAGATATTATGTTTAGAATAGGCTGTCATCTTTCGTCCCAAAAAGGCTTCCTTGCTATGGGAGAGCAAGCTGTATTAATAGGCGCCAATACATTTCAGTTTTTTACACGAAACCCGCGCGGCGGCAGTGTAAAGCCGCTTGACCTTGAGGATATAGAAAAATACAACACATTTGCAAAAGAAAACGATATTAAGTATATTCTTGCCCATGCTCCCTATACGCTAAACGCCAGCGCCGCAAAGGAATATATACGAGTTTTTGCAAAAAGCACAATGCTTGAAGACATTTCAAGACTTGAGTATATAAAGGGCGCTATGCTAAACTTTCACCCCGGCAGTCATGTGGGTCAAGGGGCAGATGTCGGAATAGAGCTTATTTCAGGTATGCTCAACGAGGTTCTTACAGAAGAGCAACAAACAGTCGTGTTACTTGAAACTATGGCAGGCAAAGGCAGTGAAATCGGCGGTAAATTTGAGGAATTGCGGGAGATTATTGATAAAACCGCTCTAAACTCAAAGCTTGGCGTTTGCCTTGATACTTGTCATATTTACGACGCCGGATATGATATTATAAATAATCTTGATGAAGTACTCAGTGAGTTTGACCGAATTATAGGGCTTTCCCACCTTAAAGCCATACATCTTAACGACAGTAAAAATCCGTTTCATTCACAAAAGGACCGTCACGAAAAAATAGGCGAAGGCTCACTCGGCGCTATGGGAATAGCCGAAATTATTAATCACCCTGTTTTAAGAGATTTGCCGTTTTACCTTGAAACACCAAACGAAATTGACGGATATGCCAAAGAAATCGCCTTATTGAAAACTATGAGAAAATAAAACTTGCCCCCCTTACCTAAACGGATAAGAGGGGCTTTTACTGTTTTCTATTCCATTAATTCGTTGTTTTTGCACCAATCATGGAATGCTTCAAGCTGCTTTAGCCTGCTTTTGCTAAGAGAATGGTTACCCCTTGTATACCAGTTCATTTTCGCTCCTTGAAGGTTGCAAAGCTCTTTAGCAGAGGCGCAAAATCCTGAATCCATAGCCATATCAAACAGCATTATTTCGTGATAGCGTTTTTCGGCTAATGCCATATCGCCGCTTTTGAAGGCATTCCAAAAACGGATAAAAAACGCTGTTCCGCATGTAGTCGGCGTAGCCATTACACCATCTGCGCCTAACTTAAACGACTCTAAAAGGAAAGGCATATTCGCCTGATGAATAACGCTGTCTCCCTTATTATCTATTTTGTCTTTTATACCCTCTACCGTGCAGGTGGTGTCCTTTATACCAAATATTCTGCCCGTCTTTACGAGCTTGTTATATACTTTACCGCTTATCTTGTTATTCGGATAACCGGGAAACTCATATAAAAATATCGGCAATTTTGTATGTTTACATAAATCCGTTATGTAGGAGTAAAACCGTTCCTCATCGTTACCGTACCCTTTCGTTACGAATACAAGACCGTCAACTCCCGTATCGGACATTCTTTTGACTTCCTCTACTTGTGCGTCCCACGATGGCTCAAGGTTTCCTGTGGCAACAACGGGGATATTACCTTTGTGTTTTACGGCAATAGAGGCAAGAGTAAGCCTTTCCTTTTGTGTTAGCATTGCCATTTCAGAGCTGCCGCATGATGCAAACATACCGTGTGCGCCTTGTTTTACCTGCCACTCACAATACGCTTCATACGCTTTGTAGTCAATGGTTCTATCCTCGTTGAACGGTGTCAGCATTAAGGCAAATATGCCATCTTTACGCATGGGGTTGTTGTTCATTCTTATCCTTCTTTCAAATATATTTTATTCCTCAGAAATAAGGCCATAATAGCGCGCGAACCAATAAGGATGAAGAAAAACAGTACCATCCTCTGCGCGAAATCCGTTTCCTCCGTCAGGTATAAACGGATTGGCATCATATTTTGTTATCGGTTTTTCATCGTACGGCAACGCTGCTTTAAGCTGCCTTTTACCGCCGAATATTTCCTGACCGCTATCCCAGTCAAGCTCCGGTCGTACGCTGTTTTTAACCTCCCAATGGATTAAGTCAAGCGGCAGTTCCTCCATACTGCGAACGGCGTTTTCAATGTCGCACATCTCACCGCTTAACGCGCCGTATGCTATATTCCAAAGCGGACATCTCTCGCTGCGCTGAAGCTCATAGCTGTGTTTTAATCCATTAAGATAATACGCTCTTAACTGCAAATCATCTTCATATCTTAAAAGCGGAACAATCGCCAAAAAGCTCAAATTATCGTCTATATGACTGACATTGGCATCAGGAATTTTATACTGCATGCAGTTTAACGCATAATGCTCACGGTCAATGAGCTTTTTGTATTCATCATCAAAACGCTTGTCCCCTGTCATATGGTAAGCCACCTTCAGCATAGACAGCATCTCAAGTGAATTTACGCATTTTTCCCAATAAAACTTATCATCACGATTTATTTCATGCGGTCCCCAGCGCGCCCATGTAGTCGGCAACCCGTCAATATCGCACAGCGCATAGTCGTTATTAAGGATATGCGTTACGATTTTTGATACCGCATTTGCTACTTCTTCTTTTTCCTTTTCGTCAGCGCAAATATCATAGAACAATGATAACCCATAAAAATGTCCCGAAGTTTCATCACTTGAGGTTTCCCCTTTCCATTCAAGTGCGCCAAACTCATCCTCTGTACGGTGCCATTCAGGGTGTTTTTCACCGAAATTATGTTCTCCATTTCGTCTGTAAGACCTTGCGGGAAAACCCTCTATTCCTGTTACATAAAGCAGCTTCAATAAGGCTTTTGCGCTTCGCCGTGCTATTTTAAGCGCTTCTTTGCTCCCTGTCGCACCGTATCTTAAAGCTTGTGCGGCAAGGTAGCTTGCAGTCCAAATACCGTCATTATCAGAAACTTCAACTGCACCGCTCGTAATGTCACCGTATGTTTCAAAATCTCTTACCGTCACATAACCGACATCTCTGACATGGTATTTTTCAGTCATCTCTTGATATATCTCTGCTTTTTTCTGAAGTGTGAACATTCTCTCTGATATTCTGCTAATCCCTTTATTTGTACCTATCCATAATTCTGAATTATCCTTTCTTATGGCTATTGCCGTGACTTCACTATCGGGAAGCCAGCGTTTCGCGCCCAAAAAGCTCGTCTTAGTCGGCTCCATTATGTAAAGACCTATATCGGTACCTATGTATTTTGTGCCATTTTCAGCAATCAAAATCTTTTTTACATCACTTTTCGGCAGATTATAAATATGCTTACTCGTAAGCCAAGTGCTGTACGAGTCATAAATACACAGTCCCTCATCAGTACCCAAAAACATATGACCGTACTTATCAGCCGCCATTGATTGAATACAATTTGTTGGCATATCGCTGACATCAGGAACGATAGGACCCCATCTCGGACGCTTGCCGAACAGCCCCACAATAGCAACAGGATTTGCCACATATACTTGCTTTTCTCCGTATGCACAAAATGCCTTTGCGTAACCCATAGGAATTTTTGCATAATTCTTAAACTCTTTGCCGCCATAAATGTATAAAACATCGTCCGTTAAAAGCCAAAGGTTGCCCTCCCCGTCCGTATCCATATCTACAACGGCTTTAGGAAACGACTGACTTTTTGTGACCTTTCCCTTTTTAACAGCAAAGACGGTACGCCCCGCCCCTGCCCAAAGGGTATTGCTTTTATCAAGATATAAAAATGTAATTTCTCCGTCTAATCCATCGTAAGAAAAGGTATTAAATGAAACTCCGTCAAAAACTAAAAGCCCTTTATCTGTTCCGGCATAAAGATTGCCGTCACCGTCAAACTGACAGGATGTAATAGTATCAGACAGTAGTCCGTTCTCTTTTGTATAAAACTCTCTGGTACGCTGAATAAAAGGTTTAATGTGAAAACAATTATATTTCATAGCATCCTCCAACTGAATTTTTTTACAAAGAAATAGGATTGAGGCGGGTTTTTCCGCACTCAATCCCTTTTATTTTATTCTACATTTTCTTTAAGAGTATTAAGCTCGTCTAATAGCTCTGTAGGCATTCTGTCTCCAAGATGGGTGAAGAATTCCTCAATCCCGTCAGCCTCCTCTTTCCAAAGAGCCTTGTCAACATCAAGAATATCCTCAAGCGTTTCAATGCTTATTTCATCCTCAATGCCCTCAATATTAATGTCTTTCGCATACGGCACATAACCGATAGCCGTTTCTTCTGCATCCACTTTATGCTCGCAGCGGTCAATAATCCACAGAAGTACACGAAGATTGTCACCAAAGCCCGGCCATTGGAAGTTGCCTTTATCATCTCTCCTAAACCAGTTGACATTAAATATTTTAGGCGCCTTTTCAGGGTCAAGCTCTTTGCCGACATTTACCCAATGCTGTAAATAGTCACTCATATTATATCCGCAAAACGGAAGCATGGCCATGGGGTCACGGCGAACAACGCCAACCGCCCCTGTTGCCGCGGCAGTCGTTTCAGATGCCATTACAGCGCCTACGAACACGCCATGGTTCCAATCTCTTGACTGATATACAAGAGGAGCAATTTTAGCGCGCCTGCCGCCGAATATAAATGCCGAAATCGGCACACCTTCAGGATTTTCAAATTCCGGACTTATGCTCGGGCAATTAACCGCAGGTGATGTAAAGCGGCTGTTAGGATTTGCGCCGACTGTTTCTGCCGTTTTACCGTTCCAAGGATTACCCTTCCAGTCAACCCCATTTACGGGCGGATTTTTATCAAGTCCTTCCCACCAAACGGTATTATCGTCAAGGTTGTGAACAACATTAGTGAAAATCGTGCCTTCCTTTGTAGAGGCAAGAGCATTATAATTCGACTTTACATTAGTACCCGGAGCAACTCCGAAAAATCCGTTTTCGGGGTTAATAGCATAAAGCCTGCCGTCCTTGCCTTTTCTTATCCAGGCAATATCGTCGCCCACACACCAAACCTTATAACCCTTATTTCTGTATCCTTCAGGCGGGATAAGCATAGCAAGGTTTGTTTTTCCGCAAGCAGACGGGAACGCACCGCATATATACCTTACTTCTCCTTTAGGATTTTCAACGCCAAGAATTAGCATATGCTCTGCCTGCCAGCTCTCTTTCCACCCTTGATAAGATGCTATTCTAAGAGCAAAACATTTTTTGCCGAGCAGAACATTTCCGCCGTAACCGGAGTTTACGGAAATAATCGCATTGTCTTCGGGGAAGTGGCATATATATCTTTTTTCCTCGTCTATATCGCATTTGCAGTGAAGGCACCTTACCCAATCGTCACTGTCACCTAAAGCATCTAAAACGGCCGTGCCTACTCTTGTCATTATGCACATATTAAGCACAACATAAATCGAGTCCGTAAGCTCTATACCGATTTTAGAAAACGGCGAGCCTATAGGTCCCATTGAATAAGGAATTACATAGGCGGTCCTGCCTTTATAGGCGCCGTCTGCAATATCATAAAGCATTTTATAAGCCTCGTCAGGAGCCATCCAATTGTTTGTAGGACCCGCTTTGTCCTCTGTTTTAGCACAGATAAATGTCCTATGCTCTACACGAGCAACATCATTCACCGCTGTGCGGTGCAAATAACCGTTGGGAAGAAGCTCTTGGTTGAGCCTGTACATCTCTTTTGTGCTGCACGCTTCTTCTCTTAACCGCTCAATCTGCTCTTGTGAACCATCTATCCAAACGACATTGTCAGGTTGTACAATTTCATACATATCATCAAGCCATGTTAAAACAGTTTCGTTGTTTGTTAATTCAGCCATATCATTTTCCTCCAAAAAATATTAAAAAACTACCCATTATGCAATTTTATTAATTATATAATAAAAGCTTGCTCTTTTGCAAGCCTTTTATTAAATTGTAACACTTATTTAATATTATATAGGATTTCCATAAATATTAAAGAGCGGCAGACCCTGTAAAAATGTAATATCGCGTCTTTTTGCAGCATCTCCTTCCGCAAGGATTGCCGCTTTTCCCGCTATTATTCCGCCCGCTGCGTTTACTAAAGCCTCAACGGCTTTAAGCGACTCCCCTGTTGAAATAACATCGTCAACAATTAAAATACGCTTTCCTCTCATTTTTTCCGCTTCCGCCGTATCAAGAAAAAGCTTTTGCTCTTTTTCGGTTGTTATTGATTGAACGGATACCTCAAACACGCCCGTCATATATAGCTTTGGGACTTTTCTTGCCACAAAATATGTTTCGTCTCCCCTTTGACGCGCCATTTCGTGCGCAAGCGGAATTCCTTTTGCCTCTGCCGTAATAACATAGTCATAGTTTAGCTCTGCCGTCTTTTCTAAAAGCTCTTTGGCACATGCCACAGTAAGCGGCGCGTCTCCGAAAATAACGAATGCCGCAATAAAAAGCTCATCATTCAGTTTGCATAACGGTAAATTCCTTTCAAGTTCTGCAATAGTTATAGGATAATACATAAAACTCTTTCCCTTCGGATAAATATACTCTTATTTTATACCACTTTTTTAATTTCAAAGCAAGTTTTATATAACCCTTGAAAAAATTAGCGGAGTGATATATTATTACAGTAAGGAAGTGATGTTATGCCGCTTGAAATTAAACAGAAAAAGGATTGCACTTTTGATATGCTCGCCCTTGGTGAGGTTATGCTGCGTTTTGACCCGGGCGATATGCGGGTGCGAACCGCACGCAACTTTAATGTTTATGAGGGCGGCGGCGAATATAATGTCGCAAGAGGACTTAGGCGCTGTTTCGGTATGAAAACCGCCGTACTTACAGCATTTGCGGACAATGATATCGGCAGACTTTTAGAGGACCTTATTCTTCAAGGCGGTGTTGATACATCGTTTATAAAATGGCTTCCCTTTGACGGAATAGGCAGAGAGGTTAGAAACGGACTAAACTTTACAGAGCGCGGCTTTGGCATACGCGGCGCCTCTGGTGTGTCAGACAGAGGATGTACTGCGGCATCAAAACTTACACCGCAATGCTTTGACTTTGATTATATATTCGGTACACTTGGCGTAAGGTGGTTTCATACGGGCGGTATATTCTCGGCACTGTCTGAAAGTACCGCAAAAACTGTAGAAACAGCCGTTAAAACGGCTAAAAAATATGGTACCGTCGTTTCATACGACTTAAATTACCGCCCATCTCTTTGGAAAAGCATAGGTGGCTTAGAAAAAGCGCAGGAAGTAAACAAGTCGCTTGCTCCATATATTGATGTTATGATAGGAAATGAAGAGGATTTTACAGCGTGTCTTGGCTTTGAGGTTTTAGGTAATGACGAAAGTCTTAAAGAGCTGAATATTGAGGGCTATGTTAAAATGCTCGGTGAAGTGACGAAAACTTACCCAAACTTAAAAGTTATTGCGAACACATTAAGAACTGTAAAATCCGCCACCATAAACGATTGGAGCGCCATAGCATATACAAACGGTAATGTTTATAACGGCATTTCACTGCCCTGTCTTGAAATATATGACCGTGTCGGAGGCGGAGACTCTTTCGCGTCCGGACTTATTTACGGCCTTATGACTTTTTCAGACATGGAAAAAGCACTAAACTACGGCATAGCACATGGCGCACTTGCAATGACTACTCCGGGAGACACTTCTACGGCAAGTCTTTCAGAGGTTGAGCGCATAGTAAACGGCGAAAGCGCAAGAATTGTGCGATAAGAAAGGAAAAAACTATGGATAAAGAAACAATCCTTACAAAAATACAAAACAGCGGTATTGTCGCTGTCGTAAGGGCGGACAGTTCCGAAAAAGCCGAGCGCATAACAGATGCTTTAATAGAAGGCGGCGTTGCTGCTATTGAGCTTACTTTCACAGTCCCAAAAGCGCATAAAGTTATTGAAGCTCTTGCCGCAAAATACACACCGGAGGAAATAATTTTAGGCGCCGGCACCGTTTTGGACTCTGAAACGGCGCGAATATCAATGCTAAGCGGCGCAAATTACATTGTCAGCCCCTATTTTGATGCGGAAACGGTAAAACTCTGCAACCGTTACCGCATAGCAGTAATGCCCGGCATTATGTCCGTAAAGGAAGCTGTAACGGCTATGGAAGCAGGCGCGGATATATTAAAGGTTTTCCCCGGAGAGCTTTTCGGACCGAAAATTATAAAAGCCCTAAACGGACCACTCCCCCATGCAAAAATGATGCCTACGGGCGGTGTAACGACTGAAAATGTGGGTGAATGGATAAAATCGGGAGCAGTAGCAGTCGGCGCCGGCGGCGCGCTCACGAAAGGCGCAGAAAGCGGCGACTATAAAAACATCACAAAAACCGCAAAAGAATTCATTAAGAATATAAAGGAAGCAAGGAATATTTAAAAAACACTTGCAAAAAACTAAAAGGTTTATTATAATACTCCTTGCGCAAAGAACCGCAAGCGGTTCTTTTACGGAGGAGCAGACTCGGCTTTTATTTAAGAAAAATATAAACAAAAGCCATGCTCAATTTTCCGGTTCTTCATTTTAACTTCAATCAGGCGAGGATGAAGTCCTTCATCAATTTTCAATTTTCAATTTATCTGCTGGTGTGGCTCAATGGCAGAGCAGCTCATTCGTAATGAGCAGGTTGTCAGTTCGATTCTGACCACCAGCTCCAAAAACAAGGTAAATCACTGCCTTATAAAACTCTCTAAACCCTTGATACAGCTTGCTTTCAAGCTTTATCGGGGTTCGCTTTTTTACATCAAATAACAAGGAGTTATTTGCAAATCTTGACGCACGCATCCCTAAATAAGCGTCGAATTGGCATAGTACGCATAAAATATTGAGAATAGTTGAAATATTTAACATTTATAAAAAAGTGCCCACAGTTATGCAAGCACTTTTTTTGTTTAATAAAATTCTATGATGCAAATTTTATTTCGTTTTCACTGCTAATTCCCGTTCTGTAATACCAGCGGTACGCGTCTTTCGTTACGCCTCTTTCTTCAAATTCTTCTTTTGTCATATTGGCGGTAAACCCTGTTATTCCTGCGGTTTTACTGAAAACATAGTTACCCATATAGACGAGGGTTGACGGAAGTATAACTTCGCCTTTTACCTCTGTGCAATATGAAAAAGCATCTTTGTGAATTTCTTTTAGTCCCTCGTTTAACTCAATCTCCGTAAGCCCCCGACATGTCCAAAATGCCATTTCGCCTATGACTTCAAGCGTCGACGGAAAGCTTATTTTTGTAAGTGTATCAACCTTATAAAAGGCATAATACCAAATTTTCTTTACTCCCTCTGGCACTTCATACTCTGAATATGTTACCCAGCCGTCATTATCAGCTCTTTCGTCCTTTTTATCCATATAGCCTCGTGCTTCAGGGTATGCTATAAGCTCTGTCATATCCTTTGTATAAAGTACACCGTCAACAGATGTAAACCATTTGTTTTCGGGGTCCGCCTTGATTTCTTTAAGATTGGGGCAGTTGTTAAATACCCATTCTCCTATGTACTGTACGCTTGGACCTATTAATATACTCGTTAAATATGTGTTGTTCGAAAGTGAAAAATCCCCTAAAGCAATAATTGGTTGCTTTTCGCCCTTTTCATTCGTTTCATAAACATCACTTTCTTTTTCTTTAATAGCAAAATATTCAAGTACCTCTATCCAAACAGGCTTTTTAATCTCCTTTTTAGCGTAATTCAGCTCAACTGTCGTTTCGCTTGAAAGTCCGCTAAACTGGCTAAGATACCAGCCTGTCGGCATATCGTCAGAGTTTGATTCTACATATTTATATTTCTCTGCTTTAGCGTTAGTTACCGTTTTGAAGGAAATCATAAGTGACGCCACAATCGTAATAACGAGCATAATGGACACGGCAGTTTTTACACTGTTTTTAAGAACCATTTTTCTCGGTCTAATGTATTGCTTGTGCGCGTTCCCGTCTGCCTTGAATATTTCCGCATCAATTGCGGCGCCCTCTATGTCCTCTTTTCTATATAGCTTTTTCCGCCAACCGTTTACGGACTCAACATTATATACGGGTAAAGGAGCATAATCTTTCTCATCACTGAAGAGCTTAAACCTTTTTTGTTTTTGAGCCTTTTTAAGCTCTATTGCCGCCTCCTTTTCAGCTTTTCGGCGCGCCGCTTCCTCTTTTTCCTTTTCGTCTGTTTTAATCTCAAATGCGGAAGGCCGCCCAATAGTGCCATCGTGTTTTAAGTCGCCTTCCATTTCTGCTTCGTTCCATGCAGCTTCCGCACGCTCTTTTTGCTCAGCCATTATATGAGCATGCTTTTTGTTCGAGTAGTTAAAGAACGCATAAGGAATGATACAAATAATATCACCGGCAATACAAAGTAACGCACCAAATATCCATACCTTGAGCCGCACGCCATGGTTAAACAGAACATCATAATCAGAGGACAGTCCGTATGTTCTGTAAAGAAGAGGTATAAGAAGTCCTATAATATAAGTTGCCGGTGCCTGAACCCAACCGAAAACACCTGAATAACTTTCAAGTCGCTCACCGCTTAGCCACATTTGATAGTCGTTTATTTTTATATTCATATTTTCTATGGCTTTTGCATTTGCCCGCGTAAAAAGCCCGGAAATGAAATTAAGAACTAAAAGTGCAATTGCCAGCGTTACGACACTGTGGTTATTTAAAAACAGGACGGCTAAAAGCTCTAAAACATCACAAACTACGGCAATTGAGCGTGAAACCATATAAAGCTTTTTAAAGTCAAATCGTTTAATTATAAATGGTGCCAAGAATTCGGCAGGTATATTGTATAGTGTACTTACAGTTCTTAGGAAAACAAACAAGCCGCCGTCACTCATTCTAAGCATATAAAACCATATACAGTCCCGAGCAAGCCTTGCCCCCTCTCCGAAATAGTCGAAAACTCCGGAAACCATTGTAATCCATCTATATTTATTTCGTAAAACTCCTGTAACACCCTCCCAAAATGTGAATGTTACCTTTTTTTCAACGGGTGGCTGCGGGAGTCGTTCTTTTATTTTGGGAATAGTAGCTAACACGGTGCCGAGCGTTATTAATCCGATAGGCAGATTAAGCCAGCGCATTGTCCTTATGTTTTCAGGTCCGCCGAACATCGTAGCAAGAATAGGAACGGTCCAATCCCCTATTATGTTTTTCATCAATCCGCCGATTTTTATCGGATAGCATTGAAGTAAAACGCGCTCGTCATTATTGTTTGTGGCAAAAGGATACATAGATTTAGCAAATCCGCCCGTAGGCCGCATACTGTTAAGAGAAAAACAAAGATACAGCCGCCAAAGCATATCTCCGTAATTGTAACGGCTGAAGTCCCAATATAAAAGTATAAATGTTGTTATAACACGCATAGGAGCGTTTACATAAGGCCAAAATTTGTAACGCCCGTACTTAGGTATGAGATACTTTCGCAGATATAAATCCCGTACCGAGTTAAAACCGTTAAGAAAAATCTGAACACCGAAGATTTTGCCAAATCCTTTTACAAATTCCTCGCCAAAAGATACGGGACAAAAAAGCATAAGAGCAATACCGGCTATAACTGCCGTTGTATATACGCCAACGAGCCGCCTCTCTCTTTTTTTCTCTAAATGCCCAAGATTGTCTGTTATGCTCCACCCAAGAATGCTCCAAAAATATCCGAGCGGGGCGCCGATAAGCCCGATAACCGTAAAATCTAAAGCATCAACCTGATAATACCTCATTATAAGATAACAGCTTGCAGAGAATGAAAGGAAGTTGAAAACAGATGAGTGTGTGCTGTCACACGCTGTGCTAAGCGTCGCCGAAGCCCACTCCTTATACGGCATTTCAAATCCCGGCCGCGGCACATGCCAGTAGGATTTAAGCTCGTTTTTCGCAGTAGAAACAAAACCCTTGCCCTTGCTAACCGCTTGTGTAAAAGTTAGCTTTGGTTTTTCGGTCGTACCTGTACCCGCCATCGTAACACCCCTTCTACAACTATAAAATTAGATTAGCATAGGTGCTTTAATAAGTCAACTATAACAATTTTATTTTATATTATTTTTAATTTTTATGCTATACGCTGTATTTCAATTCATAACCAAATGTTTTTATGCATATACTTTATTTTAGGGGAGATGGTTTTATGCGAACACTAAGACTTGGAATGACGGGAACAGATGTTATGGAAATTCAGGCTATGCTTTTAAAAACCGGTTATAATCCCGGTGCTGTTGATGGAATATTCGGACAAGAGACACAGGATGCTGTTATACGGTTTCAAAGGGCTAACGGGCTTAATCCTGACGGAATAATAGGTCCAGCTACATATGCCGCTATGATGCCTTATCTTTTAGGTTATACAGTATATACAATTAAAGACGGCGACACATTCTATAATATTGCAAGAAGATATCAGACTAATTTGACGCTGCTTATTATGGCTAACCCCGATGTAAACCCAAATAATCTTCAGATAGGGCAGCAGATAAATGTACCGTTTCGCTTTAATGTTGTGGATACGAATATAGACTATACATACGAGGTTTTACAGCGGGATATTGAGGGGCTAAAGGTCAGGTACCCGTTTTTAGAGACGGGCAGCGCGGGAAAGAGCGTAGTCGGCAGGGATTTAACATATATAAGACTTGGAAAAGGACCAAATCAAGTATTTTATAACGGCTCGCACCATTCTCTTGAATGGATTACCTCTCCGCTGCTTATGAAGTTTGTTGAGGAATTCTCACGAGCCTATTCTACGGGGGAAACGCTAAGCTATGGCTATAATCCGCAGAACATATGGAACAGCAGCAGTATTTATATTATACCGATGGTAAACCCTGACGGGATAGAGCTTGTGCTAAACGGTCTTAGCCCTGATAATCCGAATTATTCAGATTTAATTCTATGGAACAACGGCAGCACGGATTTTTCGACCGTATGGCAGGCAAACAACCATGGGGTAGACTTAAATCATAATTATAATGCTGCTTGGCAGCTATCAAAGGATGCCGAAGAACAGTACGGCATTACGGGTCCCGGACCTACGAGGTACGGAGGTACCGCGCCGGAGTCAGAGCCGGAGTCAAAAGCTGTGGCAGACTTTACACGGGCGCATAATTTTAGGCTCGTATTAGCCTACCACAGTCAAGGGGAGCTGATTTTCTGGGATTTTATGAATTTGGCGCCGCCTGAGGGCAGAATTATTGGCGAGCAGTTTCAGAGAGCCAGCGGCTACACACTTGCCGAAACAGAGGGTATAGCCTCATATGCAGGTTATAAGGACTGGTTTATACAGGACTATAGAAGACCGGGCTATACAATGGAGGTTGGCAAAGGCAAGAACCCCCTCCCCATATCACAGTTTGACCAAATTTACAGTGATA
>LSQX01381118.1_pt2 | contig 25139 bp, 26 predicted proteins | sample 654561 | NCBI WGS metagenome assembly LSQX01 (sample SAMN04489861, study PRJNA283612) | anaerobic digester metagenome | isolation source: 4 biogas reactors fed with cattle manure at either 37C or 55C with and... | place: Denmark: Kongens Lyngby | collected 2014 | reverse complement strand
TGAAGATCAGAGCGGCGGCAGAGACCGGCCCTCCCTTCTTGCCGATGCTCTGGAGGCGATTATCGGCGCCATTTTCCTCGAGCACGGCTACCAAAAGGCTGCCAGCTGGGTGGTAGAGCTTCTCAGCGGCGAAATCCGCAGGGCGTCCCAAAGCGATGGTGTTGACTACAAAAGCAGGCTGCAGGAGGAGATCCAGCATACCTACAGGGAAGCGCCGAGCTATGAGGTGCTCTCAGAACACGGTCCAGATCACGCCAAATTTTTCCGGGTGGCAGTGAAGCTTGCCGACAAAAAGCTTGGAACCGGTGAGGGTTTTTCTAAAAAAGAAGCGGAACAGGCAGCAGCACGCCAGGCCCTCTGCGATATGGGCCTGTTGGAATAGTTTCCCTTGCGAGTCTGATCTTGCCTGAAGATATTTTCGTCCTGTAACAATTTATTAGCAGGAATTTATCTTCGGAGATAGAAAAGAATATAGTGGATCCTGGCACCCATTTTTGTAGTCCATTCTATTTGTGGAGGGAGGGAGCGGCAAACAGCCGCGCCACAATGTGGACCGTCATCCATATTGCATCTAACCAGTCTACGGCAGAGATGCTGAAGAATCTCCTGACTGAAGAGGGTTTTCTAGTGAAGATCAAACCCCTGGGAGTTGTCCATATGGGAGCTGCCAGGCAATTTGAGGTTTTGGTGCCGCGGTCTGAAGCAAGGGAGGCACAAGAGGTTTTAATGGAAAGGTGGCCTGTTCAAGCTTAAGGCCAAGAAGAGGTGACAGATGGCTGAGAACAAATTTAGCTTCTGGTGGAACAAACCAAAGTATGTAACAGTAATGCCCAGACAGGCAGAGAAAAGGGAAATACCTGAAGGGCTTTGGACCAAATGTCCAGACTGCAGCGAACTCCTCTACAACAAAGAGCTTGAGCGCAACCTTCATGTCTGCAATAAATGCGGACACCATTTCCGCATGGGAGCCATGGAGCGCCTGAACATGCTCACAGATCCGGGCAGTTTCAAGCCCTACGAGGAACTGGAAGCAAAGGATCCTTTAGGGTTTGTATCCTACAAAGAAAAATTGCTCAAAAGCCGCGCCAAGAGCAAGCTGAAAGATGCCATTATCACAGGCGAGGCTACCATCGAAGGCTATCCGGCTGTGATCGGCGTGATGGATTACAACTTCATGCTGGGGAGCATGGGCTCGGTTGTTGGGGAGCAGGTTGCCCGAGCAGTGGAGAGGGCGATAGAGAAGAGGCTTCCCCTGGTTATAGTTTGCGCCAGCGGCGGCGGTGCCAGGATGCAGGAAGGAATGCTTTCTTTAATGCAGATGGCAAAGACCAGTGCTGCTCTGGCGAGGCTGGACGAGGCAGGCCTTTTCTACCTTTCCATCCTCACAGATGCCACCATGGCTGGGGTTTTAGCGAGCTTCGCCTCTTTGGGGGATATAATTTTGGCTGAGCCAGGGGCCATGATCGGTTTTGCCGGCCCGCGGGTAATCGAGCAGACCATCCGCGAGAAGCTGCCAGCTGGCTCCCACACTGCCGAATTTGCTTTCCAGCACGGGCTGGTGGACAGAATTGTCCAGCGGAAGGATTTGAAGGCCACTGTTGGGAAGCTGTTGGCCTTTCATCAGCCCAAGGGAGGCGAAAGTTAAATGGCCACAGAATATCTGGATTTCGAAAAGCCTATTTTGGAGCTGGAGCAGAAGATTGCAGAACTCAGTTCCTACACCCAGAACAGCGGCATGGATTTTTCCCAGGAAATCTCCACCCTCCAGGGACGTCTCGCTTCTTTGAAGGAACAGACATACAAGAACCTCACCCGCTGGCAGCGGGTGCAGCTGGCCCGCCACAGCCAGCGGCCCTTCGCCCTGGACTACATCAGCGCCATTTTCCCCGATTTCTTTGAGCTGCACGGCGACCGCCTCTACGGCGACGATCCTGCAATGGTCGGGGGATTGGCCACCTACAGGGGAATGCCTGTCACTGTAATTGGGCAGCAGAAGGGCAGAGATACAAAAGAAAACATCCGCAGGCACTTTGGGATGCCCTATCCTGAAGGGTACCGCAAAGCGCTGCGCCTGTTTAGGAGCGCAGAGAAATTCGGCAGGCCAATTATCTGCTTTATAGATACACCAGGCGCATTTCCGGGCCTTGAAGGGGAAAACCGGGGACAGGCCTGGGCCATTGCAGCCAACTTGAAGGCTATGGCCAGCCTGAAAGTGCCCACCATCGGCATTCTCATCTCAGAAGGCGGCAGCGGCGGCGCCTTGGGAATAGGGGTTGTCAACAGGCTGCTCATGCTTGAGAACGCCTATTATTCCGTGATTTCCCCAGAAGGCTGCGCTGCAATTCTCTGGCGGGATGCTGCGAGAGCTCCTGAGGCAGTAGATGCTTTGAAGATATCTGCCCAGGACTTGTTGGAACTTGGGATTGTCGATGAAGTGATCCCCGAGCCCACAGGGGGAGCACATCGGGATCTCCCTGAAATGGTAAAGCGCATTGATGCTGCCATAGCACAGCACCTTGAAGAGTTAATGGATCTGTCTGCAGAAGAATTAATAGAACAAAGATGGAATAAATACCGCCGTTTAGGAGCGTTTGAAACAGGAGAGTGACAACAATGCGAACCATAGCTGTGATCACAAGTGGAGGCGATGCCCCGGGAATGAACGCTGCTGTGCGGGCAGTTACCAGGATGGCACTTTTCCACGGCCTGAAGGTGATCGGGATCAGGCGCGGTTATTTCGGCATGATCCACAACGACATGTTTGAATTGTATTCCGGCAGCGTAGGGGACATCATCCACCGCGGCGGCACTATTTTGAAAACTGCTCGCAGTCCGGAATTCAAAACCCCAGAAGGCAGAGCAACTGCCCTGGAGAACCTGCGGGCCCACGGCATCGAGGGCCTGGTTGTCATCGGGGGCGACGGCTCCTTCCGCGGGGCTTTGGAACTTGAGAAGCTCGGTGTAAACACAGTCTGCATTCCCTGCACCATTGACAACGACATAGGCGGCACGGATCAGACCATCGGCTTTGACACTGCCGTCAATACAGCTGTGGACGCCATCAACAAGATCCGCGATACTGCCACAAGCCACGAGCGCACCTTTGTGATCGAAGTGATGGGCCGCAACGCAGGCTTTCTTGCTCTCCACGCAGGGCTTGCAGGCGGTGCGGAGTCCATCCTCATTCCAGAGGTTGATACCAACCTAGACGATGTATGCCGCAGGATCATGGACGGACACATCAGGGGCAAATCCCACAGCATTATCGTGGTTGCCGAAGGTTTTGGCGGCGAACCGGTGGCAGGCAGGGATGCAGAGGAGAGCGCAGGGTTTAAGGTCTGCAAGTACATCCGCCAAAAAACAGGTTTCGATACTAGAGTCACGATTCTAGGACACATTCAGCGGGGCGGCTACCCCACGGTGGTAGACAGAATTCTGGCCACCCGTCTCGGCGCAAGAGCTGTGGAAGTCCTTCTTGAGGGAGAGCACGGTGTTGTGGTGGGAATGCAGAACAACGAATTAACCCTCACCCCAATTGAAGAAGTGCTGGCGAACAAAAAAACAGTTTCTGATGAATTTTGCCGCTTGGCGAACATTTTAGCATAAAGATAAAGAAAGGAGAAGACCGCCTGCCGGCGGTCGTCTTTTTATGAGAACGAAAATCATCTGTACAATAGGTCCCTCCTCGGAAAGCGAGGAAATGCTGAGAAATTTGCTGCTAGCAGGGATGAGCGTTGCGAGATTGAACTTTTCCCACGGCACTCACAGGGAGCAGCAGAAGCGGATTGAACGGATCCGCAAGCTTGCCCAGGAATTAGACAGGCAGGTAGGAATCATCGCCGACATCCAAGGGCCGAAAATCCGGCTGGGAGAGCTCAGTGAGGAAACCATTCATCTGGAAGAAGGACAGACAATCACCCTCACCAGCGAAGAGGTGCTGGGGACAGCAGAAAAGGTTACAGTCCGATACCCAACCCTTGCCCAGGATCTTGCAGAAGGCCAGCAGATCCTCATTGACGACGGCCTCATCTCCCTGACTGTAGAAGAAATACGGGGCTTGGAGGTTAAGTGCAGGGTGGTGACTGGCGGCTGCCTTTCAGCCCACAAAGGGGTAAGCATTCCGAAAGTGAGAGTGCAGCTTCCAGCCCTCACAGAAAAAGACCGGGTGGATATTGCCTTTGCACTGAAGCAGGATGTAGACTACCTGGCCATCTCCTTTGTCCGGCGGGCAGAGCACCTTTTGGAAATTAAAAAATATATCGCCCAACTGGGCGGCGACGTTGGAATCATTGCCAAGATCGAGAACTTAGAGGGAGTTGAAGAGCTGGACAAGATCATCGCTGTGGCAGATGCGGTTATGGTTGCCAGGGGGGACCTGGGGGTTGAACTGCCTGCAGAAGAAGTTCCCATTCTGCAGAGGAAGATCGTGCGCAAGTGCCGCAGGGCAGGCAAGCCCGTGATCATAGCCACCCAAATGTTGGAATCCATGGTGCAGAATCCCCGTCCAACCAGGGCTGAAGTGAACGACGTGGCCTATGCTGTGATGCAGGTTGTAGATGCGGTGATGCTGTCAGGGGAGACAGCGGTAGGGCAGTACCCTGTAGAGGCCGTCAGCGTCATGGCCAGGGTGATCCAGCGCACGGAGGCTTCCCTAGACTGGAAAGACCTGTTTGTGAAAACAGAGCCCACGGCTCCCCTTTCCATTGCAGATGCCATTTGCCATGCAACCTGTGAATCAGCGCTGGATTTGGGAATCGGGGCCATTCTTTCTTCCACCCAAAGCGGCAGCACTGCCAGGATGGTGGCAAAATACCGCCCCCGTGCCTTGATCATTGCTGCTTCACCGAACCCAAAGGTGGCAAGGAGGCTGAGCCTGGTTTGGGGAGTTTATTCCACAATCGTTCCCTACACAGATGATGTCGACGATATGCTGGAGCTTTTGGTGGATGCTGCTTTAAGGTCTGGCCTGGTGAAAAAAGGGGATCTGACAGCCATCACCGGTGGAGTGAAGACTGGCATTTCCGGCTCTACCAACCTTCTTAAAATTCACTATCTAGGAGAAGAGAAAAATTAGCGAGGCTGGGCAGATCTGAGCTGAAAGTTTTCCGAGCTACTCTTACGATCTCAGGGTCGAAATGGCTCCCTGCCTCCTTTTCCAGTTCACCGAGGGCTACTTCAGCAGACCGAGCCTTTTGATAGGAGCGGTTGGTGGTCATGGCGTCAAAAGCATCGGCAACTGCAACAATCCTGGCCAGGGAAGTGATCTCCCCGTTTTTTATCCCCCGGGGATAGCCCTGGCCGTTGAGCCACTCGTGGTGCTGTCCTGCCACCAGTGCCAGTTCATCGAAACCAGGGATGGACGAGATGATCTTCTCGCCATAGACAGGGTGCATCCTAATCTGCTTCAGTTCAGAGAGGGTAAGCTTGCCGGGTTTTTCCAAAACGTTCCGATTAACTGCAAGTTTCCCAGCATCGTGCAGAAGCGATGCCAAAGTTAACGTCCTGAGCCTATCGCTGGAAAGACCCAGCGTTTTTCCCAAGTAGTACGCATACATGGCCACTCTCTCTGAGTGGCCTGCTGTATATTCGTGCTTGGCGTCAATAGTTTGAGCAAAGACTCTGATCACAGCCGTGATATCGCTTCTGCTGCTGTCTTGGTTCTGCTGAGCCAGCTCTGCCTGGATTGCCTTAATTCTCTGTTCAATCCACTGAAAATCATATAGGTTTTCGAAAAGGGAATCCCTAGACAAGGCTGTGGTGACAGCGTCGTAATAAACTTTGGGGTACTCCAAATCAATCCGTTCTTTGAGGATGAAAAACAGCTTCGATTTCGTCAGCGTGGGCAGTTCCTGGATAATGGTTTCTGCAGAGTCTGCAATGCGAATCAAAAGCCCACCTTCTGAGATCTCCCCCTCTTTTTTTCGATCAGGGTAGCCGGAACCATTCCACCATTCGTGGTGGTCTAAAACCATCCCGGCAGCTTCCTCGAGATGGGGAATGTTCTCTAAAATGGCAGCACCACGTCTGCAGTGCCCCTTGAGAAAAGGAATGCTGTACTGAGGCCAAATGCTGGGGGCGTGCATTACATAATCTGAAAAGCCAATGGCTCCGATGTCGTGGAGCAGTGCAGCATAGAAAAGCTGTTCCCTGTCAGGTGGACTAGGGAGCAGAGCTGCTGCCTCATTGGCGATCACAGCTACCCGCCAGGCGTGGTATAATTTTCTGTTTTCATCAAGGTCCAAAGCGTAAGAGAGGGCAGTGATTATATCAGATACAGTGCTGCTCAGCTGACGGTTCATATCTACACTCCTTTAAGAAAAAATAAAGGGTGATGTCCGTCGTATAAATTCGACATAATTTTCCTTTTTTCCTTTATTGCTTGCTAAAAGAGATTCAATGAAATCATTGATAAAACCTCAATAAAATTATTGAATATTATTCCCTATTGGTATATACTAATAACGGAACCATTTGTTTGGGCTGGTGACAAGATGCTAGACGAGGAAAGACCTCTTTACACAATCGGCACTGTGGCAGATCTGTTGGGCGAGCATCCCGAAACCCTCAGGGTATGGGAGCGCAATGGCCTAATTTCGCCTCAGCGAGAGGGCAACCGCAGAAAGTACTCCAACCTGGACCTGAAGAGGTTAAAGTTCATCAAGTTCATGATCGATGAACAGGGCTTGAACATTGCAGGTGTAAGGCAGGTAACTAGGATGTATTCCTGCTGGTTCAGGCGAACCTGCAGGGGCGGTGCTCGCAAAAACAGCAATGTGCCTGTTAACGAATCTAAACCCTGCTGGAAGGAAGAAGGCACCTTTTGCCTGCAGGCAAAAGACAAAGCAGAGTTCTGCCACAGCTGTGAGAGGTGGAAAAGGTGCAGGGACTGCGCTGACTGTAACTGAAAATTTCTCCACAACTTCAATAATATTATTGAACATACCTAAACATAATTATTGAGGAAGGTCTGATTTGCAGTGAAAACAGAAGAGAAAGAATCATTTTTAGTGGAAGCAAACCAGTACAGCAAAGTAGGCAAGGTGATTGCTGTGATCAGCGGGAAAGGAGGTGTAGGCAAGTCGCTGGTCACAGCGATGCTTGCTGTGCTATTGACAAGAAAGCAGAAAAGGGTCGGCGTCTTGGATGCTGATCTCACAGGCCCTTCCATTCCCAAGCTGTTCGGCCTAAAGCAGCAAGCAGAAAGATGCGAGTTCGGTCTTTTGCCTCAGTCAACAAAAACAGGGATTAAGGTAATGTCCATTAATCTGCTGTTGGGCAAAGAAGACAGTCCGGTAATTTGGCGCGGCCCGATTCTTTCAAAAGCTGTCAAGGAGTTTTGGACAGATGTCCTCTGGGGGGAACTAGACTACCTTTTAGTAGATCTGCCTCCTGGAACTGGAGATGTGCCGTTGACAGTTTTCCAGTCCCTGCCCCTTGCAGGCATCGTGATTGTCACTTCACCGCAGGATCTGGTTCAGCTGATTGTCCGGAAAGCATACCACATGGCGCAGACCATGGGAATCCCTATCCTGGGTCTGGTAGAGAACATGAGCTATCTTTCCTGCCCCCACTGCAGCAGGGAAATTCAGATTTTCGGTGAAAGCAAGCTGGCTGAGGCTGCAGCTGAACTGGACATCAAGATCCTGGCGAGATTGCCGTTGGATCCGGCTTTAGCCCAGCTGTGCGACAGTGGGGAAATAGAAAGCTTGCGCACAACTACGCTAAATCCAGCAGTTGAATACATTACGACAATATAACAAGAAAGCCTACAGCTTCAGCCGTGGGATGAATTAAGGTGCACCCGGCACGTGCGATAGCTCGGAAGTGGAAGTCCGCTGTGTGCTTGTCAGTGGGAACCGCTAGCCAAAGCAATAGTGTCCATCGCAAGGTGGCATCGGATGCAAAAACCAGACCCGATGAACAAAAACCGCATATGAGGCTGAATGGAGTGGACGAGTTTGCCGCACAAAATGAAGTCCAACACTGCCCGAGCTCTATGCAGTATATGCGTCGGCAGCTCTGCTTGAGACATAGTGGCCAGAGACAACCCGAACCATGCTTACAAGCTAGGTAAGGCTGGCAGACTATTGTTCAAGAAATTGAGCCGGATAAAATTAGCACGAATAAGATCGGCGGTTTCGATTTTGGCCTCAGGAGTTTCTTGACGGACATACCAGTCGCCAGAAGCCTGCCGCAGAGCACTGAGCAGAATTGCCAAACCCCACAAATCCCTTTCCCGCAAGCAGAAAGGCTTCAATAGTTAGGATAAGGCTAGATGCAGATTCACTTCAGCGTACATTCATCTTGCCATCAAACGCCGTGACAGTCATTTTAAGCTGGCGAAGCGCCTGCTGGATCTGCTTCGAGGATCTGAACAGTGAGGCTATACACAGCTCGCAACATAAAAAGTCGGGCACCAATTCTGGGCAAGGGGATGTAAGACGGTCTTAGACCGCAGTCCCCGCTTGAGCCCTGTAATTTCACGACCCCAGCCGTGGGAGTATGTCAAAGGTATGAAAGTGAAGATTATAATTCCAGCTGAAAAGAAAACCATGGAAAGCCCTATCTGCCTGTCTTTTGGCAGAGCCCCTTTTTTTCTGGTGATGGATACAGAAAGCGGTGCTTTTGAAATTATAGAGAACAAGGCAGAAGCGGTACAGGGAGGAGCAGGCATTAAAGCAGCTCAGCTTGTTCTGGATGCAGGTGCAGAAGCAGTTATTGCCTACCGCATGGGACAGAACGCTTTTGACGTGCTGAAGAAGGCCAAGGTGCAGCTCCTGCGGGCAGAAGGGGAAACAGCTGCCGAAGCAGCTGCTCTGTTCAAGGCAGGGAAGCTGAAGGAACTTGACCAAATCCATCTCGGCTTCCACGGCGGCGGGGGAGCCTAGATGCAGGTTGCGATCCTAAGCGGCAAAGGCGGCACAGGGAAAACTTTCATCTCTGTGAACATGGCATCTGCTGCAGGTGAAGCTGTCTGTATAGACTGCGACGTGGAAGAGCCCAACGGCTGGTTATTTCTCAAGCCTGTGGAGGAGAAAACTTGCCCTGTTGAAATGCTTTTGCCGGAGGTAGACATAGAAAAGTGCAGCGGCTGCAGAACATGTGTAGAGTTCTGCAAATTCAGCGCTTTGGCTTATGTAAAGGACAAGTTGATGATCTTTCCTCAGCTGTGCCACAGCTGCGGCGGCTGCATCCTCCTCTGTCCGCAGAAGGCCCTTGCAGAAAGCAGCAGGGAAATCGGCCGCATCATCTATGGCACAGCAGGAAAAGTTGCAACCAGGACAGGCGTTCTCAATCCAGGCGAACCGGCAGGCGTGGCTATTATCAATCAGCTGCTTGAAAAAGTTGACAGCTCAAAGCTCGTGGTATTGGACTGCCCGCCGGGCAGCGGCTGTAATGTAATAGAGAGCATCCGCAGCTGCGACTACTGCCTTTTGGTTGCAGAGCCTACAGTCTTCGGAGTCCACAACCTGGCCCTAGTCCTGAAGCTTGTGAGGCTCTTCGGCAAGCCCTGCGGGGTTGTCATAAACAAAGCTGTTCCCGGCAAGACCATTGTGGAGGACTTCTGCAGGAAGGAGAAGGTACAGGTTCTCGAGTCCATCCCCTTTGACCGCAATGTAGCAGCTGCTATCTCTAATGGGGAGCTGGCAGTAAAAGAAAGAAAGTATCAGCAGCTCTTCAGAGGGCTCATTGAGAAGATAAGGGGGGAAGGGACGTGAAGCAGCTGGTAGTCTTAAGCGGCAAAGGCGGCACCGGCAAGACAACTGTGGCCTCAAGTTTGATCCGGCTTGCAAAAAACAAAGCAGTAGCAGACTGCGATGTAGATGCACCCAATCTCCATCTGGTTTTTCAGCCGAAGCTCCTTGCCAGCAAGCCCTTTTACGGTTATAAAATTGCAGTCCTCAACAAAGACGCCTGCACGGACTGCGGGAAGTGCTACGAGCTGTGCAGGTTCGGAGCCATCAAAGACGGCAGGGTGGACCCCTTTGCCTGTGAAGGCTGCGGCGTCTGCGAGGCCTTCTGTCCAGCTGAAGATGAACAGAGCAGGCCTGCCATCAGGCTTGTGGAAAACAGAACAGGGGAAGTGTCTGTGGGCAGGATAGGCAGGGAGCTTTTTTCCACTGCTGCCTTGGAGGTGGGCAGCGGCGCAACTGGCAAGCTTGTGTCGGAGGTTAAAAAGAATAGTCTAGACCGCCTAACTGCAGAAGAACTGTTCATCATCGACGGCTCGCCCGGGATAGGCTGTCCTGTGATCGCCTCCATTAAAGGAGCCCATTGGGTGCTGGTGGTGGCAGAGCCCAGCGAAAGCGGTCTCCATGACCTCGTTCGTATTGTCCAAACAGCACAAGGCCTCGGCGCCAGGTGTATGGTCTGTGTGAACAAGTACGACATCAATCCTCAGCTGACGGAAAGGATCTTGGCCTACTCCGAACAGGAAGGGGTTCTGTCTGTTGGCAAGATCCCTTTCGACCCACAGGTTTCCCAGGCCATTAACTCTGGCAAAACAATAGTTGATTATCCAGACAGTCCCGCGGGACAAGCAGTGCTTGCGCTGTGGAAGGAAATAGAAAAAGCTATGGGAGGAGATTGAGATGAAGATTGCCGTTGCTGTAGATTGCGGCAGGGTGGCTGAGCACTTTGGGCACTGTGAAGGCTTTGAGGTCTTTCAGATTGAAGATGGCCAGATCACTGCCAAAAACTTTGTCCCCAACCCCGGCCACAGGCCGGGCTTTCTCCCCAATTTTCTGGGAGATATGGGAGTAAGCGTGGTGATAGCAGGAGGGATGGGCGAAAGTGCTGTCAGAATTTTCAAGGAGCGGGGCATTGAGGTCTTAACAGGCCTTGGGGGCAGCAGCCAAGAGGAAGTAGAGCTTTATCTAGCTGGAAAGTCGAAATCAGAAGGTATAGTTTGCCGGGAACACCAAGGCTACTGCAAGGCTACTGCAGAGCTTGACATGTTCGGGTGACTACAAAAAAACAGGGGCAGGGAACTGTTCCTATTTTTTTTGCAGATTCTTGCTGTCCGCATGGAAAGCGATAGTGGATGATTGAAAATCGGAGCAGTCTTTGTTATACTAATTTTTAGAAAGAATTCCAACAACGTGCAGAATAAGGGGGTCGGGGTATTTGCTCAGAACAGAAGGCTTGACAAAGAAATACGACCAGCTGAAAGCAGTAGTGGATCTCAATCTTCACGTACATAAAGGCGAAACCTACGGGTTTTTAGGGCCCAACGGGGCTGGAAAAACTACTACCATCATGATGCTTTTGGGCTTGGAAAAGCCGACAGAAGGAAAAATCTGGCTTTTCGGACAGGAGCTCAGCACAGATCCCATGGCCATCAAAAAGAGGATCGGTGTGGTTTTGGAGCACCAGTACCTTTACGATGAGATGACAGCCTGGGAATACCTCAATTTTTTTGCACAGCTGTATGAGGTGGAAAACCCGGCGAAAAGAATTTCAGAGCTCCTGGAGAGAGTTCATTTATATGACAGAAAAGACGACTTTGTCGGCGGCTATTCCCGGGGAATGCGGCAGAAATTATCCATTGTCCGGGCCCTTTTGCACGATCCTGAACTGCTTATCCTCGATGAACCTGTCTCAGCCCTAGACCCGTACGGTATCAAAGAGGTCCGGGATTTAATCCTAGAGGAACAAGCCCGTGGCCGCACTTTCTTTATCTCGTCCCACATTCTCTCTGAAATCGAGAAGACGTGCAGCAGAGTCGGCATCATCCATAAAGGCGTTCTCCTGGCAGAGGACGACATGGAAGGGCTGAAGGCTAAAGTCCGGGAAGAGCAGGAGTTTACAGTGGAGCTTGAGGAAGTAACCAATTCAGTTACAGAGCACCTCAATCAGCTGCCTTTTGTCAATTCTCTGGACTTTGAAAACAACAAGCTCTACATCAATACAGACACCCAGGAAGACTACCGGCCTCAGATTTCCAGGGCAATTGCAGCTGCCGGGGGCACCATCCTGAGCATGCAGGCCAAAGAGCTTTCCCTAGAGGATGCCTTTGTGACCATCACGGAAAAGAATCTTTCACTGCTAACAAAGGAGGCTAACAAATGAAGGCGCATCTGCATCAGCGTTGGCACGTGGCCAAATTGATCTCCCTGCGCGGGCTGCGCTCTGGGTTGCGGGGAGCAGTGCTGCCCTTTGCCCTGACCTTCGCTTTCCTCTTCGCAGCCGTACTGATCGCAGGCAATGTAGGGCAGCTGGGACAAGAAGGGCTTCTTGCCATACCGAGGCCACTTACGTACCCGTTTTTCAGTGTAGTTTACATCTTAAGCTTTTACCTTGCTTTGGCAGGTGCGCTGGCCATCGTCCGCGACCGGGATCGGGGAACCATGGAAACCCTTTTTTACGGCCCTGTGGACGAAGTCTCTTACATCTTCGGGCGCTTTTTTGAGCACCTGCTGCTTTTCATCGCCATGCTTGTCCTGACCATTATCTTCTTTCTCCTCGCATCGCTTATCACCCGCTTTGCCATCACAGTGCAGTTTTGGCAGGCCTGCCTCCTTTCTGTTTTCCTGGCAGCAGGGGTGATAGCTTTCGGCATCTTCATCTCCAGCATCACCAAGCGCACCATTAATGCTGTAGTGCTGTTTTTGGTTTTGATGCTCCTTTTTATGGGAATCCAAATAACCCAGCAGTCTTTGGCAAATATCGATTTATCCAACCCTTCTGCTGGTTTGGCTTTAGCGGTGAAAGTGATCACCTTTTTAGGCAAGGTTGTCAGCTGGGTATCGCCTTTTTCCTATCTATCCGGAGGATTGCGTGCAGTATATTTGGCAAGTACCGGCCAATATGTGCTCAGCCTTGTCAAGGCTACTGTTTACGCCCTCGTCCTTCAGGGAGCCAGCATCTACTTTTTCCAGCGCAGGGGGGTAAGGAAATGAAGAGAAGCCTCAGTTTTCTCTTGGGATTATTGTTTTTGGCAAATAGTCTGGCTTTGGCTGCACCCCCCAAGCGGGTGAAGCAGCCTGTTTGGAATTTGTCTTTGTCAGACGGCATTTCTTTTTCTTCCACCATGGCGCCGAAAGCCATCAAGCAAGTGTACATGCTCGCTGATACCACCAACGTAATCGAAATTGCGGAAACAGAAGTGTACTGGTGGGACATCACCAGAGAATATATGGCCGACCGGGAAAAAAAGGAGATTTTGAAGGGCAAGCTGGAAGTGCTCAAAAACGGGAAAGTGTTCAAGACCTTTGAGAGGACATCTTTCAGTTTTGAAAGCAGCTATGCGAGGATCTATGAAACACAGAAGCTCCTCACTGGAGAGGAAGCTCGGGAAGCCCACAAACGCTACAAAGAGCGGGTAGACAAATACTGGCAGGACTACATGGAGTATTCGAAAAAGCAGGCTGAATACGAAAAAGCCATGGAAGAGTACATGAAAAATCCCAAAGGGGAAGCACCTAAAGCTCCAAAACCGCCCCAGGGACCTAATTTTTACGTTACAGAGCCCTCGGAAGGGTTTATCGTTTCTCTTCCTAGAGGCAACTACCAGGTGCGACTTGTGGACAGCAGGGGGAAGGTAGTGCCTGACACTGAGAAAAACGTGGAGGTTTGGGAGCCCCTGCGGCAGGGCATAGGATATGTGGCCCGTCCTGAGAGCAGGTGGACCATGCAGAGGCAGAGCACGGATCCGGGAGAAAGCCTCTACGCCCAGGGAAAAGAAACAGTCTACTTCAGCGCCTTTGTGCAGTCCCAATTCAACGAGTTTAAGTACACAAAGCTCAGCAAGCTCAGCCAGCCGGACAGCGGCAAGGGAAGCCAGTACGTGTACAAGTGGCGGCCCATGGGGGCTGTGCCGGAAGATTACAAAATGGAGATAATCTTCAACGGCAAGCTTTTGAAAACCGTCCCCCTGGAGCATTTCACTGTGGAGCAGATACCTGGACCTAACCTCGGTTATAATATCGTTAAGGCGAAGGACGCCGAAGAGGCTACCTTCACTGCCTATGAGGTGCCTGTTGAAAAGCAGGGCACCTATATCCTGCGGCTGCGGGATAACTACGGCAATATAGTCCCAGGCAGCACAAGAGTTCTGCAGTCCATTCCCAAGGTAAATCCATGGCCTGTGTATGTAATGGCGCTGCTGCCTGTGTTCTGGGGCGTCTACACAATCAGGATGAGAAGAAAGATCAAGCAAGTTTAAAAAGAGAAGAGGTTTATTCGTGGCGAACAAAGGAGAGCAAATCAGCTCAGGTAGGTTAGTGCGCTTTTTCGACCCCCAAGGCGAGCTTAAATACGGCCAGCTGGACAACGAAGGACGGATTTGGGAGACCACAGACTACTTCCAAAGCCAGGCAGTCTATACAGGCGAAAGCTACTGGATTGGGGAGGTGAGGCTGGCAGCTCCCTCAAGCCCGCAGAAGATCATTGCTGTGGGCCTCAACTACAGGGACCACGCCCAGGAAATGGGAGAGGAGCTGCCGCAGAGCCCCGTTCTCTTCCTCAAGCCGCCCACTGCTGTCATCGGCCACGAGGAAGAGATTGTCCTCCCCCCCATCTCAAAACAGGTGGATTACGAAGCGGAGCTGGCAGTGATAATCGGCAGAAAGTGCCGCAATATCAGTCCTCAGGAAGCTGATAGCGTCATTTTGGGTTACAGCTGTTTCAACGACGTGACAGCCCGGGACCTGCAAAAACAAGACGGCCAATGGACCCGGGCTAAATCCTTCGATACTTTTGCCCCTTTGGGCCCCTGGATCCAGCAGGGAATCGATCCGGGAGATCTGCCCATTGAACTGTATTTGAACGGCGAAAGAAAGCAGGCGTCCCGCACCTCCCAGCTGGTTTTTTCTGTGCCAGAGCTGGTCAGTGCCATCAGCCAAGTGATGACGCTGCTGCCGGGGGATGTAATTGCTACTGGCACTCCCGCTGGCGTCGGGCCCCTTGCTCCTGGCGATGTGGTGACAGTGCTCATCGGCGGTATCGGCTGCTTGGAAAACCGGGTCAGCGGAGGGAAGTGACGGGTTTGCCCAAAGGAATCAGCATTCTGGATATAGTGGACATTCTGCTGGTAGCGGCGTTTCTCTACAAACTCTTCGCTACCTTACGGGACACCCGGGCTGTGGTGCTGCTCCGCGGCCTTGCCGTTATTTTGGTCATTGGAGCTGTGAGTCACTATCTGCGCCTGCAGACCATCTCCTGGCTCTTTGAACAGACCCTGACGGTTCTGTTGGTTTCTCTGCCCATAGTTTTTTATCCCGAGCTGCGCAGGGCTCTGGAGCAGATCGGCAGGGGGGAGCTTTTGCGCTCCACCAGGAATACAACTCGTGAAGCCCAAACCCATTTGATCCGAGAGGTTGTCCGGGCTGCAAGCAATATGGCAAAAAAATCCATAGGGGCTCTCATCGTTTTCCAGCGGGAACTGCGCTTGGGAGAATACCTGGAGACAGGAGTGAGGCTCGATGCCCAGCCGTCCAGGGAGCTTCTGCAGAACATTTTCCTTCCACCTGCCCCCCTTCACGACGGAGCAGTGATCATAGGCCAGGGGAGGGTGCTGGCTGCAGGCTGTGTTCTGCCCCTCACAAGGCAGCAGCTGAGCTCCAATTTAGGCACCAGGCACAGGGCTGCTGTGGGCATCAGCGAGGTGTCTGATGCAGTGGCAGTGGTGGTTTCCGAGGAAACTGGCACTATATCCCTGGCAGTTGGCGGCACCCTTGAGCGCTCCCTTTCAGGAGAAGAATTAGAGGAGAGGCTGGTGGAACTTCTCAGTCCCACGAAGCACCCATTTTTAAGGAAGAACGAGGGATGGGCATGAGCTTTTGGCAAAGTTTCTGGAAGCACTGGCAGAAAGAGGACCTCTCCCTGCGCCTTCTCGCTTTAGCTGCAGCAGTGACCCTTTGGCTTTACGCTAGTTCTGAACCTGTCTTGGAACAGGAAACACTGACTGTACAAGCAGTCCCTGAAATTTCTGGTGCAAGCCAGGAACTTGTGGCTGCCGAGCTGCCTCATGTAACCATTAGGATCACAGGCCCGAAAAGGGAGCTGGATAAGCTCAAAGGGGATCGGCTGCTTTATGTTGATCTGGCAGGCTTAGGCCCTGGCACTCATCTTGTGAGGGTGCAAAGCAGAGTGCCCAGCAACTTGAAAGTGCAGGGGATAACCCCCAGCCAGATACAGGTCAGGCTCTTAGAGTATGCCCAGCGCCGCCTGCCAGTTAAGGTAGAGGTGCCAAACAGCGCAGCAGCGGAAGCCACAGCAGACCCTGAAACGGTTTTAGTTCAGGGTGCAGCTGAAGACGTGAATAAGGCCAAAGAAGCTGTTGTGAGGGCAACAGGGGAAGCAGGCAGCAGCGCTGTGATTGTTTTAGACGAGCATGGCAGGCCTCTGTCCCTTGAAGTGAAGCCCGGCGTTGTCAGCTACAGCGTGAAATTATCTGAGCCTGTGGTGAGCAAGGTTGTCCCTGTGGCAAGTACAGAGCGGGTTACGTTCACCCCGCACCAAGTACGTCTTTGGGGAAGGGCGGATAAGCTTCAAAGGATCGAAGAGGTGCTTACAGAGCCCTTGGGTGAGGAGCGGCAGGGAAAGGTTTCAATTGTGGTGCCAGAGGGAGTTTATGCTGTAGAACCTGAAGAAGTCAACTTTGTTGTAGATGACTAGTAGAAAGTGGGGAAAAACACGATGGGTAGAATTTTCGGAACAGATGGCGTCAGAGGGATTGCAAACAGCGAACTGACACCTGAGCTGGCATACGGGCTGGCCAGGGCAGGCGCCCATGTCCTGACGAAAGACAAGCAAACTGGACGCTGCAAGATCGTCTTAGCCCAAGACACCAGGATCTCCGGCAGTATGCTGGCAGGTGCCATGGTGGCAGGGTTTTGTTCTGTGGGCTGCGATGTCCTCTGGGCAGGGGTGATCCCAACTCCTGCTGTGGCTTTTCTAACCCGGAGGCTGCAAGCAGATGCCGGTGTGATGATCTCCGCTTCCCACAATCCAATTGAAGATAACGGCATCAAGTTTTTCTCTGCTGATGGGTTTAAACTGTCTGATGAACAGGAAGAGGAAATCGAGGCTTTTCTGCCAAAACACGAAGACCTCCCCAGGCCCCAAGGGGCGCAGGTAGGTCAGGCAAAGCCCTTGGATGATGCCCAGTCCTTGTACCTGGAGTTTCTCAAACAGACTGTGGATGTAGATTTTAAGGGGCTGAAGGTGGTTGTGGATGCAGCAGCAGGAGCTGCCTGGCAGGTGGCACCCAGGCTGTGGGAAGAGCTAGGCGCCCAGGTGCAGGCTATAAATGTGAAGCCCAATGGGCTCAACATTAATGTAAACTGCGGTTCCACCTACCCCCAGGCCCTTCAGGAAGCTGTGCGTCGCTACGGGGCAGATCTGGGCATTGCCCACGACGGCGATGCAGACAGGGTCATTGCAGTGGACGAACAAGGCCAGCTCCTCAACGGAGACCACATTATGGCCATCTGCGGCTTGGATCTGCTGCGCTCAGGCAAGCTTCCCCAAAAGGCCATTGTGGCAACTCCCTACAGCAACCTGGGCCTGGTTCAGGCCTTCCGGCAGGAAGGGGGCGAGGTTTTCATGGCCCCCAACGGGGACCGCTACGTCCTTGCAGAGATGCAGAAGCGGGGGATGCTTTTGGGAGGTGAGCAGTCCGGACACATCATCTTCCTGAACTACAACACCACTGGTGATGGCCTGCTCACCTCCCTGCAGCTGGCAGCTGTGATGAGGAGGACAGGGAAGAAACTTTCGGAGCTTGGGGCGCAAATGCAGCAGTTCCCACAGAGCCTTCTGAACGTCCGCGTGGAGCGGAAAGAGGGCTGGGAGGAAAACCAGGCAATCAAAGCTGCAGTGGCCCAGGCAGAGGAGGAGCTGGGTTCTGAGGGGAGGATTTTCGTCCGGCCTTCAGGCACAGAGCCACTGTTCAGGATTTTGGTGGAAGGCCGTGACAAAGTGAAGCTTGAGCAAATCGCCAACCGGGTAGGAGCTGTGATCCGGGAGCAATTAAGCTGAGGTTAATTGTGGGGTAGATGATGAGGGATTACGAGAAATTGGTCCTTTGGCTTAAGGACCGCACAGGCATTGATCTGGCAAATTACAAAAGCGGCCAGATGCACAGGCGCTTGACCAGCCTCATGGAGTCTAAAGGCATCTCTAACTTCCAAGAGTACATCAAGCTTTTGGAGGCAGACAGCGATGCCTTCGATGAATTCTTCAAGCGCCTGACCATCAACGTTTCAGACTTTTTTCGAAACCCTGAACGGTTTGAAGATCTGAAACGTTCGATTTTGCCGAGATTGCTTGCAGAGCGAAAGCACCTGAAAGTCTGGAGCGCAGGCTGCGCTAACGGCGCAGAACCGTACAGCCTGGCCATGCTCCTTTACGAACTGGATCCTGCTTCTTTTACTCAGCACGAGATTATCGCCACAGACATCGATTTGACCATCCTGGCCCAGGCCAGACGGGGAATTTACTCAGAAAGCGAAATGAAGGGCGTCAGCCCCCAAAGGCGGCGAGTTTATTTCAAACTTGTGGGAGACAGGTGGCAGGTGCGCTCTTTTCTGCGGCAGCAGGTGAAGTTCTTCCGGCACAACCTGCTGTTGGATCCCTTTCCCCAAGGATGCGACCTCATCTTGTGCCGTAATGTGGTGATTTACTTCACCAATGAAGCGAAAACGAAGCTGTATCCAAAGCTCCGGGCCTCCTTGCGGCCCGGCGGGGTGCTGATGGTCGGGGGGACAGAGCCCATTTTACGCTATCAGGACTTCGGTTTTCAGCAGCTGGGCACAGGCTTCTACAGGCGGGACGGCGAATGAAGGGAATCGGCATCGATCTCGTGGAAATCCAGCGGATAGGAGAAACATACCAGCGCCGGGGTTCCAAGTTTTTAGAACGCCTGTTCACTGCAGAAGAACGTGCCCAGGGCAGCTTCCACAGGGGCAGGCGGCAGCTGGAATTTTGGGCTGGCCGCTTCGCTGCCAAAGAGGCAGTAGCCAAAGCTTTAGGTGTGGGTTTTGGCAAATCCCTGAGCTGGCAGGAGATAGAGATCCTGGCGGACAGCCGCGGCGCGCCTTACGTTCTGCTTTCGGGATCTGCAGCTGCCCTTGCCAGGGAAGCCAGCATCGGCAAGGTGCTGGTTAGCATAACCCACAGCAAAGAATACGCCATGGCCCTGGCTGTGGCAGTTGGAGAAGAGGGAGAAAGTTGAGAATTGCCGTAGCTGAGGAAATGCAAAAAGTCGACCAGTTGGCACAGGAGCGCTTTGGCCTTTCCACCCTTGTCTTGATGGAGAACGCTGGTTCTGCTGCAGCGAGGTTGGCAAGGAGCCTCCTTCCCAGCGGCGGCAGAGTTGTAGTTCTGGCGGGGAAGGGCAACAACGGCGGCGACGGCCTGGTTGCAGCCCGCCACCTGGCCAATTGGGGCGTGAAAGTTGTAGTTGTGCTGGCGGACAAGAACCTCAAGGGAGCCTCTTTGACCAATCTCGAGATCGCAAGGCGCATGGGCCTTGAGATCATCGAGGCAAAAGAGAAAAGAAAGTGCGAAGTACTGCTTCTAACCTCAGACTTGGTAATTGACGGCCTTTTGGGCACAGGCATTAGCGGCCCGCCCCGGGGGCTGGCTGCAGAGCTCATCGCAAGCCTTTCCTCCCGCACAGGCCCTATCTTGAGCCTGGATCTTCCCAGCGGCACGGGCAGCTACGGCCAGGTCTTCCAGCCCCACGTCCGGGCTACCTGGACCATCACCTTTGGCGTTCCGAAGCTGGGAGCTTTTGTTTATCCTGCTGCCAGCGCTGCAGGCAAAATTTATCTGACAGACCTCGGCATACCCAAAAGGCTGATCCAGGAAGAGTGCAGGACAGCAGAGCTTCTAGACCAGTCCATCTTAAACAAACTGCCTCCCCGGCCAGCCACTGCCCATAAAGGGGAAGCAGGGAAAGTGCTGATTGTGGCAGGCTCCAGCGGCTACACAGGCGCAGCAGCCCTGGCCGCACAAGGAGCCTTAAGGGCTGGGGCAGGGCTGGTTACCTTGGCTGTTCCGCAGCCGATATATCCAATTCTCGCCAGCAAGCTCACAGAGGCCATGGTTGTGGGGCTGCCTGCAGAAAACCAGCTGCTGGGTCCGGCAAGTCTCCCGAGGCTTTTAGAGCTGGCAGAGGGTATGGACGCAATTGCCGTCGGTCCTGGACTGGGCAGGGGCGAGGGTGTGACAAAGCTTGTGGCAGGGATCTTGGAGAACGCCAAAGCCCCTGTGGTCTTGGATGCAGATGGCCTGTATGCCTTAAGCCAACTGGAGGCAAGGAGGGGAAAGCAGCCTCTGATCCTCACTCCCCACAGCGGAGAGCTGGCCCGGCTGCTTAAAGTTTCAAGCCAATATGTGGAGGCAAACCGCCTTGCTGCGGCAAAGAAAGCTGCAGAGGCCTTTCAGGCCACAGTGGTGCTGAAGGGACCAGGCACCTTAATTGCAGCCCCTGGAGAGCTCACCTGCCTGAACCCCACAGGCAACGCTGCCATGGCCTCCGGCGGGATGGGGGATCTCCTCACCGGCCTGATTGCAGCCCTCCTTCCCCAGGCTTCTTCGCCGAGGCTGGCTGCAGCCATAGGCGCCTATGTCCACGGCCTGTGCGGGGATCAGGCAGCTGAGAAGCTGGCCTGCCAGAGGGGACTTTTGGCCAGCGATCTCCTTCCCTTTATTCCTGGGGCCTTGGCAGGAAAATATCAAGGGAGATCGCCGATTAATATACTAGACCAGGCTTGGAAAGAAGGACAGTAGCGAGAGATGGAACCCATCTGTGCAGAAGTGAACCTCGGTGCCATCAGGCGCAACTTTCAGGCTCTAACAGCCATTCTTTCTCCCCAAACCGGGATTATGGCTGTGGTTAAAGCTGATGCCTACGGCCACGGCGCAGTCCCTGTGGCCAGGGAACTGCTTCAGGCCGGCAGCCGGCAGCTTGCTGTGGCCAGGGTCCTGGAAGGAGAAGAATTGCGAGCTGCTGGGATCACTGCACCCGTTTTAGTGTTGGGACTGATTGAGCCCAGACAGGCAGCCAAAGCCATCAGCTTGGACCTTTCCCTGGCTGTTGCCTCGAAAGACTTGGCCCAGGCTTTGTCCAGTGCGGCGGTTGAACAAGGCAAGACCTGTCCTGTGCATGTCAAGGTGGACACAGGGATGGGCAGAATCGGGATCAGGCCTTCCCAAGCTAGGGATTTCATCCGCTGGCTGCAGGAGCTGCCGGGGATCAAGGTGGAAGGAGTCTTTTCCCATTTTGCCACAGCAGATTCCCACGACAAGACGGTGGCCAGGCAGCAGCTGGCCCAGTTTACCGCTCTCAAAAAGGACCTCGAGGGGCTTGAAATACCAAATTTCCACCTGGCCAACTCTGCTGGGATCCTCAACTTCCCACAAGCCCACTTTTCCCTGGTCCGCCCGGGAATCGCCCTGTATGGTCTGCCTCCGTCCCAAGAAAGGGAGCCTCGGGTAAAGCTGGAGCCTGCCTTAACCTGGAAAGCGCGGCTTAATTTCATCAAAGAACTTCCGCCAGGGTCTGGGATCAGCTACGGACACACTTTCCACACTACGAGGCAAACTGTGGTGGGCACAGTGTCTGTGGGTTATGCAGACGGCTACAGCCGCCTTTTGTCCAACAGCGGACAGATGCTGGTTGGCGGCAGGCGGGTGCCTGTTGTAGGCAGGGTCTGTATGGACCAGACCATGGTGGATCTGACAGATCTTGTAGCCCACGGCGCAAGGCCTAAGGTCGGGGATGAAGTTGTTCTAATCGGCAGGCAGGGCAGTGAAGAAATAACAGCTGAGGAAGTGGCCCGGAAGCTGGGCACCATCAACTATGAGGTGGTCTGCGGGATCAGCAAGCGGGTGCCCCGCCTCTACCGCTAATTCTAAAGAGTTTTTTTCCAGCATAAGAATAAAGCAAAGCTACTATTGGGGGAGATAGAGATGGCTTTGCTTTTTTTTCTGCTTCTGAGCCTCAGCGCTTCTGCAGACCAAGTTTACTTCCAAATGGAGGATCCGGCAGGGGACGAGGGTGTAGAGTATCCCACGGCTCCTTTTTTTTCGCCAGGTGAGGGCTATTTTGACCTCCTGCACTTTCAAGTCAGCGGGGACGAAGAAAACCTCTTTTTCGATTTTCGATTTGCCAGAGCAGCCAACCCCTGGCAGGCGCCAGAGGGTTTTTCCCACCAGCTGATCGATCTTTACATAGATACAGCCCCAGGCGGCAGCCTCGAAACTAGGATCCAAGGGGCAGGAGTATCCTTTGCCCCAGAGCACGGCTGGGAGTATCAGCTGCGCCTCATGCCCTGGGGCGGGTCCGCCCTCTACAGCCAAAAGGACAGCTGGCCAGTGGAGGTTTCTCTGCTGCCAGACGGCAGGACCATCCGGGCCCAGGTGGCGAAAACTTTATTGGGCACCCCCAAGGCCAGCTGGGGTTACTATGTCCTTGTTGGCTCTTACGACGGTTTTGCCCCAGACAACTACCGCCCCATCAAGCGGCAGGCAGGGCCGTGGCATTTCGGCGGCCATCGGGGAAATTCTGTGATCGATCTGTTGGCTCCTGAAGGGGAAGGCCCCCGGAGCCAGAAAACGCAGCTGTCACAGCCTGCAGTTCTGTATCCTGTGGGAGTCAAGCACAACGCAAGGCCCAAAGTGCTGCTTTATCTGGCAATCAGCCTCCTTTTTCTCTTTGCCTGTCTTGAATTGTATAGGCTCAGGATGCGCAGCCGCAAAGACAAATAGATCCCTTCCTTGGGTTGGGAAAAAGTAACTAAAGGGTGGGCAGCTTCAGGGTAGAAGTTATAAGTAGGAGCAATAGCCAAGGAGGGGAAGCTGGTTGATGCCAATTGAGGACAAGCTTAAAATGAGAAAGTTCATTTCTTGTTCAGGTGATGGTGCAGCCCCTATGTGGCCCGGGCAGCACCCTTCATGGGCTTACAGCAGGAAAGTTGGTATTGGGACAGCTTTAAGCAAGGAGAGCCTAGTCTGGTTCAGCCTGGCAGGCGGCATGCTTACAGAAGTCTACTATCCAACTATTGACTGTCCTAATTTGAAAGAGCTGAAGTTTTTCGTTCTTTCTGAGGACGGCCTCGAGGAAGAGCGGCAGATGGAGCAGAAGGTGATGAGCAGAGAAAGATCTCTTCACTTTACCCAGATCAACACCACAAAAAACGGAAAATTTCGTCTTCGCAAGACCACCATCGCCCATCCCCGGAAAAATGCAGTTTTGGTGCGGGTACAGCTGGAAGCGGTTGTGGGCAAACTTTCTGATTATCGTCTTTTTTTATACATTAATCCCCATATCAACAATTCAGGCTGGGGGGACAGCGTTTTCCGCGGCAAGTATTGTCTGGAAAGCCAGGGGGGAGAGCGCTGCGGCTTCGGCAGCAGCTGCATTGGACCTGCGGAAGTGGCAGACTGCATCGTGGCACAGGAAAACGACATAGCCATGGCTTTAGCTACAACGCTGCCCTGGCGGAAGTCAACAGTGGGTTATGCCGGCAGATCAGATGGGCTGGCAGACCTTGCAAAAGGAGGACTCCAGCACCAGTACGCCTACGCAGAAGACGGCCACGTGGCTGGAACTGTTGAGCTTGAGCTGGAGGAGGGAGAGTTTACGGTTGCTTTGGGCTTTGGCTCTAACGCTGAGGAAGCAGCCGAAGTTGCTTTTGCCTCCCTGCGGGATGATTGGCACGAGCTGGAAAGAGAGTACTGCAGGGGCTGGGAGGAGTACTGCCGAAGCCTCGACGATCTGAATGGCCAGGCCACGCCTCTTTACTACCGCAGCGCCATGGTGCTGCGGGCCTTGGAGGACAAGCTCCACCCTGGGGCTATGGTGGCATCGCTGTCCATACCCTGGGGAGAGGCCTGGGACGACTGGAACAGCGGCGGCTATCACCTGGTTTGGGTCCGGGATTTGTATCATACTGCCATGGCCTTTATCGCCATGGGAGATACAGCTGCAGCAAACAGAGCTCTAGACTATATGATTGGCTGCATGCAGAACGAAGACGGCAGTTTCAAACAAAATGCCTGGGTGGATGGGCGGATCTATTGGAACAACGTGCAGATGGACCAGGTTTCTTTCCCGCTGATTTTGGCCTGGCGCCTAAACCGGACAGATCTCTATCCTGCTTTGAAAAAGGCAGGAGGCTACCTCCTTGCTCACGGACCATATTCCCCCCAAGAGCGCTGGGAGGAAAACTGCGGCTACTCTCCTTCCAGCATTGCCGCCCAAATTGCAGGCTTGGTCTGCCTCGCAGAGCTGGCTGGGAGGGTGGGGGACAGAGAGGCGCAGGAACGCTATCTGCAAACTGCAGACAGCTGGCAGCAGAAAGTAGAGGAGCTGTGCGTCACATCTGCAGGCAGGCTTGCAGATCATCCTTATTACCTCCGAGTCTGCTCCACTGGCGACCCTAATCGGGGTGCGATCATTGAACTTGCAAACGGCTGTGCCCGCTATGATGAGCGGGAGATTGTGGATGCTGGATTTTTGGAGCTGGTCCGTTTAGGCGTGAAAAAGGCGGACGATCCTGCAATCGTTAATTCCCTTGCAGTTGTTGACAGGTACCTGGGAGTGGACACGCCCCGGGGCAGGTCTTTCTACCGCTACACCCACGATGGTTACGGCGAACCTTCCACCAGTGAACTCTACAGGGGCGCAGGCCGCGGCAGGCTCTGGCCTGTGCTCACAGGCGAGCGAGGGCATTACGAGCTTGCTGCAGGGAATCTCACTGAGAGCAGAAAGGCTCTAGAGGCAATGGCAAACTTTGCCAACGAAGGAGGGCTCATTGCTGAGCAGGTCTGGGAGCACTCTGGACTTGGCACAGGATCTGCTACGCCTTTAGCCTGGAGCCACGCTGAATATATTAAACTTTTGGCCTCCATCGCCAAAGGAAAAGTTGTGGACTGCCCAGAGATTGTATCACAGCGCTATCAACGATAAAGCAAAGAGAGGCTGCCCTTTTGGGCAGCCTCCTGTTAACTTCTGAAAGAAATTCCATTCCTCTGATAAAGGGTCTTTTTGAACTCATCTAAACTCTCAGCCCTTAGGCTGGTTCGAAAAAGGTCGTTGAGGGTTTGTGCGTCGCGAATCTGTTTAATCTGGGCCATAATATTTCCATCCATGCTTTCTCCGAACCGTTCCTGCAGTGCTGCCA
>LSQX01098856.1_pt1 | contig 25148 bp, 25 predicted proteins | sample 654561 | NCBI WGS metagenome assembly LSQX01 (sample SAMN04489861, study PRJNA283612) | anaerobic digester metagenome | isolation source: 4 biogas reactors fed with cattle manure at either 37C or 55C with and... | place: Denmark: Kongens Lyngby | collected 2014 | reverse complement strand
AGTGCAACAGAAAGATACCGCCTCGCAAGAGGTAAGGATGGAAAGGTGGGGTAAGAGCCCACCAGCGAACTGGCGACTTTTCGGCTATGTAAACCCCGCCCGGAGCAAGACCAAGTGGGGACAATATGAAGTGCTCCTTCGTCCCGTGGTAGGTCGCAAGAACACCGTCGGCAACGCGGTGTCCAGATAGATGATCATCCTCGACAGAAATCGGCTTATAGACCTGGTTGCTAGTTGGAAAGATTCGAAGCTCTCCTAGGAGAGCTTCTTTTTTTGTTCTACACTTTTCGTAGGAGGAAGGCATGAACGCTCAGCTTCGTCAATGGCTGGAGAGATATTCTCCCGAGAGCTTTGAAAAAAGAGAGAACACGATCAACCGACTGCTGGAGGAGGATTTCACGGAAATCATGATCAACGCCTGGGATGAGATTTTCCTGGAGGATGATCAGGGAATCCGTGCCGTGGAAGGGGTTTTCGCCTCCCGAGGAGAGTATCGACGAAGTGTCTCTCGCTTTCTGTCCTACTACAATCAGCGTCTGAGTGTCGACAGACCGATTATCGACTTTGATATTGACAAAGGCTATCGCGTCAATGTCATCAACAGTCATCTGACAGGGGCAGATGTGGTGGTCACCGTGCGAAAGGGGGGCGGACAGCGATTTCAAGAGGCAGACTTTTTAGAAGGAGGGTTCATGAGTCGCAAGCAGAGGCAGCTTCTGATGCGGCTGATGCGCGAGCGAAAGACGCTTTTTATCAGCGGGGAAACGAGTTCTGGCAAGACGACGCTGCTGAACTTTCTCCTTGGCGACATCGATCGCTCCGAGCGACTCGTCATTATTGAAGACACGGCAGAGATTAAGGCTCCTGTGGGCAGCAATTGCGTATATCTTCGAACGAAGGCAAAGGCACATCTTTTGCAGGAGGTCAATACGTCAGATCTGGTGAAGACGTCGCTGCGCATGCGGCCGGATCGCATTATCTTGGGGGAGATCCGCAGAGAAGAAGTGGTGGACTTTCTCCACGCCATCAACACCGGCCACCAGGGAAGTCTGTGTACCGGTCATGGGAACTCTCCGCAAGATATGATGGCCCGTCTTGAGATGCTTTTGATGGAAGCGGGCATCCCCTATGAAGCGGCACAGAGGTATCTAGGAAGAGGAATTGATGCGATCATTCAACTCCGTGGAAAGAGTGAGCGTAGAATTGAAGGCATCAGTGCGGTGAGTTTTTTTGCAGGGGAGGTAAAGATCGATGACATCGCTTAAAATGCTCGAGACGGTCACCTTCCGATTGGGTCTTTTGCTTCTTGTACGGGGCGGGTGGTGGAATGTGCTCTTTCTCCTCGAGGGAATCATCAGCCTGGTAAATGTATACAAAAAAGGTAAGGGGAGCATAGATCAGCGAGTCCTCTTAGAGCAATTGGCTTCCTTTGGCAATCGCTTAAGAGAAGGTGACGCGCCGGTACATGCCTGGGAAAGAGCGAATGTCCAGACCTATCCCCGGGAGTTCATCCATCCAGAAGCGGAGCACTTTTCTTTGGAGATCTATGAAAAGCAATTTCGACTGTTTGAGAAAAAGCTTCTTTTGGAAGAAGAGCTTGACGCAGAATTTGCCGCCTCAAGGCTTCGAATGGGCATTATGAAGTATCTTCCGATTCTCTCTATGCTGATGCTCGAAGGGTTCAGCGGAAGAATTACACCTCTTGCCCTTCGTATCGGATGTGGAGTGGGTCTTCTGCTCAACTATCACGTGGCAACACGACTTGAGAAGCCGTCATGATAGGTATCACGTCGTTTGTCTTTCTTCGCTTAGTAAAGGGCGCTCTCCTTCGAAAAATCAGTGAACTCTTTTCCCTCAGGGGAAATAGGGGAGCCGACCTCCTGTTTCGCCTCACATACAGTACACAGGAGAGTGTGCATGAGCTTTTTCTCTTTAGCTGGGTGATGCGTCTGATAGACATGGGTTCTGTCTTTCTTCTATCGGCTGGGCTTTTGACTCTGCTGGATATTTCCACCGGTTATATCTTGGGAGCCTTTTGTTTCACACTGCTCGCCGGTCTTTTAAAACTACACTCGAGAGTGCAACAAAATCAGCATCGCCTGATTGAGGAGATGAGCAGCTTTGTCTTTCGCTATGAGATGGCGCTGTTGGGTGGTCAAAACCAATACCTGGCGATTCGTGAAGCGGCAAAATCACTGGCTCTTTTCGATGCGAAAGAAGATGTCGAAGGATACGCGCAGGAACTGGAGAAACTCTTTCAGGCGAGCAAATGGATGGTGATCAAGAAGGTGATCATTCTACTGGAGAGAGGAAAGCACTTTACCGGAGAGTCGTTGAGTATGGATTTTGCCCAAGTCTCCTCTGAGCTTTTTGAGCGGTATGCAAGGGCAAAAAAACTGGAACTGGAAAAGCGAGAGAATCTGATTCTGTTGCCGATGAGCGCGAACATGCTCATCATGATCATCTATGTCGCTGTCCCTTTTCTTGCAGAATTTATCTGGAGGTAATGAAAATGATGGAACGATGGGAAGATGGGTTTGGAACGGTGGAATTGGTCATCCTTACAGCCATTCTCATAGGATTGGCGCTCCTATTTAAGACGTTTATCGCTGATTATGCCAGCGCACTTCTACAGGATATCTCCAATGTGGAGATCAATATTCGCTCGATCGGTCAGTGATGCGCCAAGGAATTGCCCTTCGCGGCAGCAGCGTGGAACTCTTGTATTATGTCTCGTATGCAAAGCTCCGTTTCAACGCCTCGCGCGCTCCCGATGTATTTTATATCACCCCGAAATATGTGCCGGGGCTTCGCGGAATGCTGCTGGTTTTTGATGTGAGCGAGTATGTGGTCGCTGGCAAGCACTTTGAGAAAAATGGGGTAATCTATCGGCTGTTTTTCCCTTTAAAAGGGCCTCTATGAGAGGTCCTTTCTCTTTGGGGTAATAGTTCTTTTGGAGGATAGTGATGAGAGAATTATTAAGTGAGCAGATGATTCAGACACGTGTGCGAGAACTTGCATCTGAGATCAGAAGAGACTATGAAGGAAAAAAGCCACTGCTGATTGGGATCTTGAAAGGAAGCTTTGTTTTCTTAAGCGATCTGATCCGCGAACTCAACATGGATTTGGAAGTCGACTTTATGGCCACCTCCAGTTATGGAGATGCGACGACCAGCTCCGGTGTCGTAGCGCTGACCAAAGACCTCGATGTTGCGATCGAAGGCCGAGATGTTATAATAGTTGAGGACATTGTTGATACGGGACTGACACTGAGTTATCTGTGTCGCACGCTCGATCAACGCCTTCCGTCTTCTCTGGCGGTCTGTGCTCTCCTTGACAAGAGTGCCAGACGAGAAACAGAGGTACAGGTCGATTATTGCGGCTTTGATATCGAAGACGGATTTGTCGTAGGATACGGAATCGATTATGCACAAAAGTTCCGGCATTTGCCCTATATTGCCATTATTGAGGAGGAAGTACATGAGTAACCCACACGCACCCGTCGGCGTGTCGAATCGACACCTTCACATTGACCAAAAGACGCTTGACACACTTTTCGGTGAAGGATACGTCTTGACCAATATGAAGGATTTATCCCAGCCTGGGCAATACGCCTGCGAAGAAAAAGTAGAAGTCGTCGGTCCCAAAGGAAGTTTGACGATGCGCATTTTAGGTCCCGTGCGAAGTCGAACGCAGGTGGAAATCTCCATCAGCGATTCGTTTACGCTCGGAGTGCCGGCGATGATACGAAACTCAGGAAATGTCGAGGGAACCCCGGGAGCGATTCTTCGCGGCCCGAAAGGGGAAGTGGAGATTTCTGAAGGGGTGATTGTTGCCGCTCGTCATGTGCATCTGCACACAAGTGATGCTGAAAGATTTGGCATTCGAGACAAAGACATCGTCAAACTGCGTTCAAACGGAGACCGAGCCGTCGTATTTGAAAATGTCCTCTGCCGTGTACATGATGAATTCGCGCTGGACATTCACCTGGATTTGGATGAGGCCAATGCAGCGGCAATAAAGAATGGTCAGGAGATGGAGATCATTCGATGACCAGACGTGAAATGGCTTCGATGATTGATCACACGCTATTAAAGCCCTCTGCCACAGCCGATGACATCAAAAAGCTCTGTCAAGAAGCCAGAGACGTCGGCTTTGCAACCGTCTGCGTTCAGCCATCGCGCGTGGCTCTTGCTGCTGAAATGCTAAGAGGAAGCGGAGTGGGTGTGACGGCAGTCGTCGGATTTCCGCACGGAGCGACTTCGTCTTCGACAAAAGCCTTTGAAGCGGCGCAGGCGATTCGAGATGGCGCAGATGAGATCGATATGGTGATCAACCAGGGAGCCCTGAAAGACGGCGATGCAGAGTATGTCCTGTCGGATATTCAGGCCGTACGCGATGCCACAAAGGGCCATGTTCTCAAAGTGATTCTTGAGACATCGGAGCTTTGCGATGAAGAGATTGTCGCCGTGTGCCGTCTCTGTGAAACGGCATCCTGTGATTTTGTCAAAACATCCACCGGTTTTTCCGGAGGAGGGGCAACGCGTGAAGCGGTCGAGCTGATGAGAAACTCTTTCTCCAAAGGAATCAAAGCCAGCGGAGGAATACGCACATATGCCGACGCTCAGAAGTTTGTGGAGGCAGGCGCTACTCGACTGGGTGCATCTGCGGGAATGGCTATATTAAAGGAGATCGAGGAGTAAAGTGAGAGTAATTCGTTTTGGGGGCGGAGGATGTCTGTTCTTTCTGCTGATTCTTTTTCTGCTTAGTGCGTTGATCAGCTTTATTTTTCGAAGCCTCGGCTCGGGGTCGCTTTTTTCCTTCCTGCTTCTTTTAGTAATTGTGTACTACTTCTTGAAGTTTCGATCCTCTTCCGAGAGAAAAAACGACGGACCGGAATATACCATAGTCGATGATGATGAAGACGAAGACGAACACGAACAAAACAGCTGAGGCTGTTTTTTCTACAGGAGAGAATATGCAGACATACGCCCAGGCGCCGGAAGTGTTTTCCCGGCTCTTTCCTGATGAAAAGAACAGAAAGAAAATTCTCGAGTACTTTTTCCTTCGGCTCAAAGAAGCATTGTTTGATGAGGCGAAGCCGCATATGCTAAATGCACGATGGGAGAAACTCCTCGAGGAGTTTTTGCCTGCGTATGAAGAGGCGGATGCGCTAGAGAGAGCAGAAGGGAAGAGCTTTCTAGCTCGCTATCCACTGCGTTTTCTAACAAAAGATGAAATAAAAGAGCTGGAGTCCCCCCGAGAATATCTTCTGTTTCATCATGCTTTTACAACGGAGAACATCTATCTTCTGTTAAAACTTGACAGAGATCTGCACGGTTTTTCTACACTGGAGCATATTCTGGGCGTTCACCATCTGGCCATGAAAATCGCAAGAGATCTCCTGAAGGTTGGCATTCCGGTTGATCTAGGTCTTCTTAGCGGAGCCGCTGCCGGACATGATTTAGGCAAGTACGGTGTGAAGGAAGAAGAGCTTGCGCGCATCGCCTACTATCACTACTATTATTCAGATCTGTGGTTTGCCCGGCGCGGGATGGAGAAGATCCGAAACATCGCTGTGAACCATTCGACGTGGGATCTTGAGCCCGAGAGTCTGAGCTTGGAGTCGTTACTGTTAATCTACAGTGATTTTCGCGTGAAAAATGATGCGTCGGGACAGATGTGTTTTTATACGCTGGAAGAATCCTTTCAAGTGATCCTTGATAAGCTCGACGATGTCGATGAGAAAAAAGAACGCCGATATCTGAGAGTCTACAACAAGCTGGTGGATTTTGAGAAGTATCTTCTGCATCAGGGGATCAACGTAGATCCAGAAGGTGAGAGTGAAGAGCCGCCTCAGGAAAAAGACCCTGCCCTTCGCTTTGGACACGAGCTTGTAGAGATGATCCATCTTGAGGGCGTGCGCGAGAGCACAAAGATGATGCACTTGCTGCGCAGCGAAGAATCGATCAGCCGGCTCTTTGAAGAAGTGCTCTCCAAAAGAGAACCGGAGGATATTCTGCGTCTGCTGGAGACTCTCTCAGAGTACTCGATCTACTTGACACCCAGCCAAAAACGAGACATCCTGCGTTACCTGCAGGGACTCGTCTTGCATTCTAGTGAAGATGTTCGCAGGCAGTGCTCAGCACTTAGAGGGCAGATCATCGGAGAGTATGATATCGTCTACCGGAAAGAAATGCCGCCTAGCGCCCCCTCGAATCCCATGGAAAAAGAGATGCTCGCTCTGTTTGAAGATCTCCTGTATGAGCAGTACAAGCCTTATCCGCTGATGAGTCAGGAGAAGGTCATTTGGCTGACACAGGGCGGATATCGGAGCATCGTGCGGGCGATGGAGCGTCAGCCGGAAAATGCGTCGCTGTTTATGGAGCCGCTATTGCGTGTGATTATGCGTCCGGCGGACCGCTGCAGGAGGCATCTGAGCTATCGAATTCTCGATGGCATGCTTCGAAGAAACTGGCTCACGGAGTCAGAGACGACGAGGTGGGTCAACCAATTGCTTGAAGAAAATCCTGAAACGGAAGACTTCCATCGGACGTTGTACTTCAATGTCCACTCTCCGGCGTTTGATCCATCCTTTCGTGAAGAAGGCAAGAGAGAGTGGGAAGAGCGCTATGCAGGGGCAAATGGTTACGATGCACAGCGGATGTATCTCGACAATTTAAAGACGGACACGCCAGAAGATGTAAAAGCGATGAGTCTTGAGTATCTATGCAGGACATGTGTAGAGAGAAGAGACCCTCTGCACCTGAGCCTACATATGCTCAATCTCATCCGTGTGAGTGCCTCGCGCCCTGTCCGAAGATTTACCTTTAATCTCGTCGGGCGCATCATTCCACTTTTGACAAAATCACAACTCAATGACGTCAGCGTAGAACTACTAGGGGCCATCGCCAACGAAGACCCGCAGAGCCGTGAGTTCCTCTGTGATCTCTACGGACAGCTCCTTGCCAGACTCAGTTCAGCAGAAAGAGAGGAAATTCTCGAGGAGATCGAGTTCTTATTAAAGACATCCGCAGCTCCGATGAGAAACGCCCTAGTCAAAGCCGTTTCGTACGGTCTTCGAAGCTCTCTTCTTCGTTCGGAGCGAGTCGATAGCTATCTGCGCGTCTTGTTTGTCGCGATGGTGCATGCCGGCGGAAGGACAGAGCAGCTGGCGCTGGTGTCATTAGCAAATCAGGTATTCAGACAAAAAGACATCTCTCTTGAGGACAAAGCGTGGGTATTTTCCCTGATCGTCAAGAAAGTGCGTCTCTTGAGTAAGGCGATCCGCTCACGCCGCATTGCGGGTTTGAGCTACAGTTACTATCTTGGAAGCGTCTACGGCTTCGTCGGTGAATACGAAATGAACATTGGTCCTCTGGAGCTACCAAGCGCAGAGAAGATTGCCATTTACCCGGGAGCTTTTGACCCGATGAATCTGGGGCAAAAACGAATCGTACAGCGCTTAGCAGACCAAGGCTATGAGGTGTATATCCTTCTCAATGAATTTGCCTGGACGAGAAGACTCTATCCCTACGCGCACCGCCGTGTCATCGCGAGCATCAATATTGCACCGATCTTAAACGCCTATCTGTTGCCCAGCGGTTATAGTTTTTTAGCTGATCGAAAAGAGGACAGAGAGCAGATCCTCAGAGACTTCTTTCCCTCTGACATCACTCTTTTAGGAGAGCGAGATGAAGAAGGAGAAGACATTCGCATAATCGATGTACAGAGACTTAGAAAAGAAGATCACTCTCCGTGGATGAGAATCCGCCCGAGCATGATCCGCTATGCGATCCGCGAAGGGCTCGATACGACAGAGATGCTTGACCCCTTGGCAGCGCGGTATATCTCTAGATATCATCTCTATCTGAGCGCACAACACGAAAAAATCGGGGAACCTTTCTCCTATGTCTGCACGAGAGAGGAGCATCGACTGCAGGTGCAAGCCAAGCATGATCCGAAACAAGTAGCGTATGGAGAGTTGATCGCAGATGAAGAAGGAATTTTGCATCTGACAAAGATAGAAGATACATCGCTCGATCCCCTTCGTTCCATGTTCTCTCTTCTTTTGAGCGAAGCCGTGTTTCTAGCCAGTGTGCGCCAAGTACCGAAACTGCGCATGGTGACAAAGCATCCGACGCATATGAAGACGCTGAAGAGCCTAGGCTATCGGCAAGAGGGGAATACCTTTACGGGAGACTTTACAAAGCCTCTTGTGATGATCGAAGACCTACCTGTAAGACTTCAGCAAGATCTCAGGGAGGACGCGACGCTCCGACTGGCGATAGCGATGAACCGCCAGAATCTACAGGAAGAGCTGACGCGACTGTATCCGCAGACGACGATCGTGTCGATCCCATACAGTATGCTCTATGGGCATATTCTACGCATGATTGAACAGCGAGGAAAAGAAGATCTCTTGCTTGTGCCGATCAGTGACATATTCTATGGTCAGCATTTTGGAAAGCGCCGAACCAAATCACTTCACTTACTTGGCGAGGAGTCCCGAGGAGAGGATCATTATCTCTCGCTCGAACATCAGTTAGAAGTGCTCTCTAAGTTTGACGTCCCACTTCTTTTTATCGATGATGCGGCGGAGCTTTCTCAGGATTTGCTTCCGCTTCTGCCGCTCATCAGAAAACAACAGCTGCAAGTGGCAGGCCTTCTCAGCGGGCTGGCGACCCCAGAGTATAAAAGGGCGTTAAAAAAAGAAGGCGTTGAAGTCATCAGCCAGTACAGTTTGCCTGCGATACGCTCCATTTTCTTTGAAAGTGATTTCTTTCCTTTCTTCGGAGGCAGAAGCATCAAGACAACGTCGAGAGGATTCCAGCGTTCGCGCAATTATGTCTATCCGCTGAATGGACCGTCTGCACTCTCGCATCCAGAAGGCGATTTTCTCCTTTTCAGTCGGCGCGTTCTTCACATGGGACGTGACCTGATGGAAGCACTGGAGAAAACATATCGCTTGAAATACGGGCGCGCTCTGCATGTCGAGGATCTGTTTCGAGTCTTTGATATCGTGCGCGTGCCGGAGATAATTACTATACACCCAAGACGACGAGCGTTGAAGAATTATGACCAACTTATACAGACTGCCCGCTCTTTGGAAGAGCGGTGGGAGGGATCGTGACTGAAACAATACGCCGTGAACCTGTGGCGCAGACACTAGAAGAAAATTACATGCCGTACGTGATGAGCGTCATCCTCTCTCGGGCCATTCCTGAGATTGACGGACTCAAACCCGCTCATCGCAAATTGCTCTATACGATGTTCAAGATGGGGCTGTTAAAGGGGAACAAGACAAAATCTGCCAATGTCGTCGGACAGACGATGCGCCTGAATCCTCACGGAGATGCTGCCATCTATGCCACGATGGTGCGCATGAGCAGAGGAAATGAGAGTCTCTTGTATCCCTATGTAGACTCAAAGGGAAACTTTGGAAAAGTCTACTCAAGAGATATGCAATACGCGGCCAGCAGATACACGGAAGTCAAACTAGAAGAGATCTGCGAGCTGCTCTTTGCCGACGTGGACAAGGGAACAGTGGAATTTGTCCCGAACTATGACGGCACGGACTATGAGCCGCTTTTACTGCCTGTCAAAGTCCCGACCATCCTCATCAATCCCAACAGAGGGATCGCTGTCGGGATGGCGTCAAATATCGCCTCCTTCCACTTGGAAGATATCGTAAAAGCGACCATCGCTCTATTGAAAAACCCCAAAGCCAATCTACTGCCTCTGATCAAAGGACCGGATTTCCCGACAGGCGCGTACTGTTTGGAAGATGAAGCCGTGATGAAGCAGGTGATTGAAAAAGGGACGGGGACATTTCGACTGCGCGCAAAAGCACAGATCATAGAAAAAGAAAACAGAATTGAAGTGACGGAGATTCCCTACGGCACCACGGTAGAAGCCATTATGGATCGCATCATAGTCGGTGTCAAAGACAATGCGTATAAAGAGATCTCCGATGTGCGCGATGAATCGGATCTAAAAGGCCTTCGTCTGACCATTGATGCCAAGCGCGGAACGGATATGCAGCAGCTGTTGGCGAAGTTATACCGAGACACCCCGATGGAAGACACATTCAGTTGCAACTTCAACGTACTAATCAATGCCTATCCTCAACAACTGGGGATTCGCCAACTATTGATTCACTGGTTGGATTTTCGCATGGATTGCGTGCGGGGAAGACTGCGCTACGATATCAACCTCGACGAGAAGAAACTCCATCTGATCAAAGGTCTGGAAAAACTTCTTTTAGATATCGATCGAGTCATCGCATTGATTCGCGCCACGCCGAAAGAAAAAGACGTCGTACCGGCGCTGATGAAGGAGTTTTTACTGGATGAGGAACAGGCGGAATATGTCGCCAATATCCGCCTGAGAAATATCAACAGGGAGTTTATCGCCTCCCGAGTTAAAGAGCGTCAATCTCTGGAAGACACGATTGCTTCAAATAGAGAACTCTATGACAGTGAAAAAGGAATCAAAAAATTTATTGAAAATGAGCTGAAAGAGATTCTGAAGAAATATAGACGCCCTAGAAAAACAGAGCTGATTGCCCATGTGGAAGAATATGTGGAAGAAGAAGTCGAAATGAGCGAAGAGCCTCAGATCCTGCTTCTCACCCAAGAGCTCTATCTGAAAAAGATTGAGAAGAATCAATTTGATCCAAAACAGGAGCAGCGCCTCAAAGACGGAGATGAAATCGTCTATCAGCTCGAGAGCAAAGAATGGGGAGATCTACTGATTTTCACCACCGAGCACCGCGTGTTCAAGCTGCGTGTCAGCGAGTGCGAGAGCGTACGACCCTCAGAGTTGGGTATCTTCCTTCCCCACGAATTGGGCATGAACGACGGGGAAGAGATGGTGTTGGCACTGGCGACCGATGACTATAAAGGTCATGTCTTGTTCGCTTTTGACAGAGGGAAAGTGGCAAAGATTCCTCTAAGCTCCTATGCCACAAAGACGAACAGAAAACTTCTGGTTCGTGCCTACGATGATTCTCAGTCACTTGTGCGGGCACTGTTTTTGGAGGAAGAGTCCTCAATTCTTCTCAGCCGCTATGAGAGGCAGAAAGAAAACTGGCTCCTGATTGATACAGAGTTAATTCCTGAAAAAGTGACGCGACACTCACAAGGCGTCAACGTCATGCGAATCGGAAAGAGTGGAAGATTGACCGATATGGAATTGACGGATGCTTCTGAAAAGCTGAAGAAATTCCGCTCTGCGTCGATCCCTTCTGCAGGGAAAGTACGCCGTCCGTTTGAATAGACGGCGTATACCCATCTGATACTCACAAGCGAACAGGGGACAGAAAGAGCGTGTTTCGTTGAGAAAAGCTTGGAATATCATTGTATAACGAATAAATAGTTGACACTTCTTATTTAATCACTGTGTCAAGCTGATGCTTTTCTTGAGTCATGCGATGGGTTATGATAGAATACTGCCAGACAAGGAGCAGGAATGGATTTATTAAAGTGGTTTCGCGAAGGCAACTTCAGCGGAGTTTTTATTGACAGTCGCAAGCCCCTCGAGGGGGGCTTGTTCATATGTATACGCGGGGATAAATTCGACGGAAACAGTTTTGCTCTCACTGCCATAGACGCCGGGGCAAAGGCGGCGCTGGTTGAACGTCATTATTACGACGACAATCCCGCCATCTTTGAAGGAAAGCCGATTGCGCTGGTAGAAAACGGTGAGAAAACGCTTTTGTCGCTTGCGGCCAGTTATCGTGACTGGCTCGATCCAAACGTCATCAGCATCGTGGGTAGTGGCGGAAAGACGAACACGAAAAATATGTTCGCAGAAATCTGCAAGCGGGCCTTTGAAACACATGCGACAAAGGGGAATCTCAACAATCATATAGGTCTTCCCCTTACACTATTGAATACGCCTGTTTCCACGGAGGTGCTGGTGCTTGAAATGGGCGTCTCACGCCCCGGGGCGATGAAGACGCTGGCTTCTGTTGCCAAACCCGACATCGTGCTGATGACCAATGTCGGCACATCGCACATTGAGCATTTCCATTCAAAAGAGAAGATCCTTCATGAAAAGATGCAGGCGAATGCCTATTATCAGGAGGATCATCTGCTGATCGTCAACGGATTTGATCCGATGTTAAATAACTTGCCAGAGCAACCCTTTCGTGTCATTCGGACAGAACCTGAAGAGCTAAAAGTGATCGATACCGATGAGGGGATTTTTCACTTTGAATATAAGGGGATCTCTATTCACCTGCAGGTGCCGGGTGCGTTCCAGATGCATAATGCCCTTCTGTGCATAGAAGCGGCGCGAGAGATGGGCATCGATGACCACGTGATACAAGAGGGCATCGAGCACTATCGGGGAGAATCTCAGCGGTTTATGGTCTCTAAGCGGGGAGGGATTACGATCGTCGACGATGTCTACAATTCCTCACCCGACTCGATCTCCGGTGCGGTAGAGACAATGTTAATGCTAACCGGTAAAAGACATATCGCGGTATTGGGGGATGTCCTTGAGCTGGGCGAGTCGGCGGCGGAGGTCCATCGAGAAATCGGTCATCTTCCCCAGGTGAAGGAGCTTGACCTCCTGTTTACCATCGGAGACTTCGCCTCTCACATCAGCTCACACCACGAAAACGGCAAGCATTTTCGGGATATCCGCACGTTGATTAACACATTGAATGAAACGCTGCAAGAAGGTGACGTGCTTCTTGTGAAAGCATCACGAGCCATGGAACTCGAGCGAGTTCTCAGGGGATTGGAGATAGATAATGAGTGATCTCATACTCTTTGTTGTGACACTGCTATTAGGGTTATTGGCGGTGTATCTTCTGATTCCGCTTCTGCATAGTTTGCGATTTGGTCAAAATGTCTATGAATTGGCGCCAGAGACACATCAGAAGAAGCAGGGCATCCCGACCATGGGGGGCATTGCCTTTATAGGCGTGAGTACGTTGGTAGCGTTTGTTTACCTCGGACTTGAAAGTGAGCATGTCTTTTTGATTTTGGGTATGCTCCTGTTTGCCATCGTCGGTTTTGTCGATGACTCCATGAAACTGTTCTTTGGAAGAAATCTCGGACTCAAGGCGTCTCATAAACTTGTATTGCAGATATTGATGGGAGCTCTCATGGCGTTTTTGCTTCGCTCAAGCGCTTCTTCCCTGTTGATTCCATTGACGAATCGATACCTCAATCTTGGGATCTTGTATTATCCGTTTGTCATTGTGTTCTATCTTGCGATGACCAATTCAACCAATCTCACGGACGGAATCGACGGCCTTCTAGCTTCTGTGTCACTACTGGTTCTCGTCTTTGTCCTTGTCGTCAGCTGGGATTTGTTCCGCACCGATCTGTTTCGCATGACATTGATCTTTGCCGCTGCGCTTCTGGCGTATCTGTATTACAATCGCTATCCCGCCAAGCTCATGATGGGAGATACGGGCAGCATGGCGATCGGAGGATTTATCGCCACCTCTCTTTTGGTGACAGGCACGGCTCTCTACGCACTGATCGTCGGGATCATTTATGTAGCGGAGTCACTTTCTCTGATCCTTCAGGTTTGGTCTTGGAAGACGCGTAGAAAACGGATCTTCAAGATGAGCCCGATTCACCATCACTTCGAACTCAGTGGCTATTCCGAGAATATGATCGTGTTGCTTTTTAGCGGAGTAACGCTTGTCGGCGTCCTGCTGGGTATCCTGTTCTTTAAGGTATAAGATGAAAAGACTACTGATTTACGGCTTAGGACGATCGGGTCAGGGGCTTCTGGAGTTTCTTGCTCCTGACATGGAAGAAATCTGGGTGACTGACGATGCCCCGTTCGACGCCGATGAACTTTCAAATAGATACAAGACGAAAATCACGGCATACCATGAGGATATGCCGATAGACCTCGTTCTTCTGTCGCCGGGCGTTCCTCTGACGCACCCGAAAGTGCAAAAGTGGATGGCTGAAGGTGTGCCTCTACAAAGCGAACTGGACTTTGCGGCAGAACAGCTGCCGGGGGCGATCATCGCCATCAGTGGAACCAACGGCAAGTCAACCACTACGGCTTGGTGCGCCCATATCCTCGGTGTACCCGCTGCAGGTAACATTGGCATCCCCTTGAGTTCAAAACTGCGAAAACGAGCCCTTCTTGACTGGAATGTCCTTGAGGTCTCGAGTTTTCAGCTTGAGTTTTCGCATTCTCTGCATCCAAAGCTGGCGGCTCTACTTAATATCACGCCAGATCATATCAACTGGCATGGGACGATGGATAGATACATCGCCGCAAAAAAGAGACTGTATACGCAGATGGATGCCAGAGATTCGCTTCTCCTTGGCGCAGATTCTGCGATCCTAATGGATGTGATGAAGGATGAAACACTCCCTTGTGAAATCCGCTATTTCTCCCTCTTTAAGGAGGTGGAGAAAGGGGCATTTCTAAAAGGGGAGGAGCTCTGGCTGAGAGAAGACAGGGATATCTTTCTCCTTCATCGGGATGAGCTTTCGCTAAAGGGAGATCACAATGTGGCCAATGCATTGGCTGCGGCATCATTAAGTTACAGTGCCGGTGCGAAAGTTCACACGATCCAGCGAGGACTCAAAGACTTTCCCGGACTCAAACACCGCTATGAGGTGCTAGGCAGCGCCCAGGGAAGGCGATTTATCAATGATTCCAAAGCGACCAATCCAGAGAGCACACTCCCTGCGCTAAAAAGTGCGAAAGTCCCCACCATCATCCTTTTAGGGGGTATGAGTAAAGGAGTGGATTACGACACCCTGTTTAAAGAGCATCATCCGTGTCTGAAGGCCATTGTCTGCTATGGAGAATCAGGACCGACAGTATATCAAAGTGCGAAAAAACACGGGATGGAAAAGATCTCTCTTGCTAACGACCTAGAGGAAGCGGTAGAGCTTGCCATGCGTCTTAGCACTGAGGGAGATGATATTCTACTGTCGCCTTCTAGTGCAAGCTGGGATGCTTATGCGAGTTTTGAAGAGCGAGGAGAACACTTTCGAGAGTTATTCAGGAGGCTGGGGAAATGAGAAAAATTCATTTTGGCATTCTGATTCCGGTCATGCTTTTGCTGATCATCGGTTGGCTTTTGGTGTTTAGTTCCTCAGCTTACTTTTCCATGGCCAGAAGAGGAGACGCCTATTATTTTATCAGGCGACACAGCTATTTCATCTTAGCCGGTCTCGTGACGATGATTGGAGCATTCTTTGTCAATTATCGCGTATACTCGAAGCCCGGCGTACTACTTCCGTTTGTCTTTACGACCTTTATCCTGATGATCCTTACCTTAATAGCGGGTGAGACGGTCAACAATGCAACCCGATGGATTGTCATTGCAGGGGTACAGTTCATGCCCTCGGATTTAGCGAAAATAGCTATTATCATGACGATGTCTACGACGCTGTCGAGCTTGGAGGCAAGGCGCAAGCGCTACATCGCCATCTTGCTTCACATGATTGTACCGATGGCAATGATCATTCTGACGTATTTGCAGCCTGACTTCAGTACGACCGTGACGCTGTTTATCATCTCGGCCGCGATGTTGTTTGTCGGCTTTGACGGCTGGGGATATTTTATGGTCATCGTGGGAGGGGCTGCCGGCGCTTTCTATCTGATCGCCGCACTGGCGCCGTATCGCATGGTCCGCATCACGACATTTTTTGCCGGATTGACAGATATCAATGAGGTCGCCCGCCAGATCCGCTACGGAATCCTGGCGATCGCTTCGGGTGGCGTCTTCGGCGTCGGACCGGGCGAGAGTACTTTTAACAAACTCTACATCCCGGAACCGCATAATGACATGATCGTCTCTACGCTGGGAGAAGAATTCGGCTTTGTCGGCATTGCCGTCGTTCTTCTGCTGTTTTTCATCCTTGTGTTCAATATCTTCCGCATGGCTCTGAATGCAAGCACCTTGCAGGTGCGCGTCATGTCGACGGGCATCGGTTCACTGATCTTTGCGCAGATGGTCATCAATTTTGGCAGTACGCTCGGTCTTGTGCCTCCCACCGGCATCGGTCTTCCGTTTATCAGCTATGGGGGGACAAGTATGTTGGTGATGTTGGGTGCGGTAGGGATCCTCCTGAACATCTATGCCTCTGAGGCGAGGATTCGCTGATGAAGGTCCTGATCAGTTGCGGAGGCACAGGGGGACATATCTTCCCCGCCGTGGCCATTGCAGAAGCGCTGCGCGAGCTCCGCCCCGATATCAAACTGTATTTGGCCGGCCTTGAAAACTCGATGGAGGAAGAAGCAGCGAAAAAGGCTGATATTGAATTTGTCCCGACAAAAGCCAGGATGTTTTCGGGTTTCTTTCTGCGATCAAAAATACGATCCGTGTGGACACTTCTGCGCGAAGCGCTTCGCATGCGCCGGTGGTATCGCAGCGTGCAACCCGATCTGTTGATCAGTACAGGAGGCTTTGTGACCGGAGCGCCCATCTTAGGGGCGATACTCTCCAAGACGCCGTTTTTCCTCCATGAACAAAACGTATTCCCGGGCCTTGCAAATAGGCTCTTCGCCTCTCGTGCAAGAAAAATCTTCATCAGCTATGAAGAATCAAAGAAATACCTAAAAGCCAAGGAAGATGCGTTTGTTCTTTCAGGAAATCCCGTGCGCTCCATCTTCTTTACATTGGATCGCGAGGCCATCCGAAAGAAAAGAGGATGGGAGGGGAAAACAGTGCTGCTCTCCAGCGGAGGCAGCATCGGCTCTGACAGCTTCAATGATCTGGTGAGTGATGCTTCCATTATTTTACAAAAGCATCCCGACCTCGAGTGGATTCACACCAGTGGACCAGATGTCGACCAGAAGATACTTGAAAAATATCAGAAGACGCCTCGCCTGCACGTCTACCCATTTATTGAAGAGATGCCGGAACTGGTGACAGCGGCTGATCTGGTTCTCAGCCGAGCAGGTGCGATTACTTTGAGCGAGAATGCATTTACCGGGAGAGCCGCTCTTTTGCTGCCCTCACCCTATGTCGCTTCGGATCATCAAAAAGCCAACGCAGCTTCTTTTGATGCGCATGCCGCCGCAAAAGTTTTTCCTGACGCGGATCTGTATGATCCTCAGACTCGTAAAGAGATATTCGACTCTCTCGAGGAGCTCCTGCAGGATGACGCCCTGAGAGAAGAGATGGGAAGAAATGCACGAGCCCTTTCCCGCGCAGATGCGGCCGCCCTCATTGCAAAGACGTGTCTCAAGGAGGTGGGGGAATGAAAAAAGCCGTATTTTTAGTAACACTGGCCATCCTTGCGCTTGCGATTTACGTGATCGTTTTTTCCGGGCTGTTCTCGATTCACAGCATTCGCTTCAATCAAGATTGGATTTCTGAAGAGGAAGTGCTTGATCGGATCGGAGTAAAAAAAGGCGACAATCTCTTTCTTCTCAGCCCGCGAGACATCCGTAAAAACCTCGCAGGTGATCCGCGCTTTGAGGCCGTCAGTATGAGAAAAAATTACCCCGATGAACTGGTCCTTCAAATCTCTTATCGTACACCGGTGGCCAGATTAGTGATGGACAATCGATCTGTCTACGTCGATGTCCATGCTATGATTATCTATATCGGAGAAGAAATTTACGACGCCGTGACCATTGAGGGCATGGTGTTGCAGGGGGCTGAGGTAGGGCGCACGATTGAGGCGGGAGAAGGAAGCCGTTTTCGAAGAGCCCTCGACCTAGCTGAACTGGTCGATCAGTCCGACCTCGAAATGGATTCGATTTACTTCGATGAAGAAGAACTTACCCTGACGATCTCTGAGGGCTTCACAGCCCTTTTTGGAAAAGAAGGAGATCTGGAACGGGCCTTTTCGATCTTTGTCGCCGTGTATCAAGATGTGATTAAAGACGGTACATCGCAAGGCCAAATTGATCTGAGGAATCCCAGCAGACCTATCTTCATACCTGTTCTTCCAAAGGAGATGCCTTGAACAAAGAATTCTGGAAGAAACTTTTGGATCGAAAATTTGCTCCCTTTATCCTGGTGCTTTCACTGGCAGCAGGCATTGTGTTGACCCTTCAGATACGAGGCACGAATGAATACGCTCAGGGCTTTCCCTCTTCATCAGGTGGCGTGCTTTCGCGCCAATATGTCGAGCTTCAGGAGAGAAACAATCTGCTCAGTGAACAGGTGGAAGAGTATAAAAAACAACTTGATATGATCAGGAGCACGTCGGAAGAACATGCCGAGGAAACGACGCTAGAAGAATTGCGCTACTTCCGCCTGGCAGGAGGATTTACCGATGTGAGAGGAGAAGGAGTTCTCATCTATGTCACCGTCGATGATCCGGCACAGACCATCAACATGGCCGACTTACAGGAGAAGCTCAGTCTACTTGTCAATGAGTTAAATGCCGCCGGAGCGGAGGCTATCAGTATCAATGAAGAGCGCATTATCAGCAAAACGGAGATCCGTCTAGCAGGTGTGAAGATTTCCATCAACGGCCATCAGCTGACGACACCCTTTACCGTAAAAGCCATCGGAAACAAAGACACGATGGAAGCAGCCCTTCTCGCACGTTATGGATTTGTCGAAAGACTGCGGGCAGGCGGGTATTTTGTGGAAGTGAAAAAGTCACTGGATATTGATATTCCTGGCTATAATGGGAGACCGCGATATGAGTATGCGGTGCCGATGAAAGATGAATGATCGCGTAATACGAAAAGTGCTGCTCCTTGCCCTGTTGGCATTTGTCGTGACCAATCTATTGGTGATGCTCGCTCCTATGAGAAAAACGACGATCAGCGATTTTGCCCAAGTGGTGACGCCCAGTACTCTAGAAGAGATGATGGAGCATCAGACACTGTTAGAAAATACTCTAGAAGATATGAAGATGCAGCTGAGCGATCTCTATTCTCGCATGGACACGACGATTTCTCAGGAAGATTTTGTGCGCGCAGAACTGGAGTATTTTAAGCTCAGCAGTGGTCACCTCGCAGTACAGGGAGAGGGAATCATTCTACTTGTCACGGACAGTCGAGATCCCTTAAAGAAAGATCAGAATCCGAATACCCAGCTGGTACACGATGCGGATATCAACATTCTTCTCTCAGAACTCCAAAACGCCGGTGCCGAAGCGCTGGCTGTGAACGGGGAGAGAGTATTTTTCCATCGTACAAAGATTATATGCAACGGTCCTACCATTCGAATCAACGAACGCGTGTATTCTCAGCCGTTTATGATTGAAGCGATCGGAGACAGAAAAGCGCTCCAAGCGGCGATCTATGCAACGGATGGATATACGCAACTACTGAGGCGATCCGGCATCTTTGTGGAGGCCAACACAAGTATCCTGCTGGAAATCCCGCCCTTTGAAGAAACACTGGCGTACGAGTATCTGCAGGAGGCGCAGCCATGATCCTTGCCTTGTTTGGAATCCTAGCGGGCATCCTTTTCGGCTTACTTTTGCCGATGCCGCTGGGAGCTGACTACGCAATTTATACATCCGTCGCCCTTTTAGCTGCTGCATATGTGTTAGTTGAAGGGGTGCTACAAAATTTGAAAGGGCAGTTTAAGAATGTCGAATTTATTATTAAATTTGGCGTCTTCACCGCCCTTTCGTTGACAATGGTATTTATTAGTAATCAGTTGGGGGTTCCACTATATTATGGGGCCTTATTTTACCTCGGATCGGGCTTTTTTGACAAAATATCCCGAATTATCAGTCATTATTTTGAATAATGGTGTTTACATAGTGGGTGAACTTATATATAATAAAGCCATTAAAGTAGGATCTTGAAGGAGGCGTCATGTTTGACATAGAAGAAAAGATCAATGATTATAATTTTACAAAGATCAAGGTCATCGGTGTCGGCGGCGGAGGAAACAATGCCATCAACCGAATGATTGAAGCTCAGCTTGAAGGTGTCGAATTTATCGCCATCAATACCGATAAACAAGATCTGAGCCTGACCAGAAGCGAAATCAAGGTACAGATCGGTGAAAAGATCACCAAGGGCCTTGGTTCGGGTTCACGTCCGGATGTCGGAGAGAGAGCGGCAGAGGAAAGCCGTGAAGAGCTCCGAAGAGTCCTCGAAGGGGCAGACATGGTGTTTGTCACCTGCGGCATGGGCGGTGGAACCGGTACAGGAGCGTCTCCTGTGATCGCTGAGATATCCCGAGAGCTCGGTGCACTGACCGTCGGCGTCGTTACGAAGCCTTTTGCATTTGAAGGGCGCAAGCGCATGTCCCAGGCTGAGTCGGGCATTGAAAAGCTCAAAGAAAAGGTTGATACACTGGTCACGATTCCCAATGATAAACTGCTTGAAATCGTCGACAAGAAGACGTCACTTCTAGAGAGCCTGCGAGTGGCTGACGATGTCCTTCGTCAAGGTGTACAGGGCATCTCCGATCTGATTACATCCCCGGGATTGATTTCACTCGACTTTGCAGACGTCAGTACGATTATGAAGAACCGCGGCATGGCGCATATGGGCGTCGGTGTCGGCAAGGGAGAGACGCGCGCTGTCGATGCAGCCCGTCAGGCGGCTTCCAGCCCGCTTCTTGAGACCACCATTGAAGGGGCGACAGGTCTGTTGATCAACGTCACCGGCAATGCGACGGTTGGACTTCATGAGACAGCAGAAGCCCTCCAGCTCATCACAGAGCTTGCAAATCCGGACGCAGAGATCATTTACGGTACCGCGATCAATGAGAATATGAGCGATGAGATTAAGATCACGGTTATCGCCACAGGATTCTCTCAAGCAAGGCGCCCGCGCTTTGCACGTCCAATGGCGCAGGAGAATCAGTACCACTCGCTCAAAGACATTAAGCGCGAGATGATACAGACCCGGCAGGAAGTAGAAGTCGATCGATCCGAATTCAAACGTGAAAACTGGGAGGTCAATGAAAATTCACCTCAGGCGGATCTTCCGGAATTTTTGAAAAAGAAATAAGGCCTGTACAGGCCTTTCTTTTTTGGGACTTGAATTGTCAAACTAATTGCAACACAGTATTGTAGTGAACCTCATATGGTGTTTGAAACCCTAAGCATTTTCTCGGCCTTGTGTTGAGCTTATCAAATACCAATTGGATGCATTCATCGGACACCTTAGAGAAATCGAAGCCTTTTGGAAAATATTCTCGCAATAATCCATTGCTATTTTCGTTAGTTCCACGATCCCAGGGATGACTTGGTAAAGGAAAATAGAATGGTACTTGACCTAATGCTTCGGTAACGATTGCATGCCTAGAAAACTCTTTGCCCCGATCTGGGGTAATGCTATGGTGAGGCTGTCCTGACAAGGATTCTATCATCGCTTGGCTGACATCATCCGAGCGTTTTTTGGCACACTTGCGACCAATGAAATAACGACTTTTTCTATCCACCAGTGTCAGTAAGCACGCCCCACCAGCTCGCCCGATTACCGTGTCTGCTTCCCAGTCACCCAAACGTGACCGGGCGTTGGCAACTTCTGGTCGTTGACTTAGTTGGTTGCTGATGAAGATCTTACCTCGACGTTCGGTGTAATTCTTGGTATGTCTTGACTTTCCACGGTGTCGGAGTTTTCGAATAGCTCCTCGATTCCCCCTTGAAAGGTTTGGTGCATCGAACATCCCGGCATAAATTGCTCGATAGATTGTACGGTAACTGATGCGAAAACGAGAACCTTCCAAGTCCATGCGACCGACGATTTGCTCGGGTGACCATTGATCATTAAGAAACTTGTCTTTCACATAATCAAAAAGCTCGACTTGGGACAATCGCTTCCTCGGTCGGCAACGTAATCGACGACCCTCGTACAGTTTCTGAGCTTTGATGGGTAGGTATTCTAAGCCCTGCTTATTTCGACGAACTTCTCGTGAGATTGTGGACTTATGGCAACCTAATTCCTTCGCGATGGCTGTCAGTGAATAGCCCTGGGCTAAAAAAAACATGATTCTTTCTCGTGCTTCTAGTGTAAGATGTTTGTAGTGACTCACTTTGTCCTCCTTGGATATGATGTCTTTGCAAACACCATTGTACCAAAAGGACTTGGGAGTCACTATTTACTTACTGTTGCACTTAGAGTGTACATTCAAGGAGGTAAAACAGGAATTTGGTAGCGTTGCGATACAGAATCTGCAGGACAAATCGAGTGCGATACTGCGTCAGAAAGTTCTTGACCTTCCCGTTGATGAAGTCCTGAAGAAGTGTGCGCTCCTGCAGACAGACCGTCACAATGTAATGCCCCACAAGAATAATTGCAAGAGGAATCGTCGCATAGCTCCCATCATCGGATACAAACGGCACGTCGACGACGATCATCGTCTGACCATCATCATTTTCAATATGTGCTCGCTCTTCTTCGTCTAGAGCGGTCATCAGGAAATCTCGATCAATATCCAATTCCTCGCTTAAAAAGCGAATCTCGGACTCATCCGGTGCTACGACATGAATCCAAGCTCCCTGCTCAAACTCTTGGAGCGTCGCCAAGCCCATAGGCGTTGTCTTGTAAATGCTGTACATAAAAAACCCCCTCTCGGGAGCTGACATTCAGAGCGCATGAAAAACATGGTTTGTCTTCCTCTATTCCGCTTGCTCAGCCCACCGTCTGTTTCCTCTCTTTCTTTTTTTCAAGAATAATCTCTTGACCCTTTTGTTGTCAAGAAAAAACCTACCATCAGGCAGGTTGGCTTCATCAGCGAAGAAGTCGCTTCCAGAGCTCTCGATTGGTCTTTTTATAAGGCATATACCTAAGCGCGTGATCCAGGAACCATCCCCTGTGAAGCACACCTTTGTAGTGCGTAAAGGTATCAAAGCTGCTTTTCCCATGAACTTTTCCCATGCCGCTTTCGCCGACGCCTCCAAACGGCAGATGAGAAGAGCTGATCTGTAGCAAGGTGTCATTGATACAGCCGCTTCCGAAGGAGAGTTCTTCAAGGATACGTCGTTGAGTCTTTTTGCTCTTTGAGAACACATACAAGGCAAGCGGTTTAGGTAGTGACTTCTGCTTGTCAATTACCTCTTCAATTGACGAAAACGTGAGGATAGGAAGGATCGGACCAAAGATCTCTTCTTGCATGAGGGGGCTGTCCCAACTCGGTTCGTCAACGAAAGTCAGAGGAAGGTGCCCCAACTCCTCATCGACTTGTTTTTGCCAGAGGATCTCTTGGTCCTCGAGATACCCTCTCAATCTGTCGCGATGCTTTTCATTGACGATGCGCACCCACTGCGCCTGAAAATCACCTTTTAGCATACGCTCCGCTTCCCGAATCAGCGCTTTGACCAACTGATCTTTTTTCTTCTTGTGAACCCAGACGTAGTCCGGCGCGATACAAGTCTGTCCAGAATTGACGAGCTTGCCAAAGAGAATCCTTCGGGCTGTCTTAGCTATCTTTGCGCTTTTGTCGACAATCACCGGCGACTTTCCGCCGAGTTCCAGCGTCACCGGCGTCAGATGTTCTGCCGCCGCTCGCATGACCTCTTTTCCGACAGAGCCTGAACCTGTAAACAGGATATAGTCAAAAGGGATTTCCAGTAGCGATTTGTTCTCTTCTCTGGACCCCTCGACGACAAAAACCGTATCGGGAAGCGCCGTTTCCAACAGTTCTTTTAATGCTTTTGACGTAGCGGGAGTATTGGCAGAGGGTTTGAGCATGACACAGTTACCCGCCGCTATAGCTCCGATCAGGGGGATCAGTGTCAGCATGACAGGATAGTTCCAAGGAGACACAATCAGGACGACTCCATACGGTTCCGGATACATCATCGATTTCCCGGGGAACTGCGCAAAGGAAATCCCGGTTCTGCGAGGTTTCATCCACGTGCGCAGGTTCTTGATCGCCTCATGGAGCTCAGCAAACACCAGTCCCATCTCCGTCATGGACGCTTCATACATCGATTTATTGAGATCTTCCTTCAGCGCGGCATATATCTCATGTTTTCCTGATTTTAGAGCTTTCTGGAGTGCTTTCAATTGCCGCAGACGATAATCCCATTTCTTTATTTTTCCACTGGCAAACCACTGTGCCAAATGATCTCTCTTTTCTTGCATATCAACTGTACTCATTGCGACTCCTTTCGCGTACACGTAAAACACTGTGGACAAAAATTATCTCAGTGCATTTATCTACTTTAGAAACATTCTTGTTGGGCCGTGAATTGATGTAACTTCGGCTATCTGTGTGATGAAATCCCTTTTACTGATTACAGATTCTTAGGTCCGTGCCTTTTGATGATCTCTTCATGATGAGACAGAACCTTCGAACCCTCTTGCGTGATGGCATATTTACGCAACTTCACCATCTCCTTGAGCTCTTCTTCTGGGATCTCCTCTCTCACCCTTGCCAGCACATCCTCTCGCTTCCCGCTTAAAGGAAGCTTCTTTTTTCGAAGAAGATCCTTCAATTGATTCACATTGAGCTCCGTCAAGGACTCCTTAGCACTACAAGCTCGCACAAAGCCTCGTTCATGCAGTAGCTGAATCGACTCTTTCCAGTCGATGCCATACCGATATTCAAAATACTCAGGTATCCATGTTTTCGAGGTAAAATTCCCAAAGTGAATTCGCCAGAGCATCACAATATCGCCTGGAAGAAGTCCCTCTTCTGTGCGGATCATCTGGCGCCGTTCTACCACCCCATAGGGGAAGTCTTCCGGATTTTCCTCCCAACGTTTTAGATATCTGCTGGGCGAGATATAGGGCTGTTCAGGATAGTCTCGATATTTTGGATGAACAATATTCTCCATAGTCACTCCTCATCTGATGTCTAAAGAGATTACCCAGAATTTGATCCGCTCCACCATACCCTGTTAGGCTACTGATCGAGCAATGAAAACACTTACATGATCTGGGGTTTTGCCGCCTCGCTGTCGATCTCGATTTTCATCTCTTCTTTTGGCCCTCCTGCTTTTCTAGGCTTACGGTCAGCTTCAACACCTCAAATACGCCCTGATTCGATGCGTTGAAAGCGTCCCCTTTTCGCTTGAACGGTTTGCTTATTCTGTAGAAAGATGATGCTGTGGCTTCTGTCCTTGAACACATTGAAAAAAATGCATCCCATAAAAAAATTAAATGCTGTGTTTGTTCCGCCGTATTGTTTCGACTAAAAACCATTACGATATTATGGCAAAGTACATGCCCAAAAACACTTAACCACTTATTTGCTCGTAAACCCGAATACATGACCGAAGAGGATTTTTTTCACGGAGCAAATTGCAATAACAAGTTGA